>Ga0172380_10006967_pt1 | contig 12911 bp, 17 predicted proteins | sample Leawe162metaG_FD_119747 | JGI IMG/M metagenome (GOLD analysis project Ga0172380, IMG submission 119747) | Leachate microbial communities from a municipal landfill in Southern Ontario, Canada - Leachate well 162 metaG | ecosystem: Engineered > Solid waste > Landfill > Unclassified | place...
AATTGGGAACTTACGACCCCTTGTTACCAAGACGCCGCTCCCTTGAACTACCGAGGCGAACGGATAACTCCCCGGACGGGACTTAAACCCGTTAGATATTCAACTGTTACTGCGTACGGTCAGTTATTGAAATTAACTGAAGTAGTGCGGCTTCACCTTTGATTGCTGCAGCTGCTACCTTGGTTGTTATAGCCGCAACCTTAATTCTAGTGGCCTCTGCGGATCTCACACTCCAAACGTTACCAGCCGCTGCCATAGCAATTCTCTGTCTCTGAGCCCTGGGGATACCGGGGAATTCCTTATCGATAACTTTCCAAGCCTCTACCTTGCTGGCCGTCTTCGTTGAACTAATTGTCTCCGTGATGACAGAAATCATTTCCTTCTCTTTATCAGCAGCAGCAAAGGATCTGATTAAAGCAGCACTTCCAGCAGAATTCGATCTCTTACTATAATCAGCCTCGGAATATCCTTTCGGAACGGGCCGGTCGAAGTATTCAGCGAGCCGGCTTATGGCTTTAGATGGGCACTCGTCACTCCAGGCATACCAGTCAGTGCCGGTATGTTTATCAGCGTGATCAGAGCAACGTATCTTGAGTGGCTCGACATCTCTGTTATCGTCTTCAGGAAGGCTTACATAGACATATGTGCTTGCAGAAATGCAGGATTTATCAAAGGTGGCACAAAGGTCCATCGCTTTGGCGGCTTTTTGGATATGAGCGGCGAGGCGGTTGCATTCTGTTCCTTTGTGGGTACGGTCAGATTTCTGAAAAGACATATTCACTCCGATTTGGGTTTGGTCGGAATATTTTCCTCTTCCTCACCCTGTAACTTACTGTATCAATCCGCTTTGCTAATGTCAATGTAAATCGCATATGTGCTGAAAATAAATCTCATGCCCTCTAAAGATTATTTTATTTACTGGCACACTTCTTGTTTTGCTCACTGTAAAATAGAGTACACACCAAACAACAACCTACTAACATTGACCACAAGTGTCACTTTAGGATTGTATTTCACTGTTTATGGCGCAACTGGGTAACAGGGTACGTTCTTATTAGCAGTGGAACAGCAGTGGTTCTTCGGTGGATTAGCAGTGGTTGTAGCAGTGGTTGTCCGGGTTTGTGAGACAACGCTGTGGCCAGAGTCAAGGTGTACTGGCATCGAATGTGAAGTTGTTTGATTAGTCGTTGACCATCCATTCGCCATGTTGTTTGATTTCCTTGTACATAGCATCTGGTGCCAGATCAAGGCCACCAGGCCAGGTAACGGCTCCGTCGATAACTGTGACTTGACGGAACAATGCGGGATCCGTGAGATGCGCGAAAACTCCCCGGAAGAAACCTGGATGGAAGAGAATGGTCCCTTCGAGTCCATCTACGAAGCGTACTGATATTGCATTATCGGCGATTACGCGGATGCTCTCAATTCTCCAGCAGGTTGACATTTATTACTCCAATTCGCGCCGGGCAGCTCACAGGCTGGTATAGTATTCCAAATATCCAGCAACTCTGATTATACCTGCAATTCCTTCTTCCCTCATAATCTCAATTGGAGAATGGTTGTAGCAGTGGTTCAGCAGTGGTTGCAGTGGTTTTTACGGACTGGCATTGAATACAAGTGTTAAATTATCCCCCCAAATGTCGGCTGATCAGCTGCTCCTTTCGTCTGACAAAAGGTGATCACTTGGACCTCAACTCTCTCGTCCACATAGATACATGGACCAAGCATGGGTGTCAAAGTAATCGCATTTAAATATCACCTCTCAAAAAGCAAATCCACCTCACCCAATCATAAGATTTATACATAAGTTAGGATTCTGCAAAAACCCACAGATGTAGTTTCAGTATAGGTTTGCGGCGTATTTGCGCTATTCCGTTTGACTTATCAAAAAAATGAATTATAAATTATAAGCATTTATATTATATAACTTACGATTCAAAAGGCGAGAAACATGGCCGGCAGAAATCATCCCAAAAAGGGATCACAAATTCGTGTTGACCCGATCCGGGACCTCAAAGATATAAAATTGATAAAAAGACTACTTTCAGATCGTCCACGAGATCTTGCAATATTTACCTTAGGAATAAATACCAATCTTCGGGCCTCGGATATTTTACGTGTCCGGGTTGGTCAAGTGAGAGGTCTGCTTCCGGAAGAACATTTCACGATCAGGGAAAAGAAAACAAAAAAAGAGAAATCCATAACAATCAACAGAACCGTCCATGATGCTATTGGAAAATTACTTACTACTATGACAGATGCTGCTGACGAAGAACCTCTTTTCCAGTCGAGGAAAGGTGACCGATGTGCTATTAAAGTGCCATACCTCAGTACCCTGGTTAAAGGATGGTGTCGGGAGATTAACCTGGTTGGAAATTTTGGCAGCCACACTCTGCGGAAGACCTTTGGGCATATGCACCGGGTAATTAACAAGACGGATCTCCCAACATTGATGGAAATGTTCAACCACAGCACCCAAAAGCAAACACTTACATATCTTGGTATCCAGGATGAAGAAATCAAGTCGGCATATCTGTTTGAGCTATAAATAGGAGATATAGAGAATGGCTAAAGTAACCGAGAAAAGCTTGAAGGCCCGCTGCACTGAGTTGAACCTTGGCCCGTTAAGAAATACAACATTTGGAATTAGCTTCGAACGCACTGGTAACGGCTACACGGTTGAACTTAAATACCGTGACGCGACCCCACCGAAGGTACTTGGCACTGAATTATCAGCATCAGAAGCTGCTGCTACGGTCGAAGGTGCGGCAGCTGGCGCAGCCGCCGTCCAGGTCGCTGGTCTCGATAAGCCAGAGTTTGTAACCAGGGACACATACATCCGGCAGGCAGCTGAACGCTGTCCAAAGTGCCAGACAAAGGATATATCTTCAGGGCATCTATCAGCTGTAAAGGGAGTAATGACGCAACAATGCTCTTGCCAGCGGTGCGGGTTGTTCTGGAAAAGTATCTACCGTCTCGATGACTATGATACAGCTGTGACCATTGCCGTCGAGGGGTAACATATTAAATAACAATATCAAAAACAGAATTGTGATGCAGCTCGATTTTAACTCATACACATCAAAGTTCTTTCTCTTCCCAGGCTTCACGAACTTCTAGCAGCCATTCATTGAGACCAGCTTTTGTCATGATAGTCATGGGGATACGGGTAACACTAAAACCTGATTTTGTCAGTGTCTGAACCATCTTTGGAGCATCTTCAGGATTCATAGAGTGAACCAAAACAGGTGTTTCAGAAGGAACATTTGCAATAATAGACTTCACCACATTGCTGCCAGAAAGAAAGAAGTCCATATCGGTTGCGACCTGACCTTGCAGGTCATGATCCAGCATAATTCCGGCGTAAGCATCGCGGTCTCGCTGTAAAATACCAATTGCGCGACCGGCGCTGCCAGCATGTACCAGACGCACATCCTCAGGCAACCATCCCCTGATTTTCCTGACACGTCCATTGTCATCTTCAATCAGCAGAATTCTCAGCATAAATCCACCTCTCCGCTTCACGAAGTCAATTAATCCTTCGATATTCTCAGGAACATGTTTATGCCGGTCGGCTCATAATGAAATCGGATCGAATCAGTCGACACTCCAGCCCTGTGGCAAATGCCGCGCATATCTTCCTCGTCACGGTGAATAAGGTGCCAATCGCCGCACCACTCCATCCACGGGCGGTCTGGGTTGGAGATGTGAAAATTGCCGACTATGACTTCTCCCCCCTCAGATGTTGCATCCCACATTTTGCGAAGCAAAGCGGCCGCCAGTCGGTCATTGAGATAGTCGAACAGTCCTGCTGACCAGACGAGCTCATATTTCTTTCTGGTGCGAAACCGAAATGCATCCGTCGCCTGCCAACAGATTTGGGACGCCTTGGAGGAATCTACGACTGTCTGTGCATATGAAATTGCTCGGGAATCCATATCTATACAATGGAATGAAGCATTTTTAGCCGCCGTGCCCGCTTTATCAAGAGCCTCAGCTACATCACGGCACGGTCCGCAAGCGATATCAAGAATGGATGGTGCAGGATTTTTGTGACAGAGAGCTGCAACTGTATCGATAAAGAAACTTTTGCGGTTGCGAACTGCGGTGGGTGCCTTCTGGCGGTGATAAAATTCATCCATCATTTTGCCGGTATCGTTTTTTGCTGCAGATTGCTGGTAAATCATGTCAATTATTACATGGTCACCGGCATATCCCAGGGGCTTTTTACGGCTGTGCCTACTCATAAGCCCAACTTCGAATTCTGCTGTCGTTGATGCCAGAAAATCAGCCATCAATGCAGTGCGATTCTCAGGTTCAGTGCGAGCAAGCTTTTCAATAGTCCAGAGTCTGTTATGAAATTCCTTGTCGAAAACGGCTTCCGGGATCGATTCTGCTGTTTTCACAAAAGCCTTAAACTCTTCAATCTCTCTGGTAATCTGACTGCTATGTGACATCCACGGCCTCCTGTTGTTCATTTGTTCCACCTGCCATCTAATAACGATGGAAAATGAAAGTTCTGACAAACAGAAGCTAATATTTATTTCTCATTGCAGATTCTGATCTACCGCAACATCGTCTCCTTTGGGTCATGCTGTTCAAAGTTATTCATGGCACTTTTCAACCGATGTAGTCACATAACAATATAAACAGCCATCTGAGCAGTTTGTATCCATACCGATATCAACCGTCTTCAAACAACGACACTCCGTTCGCGACGGTCCTGGCAAACCCGGTTCAGAACCGATAGATGAGGTTCAGGTAGACCTTATAGAGTTTTTCCTGCTCATCAAAAATTCGTACGGTGCTCGTTGCGGTTTCAGGTACCTTCTCCTCAACATTTATGCGTCTCCAATCGAAGAGAAAACCGAGTGTTGCCGCAAAACCTTCGCTCCTGCTGCTGAAGTAGTGGTTGTACCAAGTATTTATACTCATGCCGACAAAGGAGACGTCAGTTTTTTTGTACTGAAAGGCATTATCCACCTCGCCGTCAAGGCCGATTCGCACCAGCCAATCAAGGTTCAGTCCTGGAGAATCGGGGTCCTGGGTTTCGAAACCAAGAAAATACCCTTGGGCTTTGAATGTAGTGTCACAAATAATAGGCTTGCCAACAAAGGTGTTGCCTGTGCCATGTGAGGGTCTGCTCCACTGAAAATTGAAGTAACCCACCCTGAAGTCCTCCTGAAAGAAACTTACCTTTTCCACCCTTCCGTTATATTTTATGGTTTTCTTCATATTCAGGCTAATCAGCGGGAGGGATATTTCCTGGTTTATGAATTCAGTCCTAAAATCCAGTTTTTCCCCGGTCGAAACGAATCTATTGCCTGTTATTGTTCTCTTAACGTCATCCACAACAGCATTTTTTGGTATGAATGCTAAATCTTTTTGAGCGGTGACCTCAGCAAAGAAGCGTTCCCTCGAGAACCTGTATTCAACGGAGAGGATTTTCTTCAGTAACGTGTTGTCAGGGAACAGAAGATAAGCAAGAGGGTCGAGCTTTACCCCTCCGGTAAACTTTTCCAGACCGGACTTCTCTTCTGTATTGGCCTTGAAGATATCTTCACGACTATCTGTCCCATGAATTGGTCTTTCGTACCGCAAGACAAGCATGGATTTTCCTCCGTAGACAAAATTTGCTCCTACGTGGTATGTCTTCATTCCTTCGATGGAAAATTTTACGACCCTGTCTTCATCAAAGCCAGGCTTCCAGAAGGTCAGATCAACTCCTGTGTTCATGTCGTAGCTGAAATTCCGGTTGTCAAAATTTCCATTAATCGCATCCGCAAACATACCAACCGCAACCGATCCAGCCTCGGCCTTTTCGATAGGACTCATGCTTTCATATGCATAGGAATGGCAGCACCAAGAAATGATGAGGATTGTCATTACACATAGCTTTCCTCGCATACTCACCTCTGCGGTCTAATGATGGTTCTCAATTTATTAACGACAAAACAGAGATATTTTGACAAAGGGGAAATCACAACCAGGATTTATTATGGGGTATATTTGAGTCGGTCCAACGTGTCAATCCAGACGGAATGCCTGGCATTTGGGAGCATTTTGCAGGTCACTTTCTCATATATTTCTTTGTCAGCAATAAACTTGATCAAAACTTGGTCAATGGGACACCTGTGACACTGGAAAATTAGAAAGTAAATTCTTCAACTATTTCCCAGCAGTCCTCAAAGGACATGGATTTTTTTGAAAACCTGCCTGCCAGCCCATGGTAATGGATCGTATTCTCCATGCTGTCGCAATTGCCAGAATCATCTGACATTTCAAGATCCGGCATCCAGCGCAGTTTTATCAAGTTAAGAAGCAATGCAAACTTTGCCCCGCCTCCACATCTAAAATGACCGCCACTAGAGACATGCAAAAGAGGACCATCATAAACTTTAGCATCATCATATTCCGGGGATGAATATTGCTGCAGTGGTTCCAAGCCTAATGAGACTATCATCCCATCTCTATTTTCCAGATATGCAAGAGATCCTGGCTGACAGCGATGAAATATTAATTGATCCGGCACCGCACCAAAATCTTTCAGAAGCGGATTTCCATAGAAGCTTATGCCATAGAAATCAAACCCGCATGCCGGATCCGTGATTCCTGAAAACATGGTATAGCTGCCATCTTCCAGAAGGTTCGTGTCCAGCTTGATCCTCGCCAGATATTTTTTGGTGCTATCCGGGAAAACCATAAAACCGTCATCTCCAGCAAGTTGCGCCACCAACTTGATGACTTCTTCCTGTGCATTATGATCTTTAAGACAACCGTTGTAATAAAACGAGCATCCCATATGCACCTCACTAGATTCCCAACGTTAGATTTATGGATTGTGATCAATAATAAAACAGCCCATGTACTAATGTCTGCCTTCTTGAATTAATCACGGAAACAAGCTGCTTAATCTAAGTTGCCGCACAACTCCAATTTCCGGCCACTACCGATATCATCATCGATCATAAAAATTCTTTAGTGCGATTTCACCCTGTGCCTGTGCCAAATTTTCCAGTTTGACAAGTCGTTTTGTACTGGATTTTCGAAACTTAATTACATCTTCCCAGTACGTGTTTTCCATTTGAGCTATCCAATAAGCCAATGCAATATTTTCTACCGCAGATTGTCTCACATAACCACCATTTGCTGCCCTCTTGAACTCGTGAACACAATAAGCAGGCAAATCTTCAAGTTGTTTAAACTGCTGTTCACATTCATCCGTCTCTTTGTTGTAAACACAGTATTTCCTCGGATCGAACATAGCTCACCTCTCCTAATTATGATGATCTAAATGTCTACAAACAGATTTTAGTTTTAACTAATAGACGTACATTGTCAGCATCTTCTTTCTGAAATGAAATGAAAACTACTTTCTCTACCGAAAACCGCCTTTCAAGCTTGTTCAGCTCATTAATCGTATTGGCAATGCCTTCAGCAATAATCGAGTATTTCACTCGATGGCCTCTTCCCATCAGGGGAAATGCAATTGTGCGTAATCCCAATGCATCAGCCTCTCTAATAGCGGCAGTATGAACTTTGAAAATATGATTTATCGTGTATTCGTTGTCCTGGTTCCACCAACTAACAAAAATCAATTTCCGAATTTGATCCGACATGCCATATGAATTCGTACTTACCGCCGTACCCAGAGGTAAATCCTTACCTGAAAAGCGATCACTGAGAACACATTGAAGTTCCTTATCAAGATCCTCCCCAGTCTTTTCCAGAACGGCTTTTCCCAGCTTGTAATTCAAATTCAGCCGAACATTAGTATTGACCACAATTGCATCGCCTTCAAAATCGAGCAGATCTCCTTCGACAAAATCAATCTCAAAGTCGTCACAAAACATCTGACACCCCATCAAAAAACTTCTTAATCAACCTTGGCAGATCATTTCGGCTCGTACTGTTTCCATTGTTCTTCTTATTGTTTGGTCTAATCAGACTAACCAAAGTTCACTACTATTCTATCTTGATTAAGATACATCAAAACTCCGACATAAAAATAGATGAACATCCAAGGAGACTTGATCTCAGATGCTCTCGCAACTTTCATTTCAATAGACAGTTGAGCAAAGTCATTGCCGTGATGCCCCTTTTGAAGCATGTATTGTTCCCAAATCGGCGTGCTGACAGCAAGAACTGCATCTCTATCAGAGCTCTGGATATTCAGCGATCGCAGTTTTTCGCCTGCGCCTGTTACTGCTTTAATCCACTCGCTGTCATAGATGTCGTTGTTCATATCTCGTCCCACCGCATAAGCTGCTGATTTCAATCACCATCATTCATTCCTTCATGATACTTTGGAACCGACTCATGATTGATTCACGGTTTAACGCTCTCTTTTTTGCCGCAAGCTCAATGAGCTGCTTTGATATTTCCATCATTGGTCGCCACTCTATTGTATTCGTTTTATTGTGTTGTAATTTTCCGGTATTGTTGACGTAAAGTTGGACAAAGCATCCTCAAGAATGTTGCATGTTGGGGACATGACAAATGACAATTTCCCAAATGCTTTTCTATCGGCCTTTTTTATGAAGAGCTGGTAGCTGTCCAGCTCCTCCTGGAGTTGTGCTATATGATCAAAGACTTCTGCGTCATTAGCGTACTGTTGAAGGTGTGAATTCACTATGATGACAGGAAGATTAAGCTCTGAGGTTAATGATCTGATATTTTTTAATTGCTGTACCGGAACGTAGTAGTTCGGCTCTAGCTCACCTGTCGAATCGTTAATTACAACGAGTCCGTATGGACAGCTTGAGCTTGATGATTCAATAATGTTTTTCAGATAATCGGTTTCGAAAAAAGCACTTTCTTTCCAATAATCTATGCCCAGTTCATATATATTGCCTGCTGCGAGCATGAGCTGTTGCCAGTCTTCTTCTACTATTTCACCATTTAGCATCTGCGTAACATTTCTTCGTAGAGAGTATGACATCAATCTTTCTGAAATTTCGATTGGGTGGGATAAAGATATAAGAAGAGCTTTTTTTCTGTCTGCAGTTTGCAGAATACCTCTGGAGTATTTAAGGACAAGCATCATTGACAAAGGAATGGCCAAATCAGGACGTACAGAAATGTGACTCATGCACCCAGGTTTAAAAAAATTCAGCATGAAATAATGAAAGCTTGCATTGTCATCAATATTTTCCGGCGCCATACTAAAAGTAACCGGCATATTACGACGTTTTTGCTCCGCCTCTGTCTGGTAATGCCAAACCTCCCTGTATCTTTTAAAGAGAGGACTCACAGTTGTGCCAATATTTTCAAACGACCTATTCATTTCATGCCCATTTTTCCCAGGCAATCCTAAACTGTTGCCCCGCGACTTCAATTACGTGCAGGGGCGTATACCCTGACACGTCACAACCCTTGGAAAGCAGGAAAAATCCCGTTGCTTGTATCGGTGCCAAAGCTTCACCAGATTGCACCATCTGTTCTGCAGTTGCTGTCGCAAGCTCGATAAGCTGCTTTGATATTTCCATCATTCGGCGCCCCTATTGAATTCGTTATGAGTTGTAATTTGCCGGTTTCGTTGACGTGAAGTTTGACAAGGCATCCTCGAGAATATCCGTTGTCTTGGACAGAACAAATGACAAGCTTCCACGTGCCCTTTGATCAGTTGTTGAAATGATAAACTGGCATTTATCCGGCTCCTCACGCAGTTGCGCCACATGATCAAATACATGCTCACTCTGCAACCTTGGCGGGAGCCATGAGTTAACAACTATAATGGGAATATTCAATTCCTTGGCTAATGATTGAAAAACCTTAAATCGATGTATTGGATCATGTTCTCCACAATAGTCCTTCTCCAACTGTCCGATCGAGTCATTAATAACAATAAGTCCGAAAGGCACGTCCGTTGATGCAACAATGTCATTCAGCATGTCAGTATTGAAAAGAACATCCGTATCCCAGAAATCTATGCCAAGCTCAAATACGTCTCCAGCCGCTCTCGTGAGTATTGGCCAGTCCTGATCGACTATGCCGCCAGTAAGAATTCTCTTGATGCTCCTTCGCATGCAGTAGGCTATCAATTTTTCTGCAAGGTCAACCGGATGAGATAATGATATGAGAAGTGATTTTTTCATACAGTCGACACGCCTGATCCCTCTGGAATGCTTCAGGACAAGCATAAGTGACAACGGAATGGCCAAATTAGGTCTTACTGAAACATGACTAAGACTACCCAGCTTAAAAAGATTCATTTTAAAATACAAAAAGCTTGAAGTGTCAGCAATACTGTCCGGCACCATATGAATGGCATTACGCATAGCCCGTCTGTGCTTGTTATCCGTATCCGCCATCACCCGGTTATCACAATCCTCCTTAAGTCTGCAAACAAATGGTTTCAACGTCTTGCCAACATTGTAATCCAAGCGTGGTTTGGGATGTACTTGCTCCTTTGCACATTCCTCTACCGCAACAGGAGGACTAATATGTCTAAAAAAATCATTGAAATCCTTTTCAAGCTGTTCATGGCTAATAAAGTTATAAATCTGGTCTGAATAATAGATTTCTGAAATTTCTTTTGGAAACTCTTTCACTTGTTGCATGCCATTAGGTTCGCCAACGTAAAGGCATAGTTCAGAAGGTTTATACTTCAATACTGCGGTAACAACCTGTTGCAGAGATATTTCGCTTTCAACATCGTCAGTAACTATGAAGACGCGCTTCTTCCTGATACAGGACAAATCATCAACGACCTGAACACCGCCGGGAGGAAACGGTTCATACACTTCCATGACCTTACAGCGCAACTGGGTGAAAAAGTACCCGTAGATATTGCCTCGAGGTGCCACCACGACATAGTGGGTACAACCAACTTCGTTTGCAATATAGCTGGCCATGCCGAATGCCGTGACGACATCGCGGGGAACAAATGCTTGCCCTCCAGACGCCTCAGCATAGCCTTTGTCAATGCAGTAACGTTCAACTCTACGGCACACTTCCTGAGCCAGCAATTCGTTCATTTCTGGTTACCTCAAAATGTCAGATACAGCAGTTTCACAAGCTTTGGCAGGTCGTTTTTGGAGTTGTCACCGTTATTCAATTTATCAAGTACTTCGTGAGGATAGAGCCAGTAAGACCCGGCAAAATCCTCCCGATTGAAACATGGAACCTGATTGTAGCGTATCTCGTAGACACGCATAAAACACGACACCCCATGCAGAAGCGGCGTTAAATGTCGGATAAAATTCCACTCCACATCATCCAACTCCAGGTTTAACTCTTCATGCAATTCACGCCTAAAGGCAGTCAGATAATCTTCTCCTGCTGAAACATGGCCAGCTACACTCATATCCAGACATGACGGAAATGTTCGTTTAGTAGCAGTGCGCCGCGGAATCCATAATTGGCCAGCATCATTAACCAGAAACGCATTGACTGCGCGAAAATTGCTCAAGCCTTCTCGATAGATTTCACTTCGGAGTTTACTTCCAGTCGCCCGGTCCTGTTCATCCACCAGATCAAGCAATTCATCTTCAGAACAGAGAGGAATCACGCTTTACCCCCACACGATTTCGTCGGTTCGCAATCAAGACTTGCAGTTGTTGCAGAACAACGCCTCTATGCATCATCGTCTTCTGTCTCTTTAAGCTTCAGGTAACCTTTGTGCATGTCATCGATAATCGCAACAAACAATGCCGCCACGAACGGTATGGCACAGTTGATTATGATGGTGATGGTTTTATGGCTGAGATTGAAATCGTTATAGACCGCCCCAAGTAACGGAGCTGACACCGCCAGAATAAACATAAGCCAAAACCTTTTCATCTGTTCCCCCTTTGATTTCCACATGTCATCAGTAGCTGCACCGTCTTTAAACGACATTTTCAAGGATTCCTGACAGAAAGCATATCAACATAAGCATCTTTAATGAGGTCAGCAGGTTGAACGCCAAGCCGGCACAGGAGTTTTTCGGCAATATTCTGCCCATATTCAACGGAATCGGAATCGTCAAGCACTACCTCAAGCTCCAGGAAACTCCCGAGGCCCTCAATGTTGTCGATATGAATTCTCGTCTTGCCAGCCATGTACAGCATGCGAGACTTTTTAACCCGCCCGGCTTCGCCCAGTACTGTTGCAAGTATTTGCCGCATTTTGGAAGGTTCTGCCGTTTCAGCAATGACATAAGTTGACGTCTTAGGGCCGCTGACGTCAGGCCGGTGATACAGGATCAACTGGCCTCGACATGGAGTCAATTCACGTAACTTCAACCTGCCGTCTGGGCAGTTGAAAAATGTATCGTCCTGGTCAAGCTGTTCAGGTCCGCTGTCGGCAATATTTTCAACCAAGGCAATCATGGCAGAACCATCACGTATGCGAGCCTTAATCTCTACATTTCGCGCCATATTCTCCTCCTGCTAGCCGATCACCACATCGGCACGGTTCGCAATAATCCTGTCAACCAGCCCATACTCCTGAGCCTCATTTGCATCCATGAAGTTATCCCGCTCGGTATCGGCCTCAAGGCGTTCAAATGGCTGACCGGTGGCTTCAGCCAGCAATCTGTTCAGTTTATCTTTCACTCGCAGCATTTCCCGTGCACGAATCTGGATATCGGTAGCCTGACCGTGGAAGCCGCCCAATGGCTGATGGATCATGATCCGGGCGTTGGGAAGAGAAAAACGTTTACCTTTCTCTCCTGCAGTCAACAGAACCGCACCCATGGACGATGCTTCGCCGATGCAAATGGTGCAGACAGGGCATCTGATAAAACGCATGGTGTCAAGAATAGCCATACCGGCAGTCACACTGCCTCCAGGAGAATTGATGTAAAGATATATTTCTTTGTCAGGGTCAACAGATTCAAGAAACAGCAATTGCCCGACCACAATATTGGCAACACTGTTATCAATTGCCTCACCCAGAAAAATAACCCTGTCCTTGAGCAGACGTGA
>Ga0172380_10006968_pt1 | contig 12910 bp, 10 predicted proteins | sample Leawe162metaG_FD_119747 | JGI IMG/M metagenome (GOLD analysis project Ga0172380, IMG submission 119747) | Leachate microbial communities from a municipal landfill in Southern Ontario, Canada - Leachate well 162 metaG | ecosystem: Engineered > Solid waste > Landfill > Unclassified | place...
ACTCGTGATGACACCGCTATAGCAATAGCAGTACCCGATGGAACTGAACTGATGGTTAAACCAGGTAACTATGCCAATGGTGTAGCAAGTGGAACGGCTAAGTCAGCAGGATGGTACTCGCGTACATTCAAGACATCGACTGTTAAAGCCGATATGACCATTGAAGGTTCAATTCAGTCCAATGAGAGGTACTACGAAAAACTCAAAGGTGGTGGAACTGGTATCTTCAGCAAAGCCTCTATCGAGATGGACTTCTTCTTAAGCAAGGCTATCAATGATGAGATATTCATGGGACAAGGTGTTACGAATGTAATCACTCAGGCGACTCACGATGGCGACTTAAATACTGTCACAGGTACAGTAGGTCTTTTGAGGCACATGGCCGAGAGAGCTAACTTACAGTACTATACTACTGCTTATCAGTCGACCGATTTTGATGATGTTAAGGATATCCTTACCTCACAGGGAGTAGCTGAGAGGAACGTAGCCTTCCTTATGGGTTCAACCCTTTACAGGTTCGTAGAAAACAGCAACCTTGATTTCATTAAGGAATACTCTGGTGGAACTGATCTGATGAAAACTTTTGCTCAGATTCAGGTAGCCTTCCAGGCTGTTAAGAAAAATGGTGTGTTCTTCACATTTAAAGAACTCCCGTCACTTAGCGATCCAACATCCTATGGAGCAGCTGCTTTCGATGGCTACCACAAGGAACTTGGATTCATCCTTCCTGATGTCGATGTAACTGTCAGGGGTAGTATGGAAAGTCCTGAGACTGTGAAGATGAAAAACTTCACTTTGGGGTTCAAAAACTACAATAATGAGAATAGAACTCGTATAATCAAGGACATACCGGGGATGGCTAATCCTAATGGTGGAGGTGGAATTTCAGTTTCAACCTGGGACGAGCATCGCATGAGTGGTCTTAGTGAATTCTCAGTTATTTTTAACGGTGTCAACCAGACAACTCTGATTTTGAATGACAATATCCTCTGATTTTAATTGAATATCAGATAGTTATAGGGGGCGGGTTAGTTCCCGCCCTTCATTTTTAAAACAGAAACAAAAACAGAAACAGATGCTTTTAATAAACGCACAAAAGTTGGAAATTGGCGCAGCCGCCAATGATCCAAATCACCCGCTACACGAACAAGCGGAATTCTATATAAATAAGACAGAATATCTGAGGAAAACCTACGGGAAGTATATGCACTTCATAGACAAGAAACAACCTCACTATTGTAAAGGTCAAGATTCAAGAGGAAATGATTTGCCTAAGATAAAAGAGCCAGATACGCTAATGTATGTTCCTCTTTCGGCTTATTATGTAGACAAGAGAAGAGGAAAAGAACAATGGGCATGTTGCTTAAGTAACCCTGTACTATTACCAAATGGACTATGGGACTTAGGGAGAACGAGAACGCTGCCTATAAAGGGAAGTATAGTAGTGAACCTTGAAACAGATATGGACTTAGCTTTTTATCTTTCCTACATTAGTCGGTTTGTCGCCAAGAAACTTCTTAAGATAGATAACCCTGCTGAGGATGCTAAGAAAGAAGGTGATCGTAAACGTGAACAAGTCAAACGTCAGACAGCTATATGGAATATGCTTGATGATGATAAGCTAAGGCTCATGGCTTCGGCTTATGGTATTACACAGACAGCTACCAAGACACCCGATAGGATAAGAATAGACCTTGAGAAAGCACTTGAGACTGCCGATAGAGCAAAGAAAGGTAATCCTGCAATAAAAGGAACTGATGACTTTTTAGATGAGTTAAAGGTTACTGATGGATTACTTTTGCGGGCATTTGTACAGACAGCTATAGATGAGAAGAAGGTTATCTACAAGCCTGATGGCAAATGGAGAGTAGGTGATAAGATTATCATGATGGTGTCACAGGATGACGTTCAGAAGAAAAGAATGTTTGATGCCTTATGTAACTGGTTAAACTCACCAAACAATAAAGAAAAACTGCTTGAGTTCCTTACAGACTTAATGAGTAAGGAATATCTTGAAACAATACGTGATCCAAAAGTATTTGAATGGCTTGCTAAAGTTATAGGACTTAAGACGGCTTTCAAGAAAAAATCCGAACTTAGGAAAGCTGTCTATGAGTATTTTGGTTCTTCAACTCCTACCCTCGAAAACGAGGAGTAGATTTCTGTTTCTGTTCTTCTGTACCTCCGGCTCGTGTAGTCGGGGGTTTTTTCATTATTAGAAGTTTTAGTACCTTTGCGTAAAATAAATTAAGATATGATTTATGTCGAGGATGTGTATAATTTGCTCTTAACTTCCATACGCAAGGATTCGAGGGGAAAGTCAATTTCTGTTGACCAGTTTAACGAGGTTCTTCCGCAAGTCAACCTATCTCTATTTGAAGATTACTACAAGCAATTTGAAAAGAACATAGAGAGTTCAGATACCTTAGCGAAGTTCAAAGTCTTTGATGCTGCTGTTGTTGTCACTGCTGACACAAATAACCTCGCTGCCGTAGGGTTGCTTCCTTCAGACTATTATCATATCATAGGTAAGCCAAGGAAATACTCAGGGACAACAGTTACAAGAATAGATGTAGTAAGTACTTATGAGAATGCAGAGAGAGAAGATGATTACTTAACGCAGCCCACTACTACGCACCCTACGTGTATGATAGGTGGAGTGGATACAAGCAGTAGCCCGATAGAGTACAAAAAGATAAGAGTCTATCCTTATAATATAGGTAGTCCTATTTACGTAGACTATCTTAAAGTACCACAGGCACCATTCTTAGATTATTATGTTAGCGATACTCTGCTTACCTATACTTATCTTGACGAAGGAGATACTGTATCATTGCCTTTAGGCTATACATATAGAGATGGTACTGCTGGTGGCGCTGCCGTAAGTGTTGTAAGCTATACAAAAGACTTAGATTGGGATGCTGAGGATATGGATTTGATTATGGCTAAACTCATGCAGGTGCTTGGAATTCAAATTCCAGACGAGATTTTAATGCAGGCAGGGACGCTAAACGAAGCTAAAATTATAGGTAAATGATAAAGAGTGAAATTCGGTCATTAGTTTTTAATGAGGCCCAACGACTTGATCCGAAGGCTCGCTATCACGCCAGATTCCTGGATGCTGTTATAGAGAAATGCCTGTCTGAAATGCTATGGGAGTTATATGCTCTTGATCCGCATTATCTTCAAAGGTTTACTGTTACTTGTATTTCGACCGTAGATTATGAAGCTGCTGCAAGTCTTTATTATACCACATTACCTGTTAAGATTATCCCTTTCCCCGACAAGGCTTCGGGGGTCAGACGAGTGAACACTATTACACAACCGAGTATGAGATTTTATCCTGCCGACTATAGAGAAATGGATGCACTACGCAGTTCTTCTTATTTCAAAGAAGTTACTGATAAGATACTCTACATAGTGACACAGGAAAGAGTAGTTTATTATGGTATGACTGCTGCTATTGCTGCCGAAGGTGTAATAATGGAAGTCATTCAACCATTCTCGCAATTTGATGATACAGATACAGTCTATATACCAGAATTCAGAGATGGAGAAGGAATGAGTTTTGATGACAGGGTAAAGAGAAAATTAATGAATATACCACCTGTCGATTTAAGTGAAGATACTGATGAAACTAATAAAGTTACAAAATAATGGCATCGGGTATATATAAGATTGAGTCTAAGATTAAGCCTGAGAGGATTTATATTGGTAGTGCTGTTAACATAGAGGCAAGATGGTCGGCCCATAAAAGTGCTCTTGTGCATAATAAACATAGTTCTGCAAAATTACAAAATCATTTTAAAAAGTATGGGATTGATGATTTAAAGTTTTCTATTATCGCCGTTTGTGATAGGAACGAATTAATACCTATAAGTGGAATAATTCGACCAGAACAGTTTTTTATGTGGGCTTATGATCCTTATTTTAATTCGTGTCCTATTGCTGGAAGTTCTATGGGGCGGCATCATTCAGAAGAAACAAAAAGAAAAATAGGGGATAAAAGTAGGGCGTTGGATAGTGATACGAGAGAACGTATTAGACAAAAGTTAATCGGTAAAAAGAGAAGTGCCGATGCGGTGGAGAAGTCTGCATCTAAATTAAGAGGAAGACATCATTCGGATGAGACAAAAAAGAAGATTAGTGAGAAGAATCGGGGGAGACCAGCACCAAACAAGGGGGAAAAAATGTCGGAAGAGTTTTGTAGGCAATGTAGTACTAATGCTATGGGTAATAAGTCGTGGTTAGGGAAAAAACACTCAGAAGAAACTAAAAAAAAGATGAGCGAATCTGCTAAGGGGAAACATCATGGGATGGCGGGGAAACATCATACTGAATCTGCTAAAAAGAAAATGAGTGATAATACCAAGGGGCATAATACATGGACTAAGGGGCTTAAGCGTTCGAAAGAAACTAAGGAAAAATTAAGTAAAGCCATTAAACAGTCATGGATAAAAAGGAAGGCTGAGGGGAAGGTTTTAGAGAAAGATGAATTTGGGAAATTTAAAAAGAAAAGTTAAATGGCACAAACAAGCGCACTCCTCACTGTTAATGATATAATTGCGAGATTTTTACTTAAATATCGTAAAACCACCGATGATGCCGTAATTTACACGGAACATGCATGTGAATGTATAAAATCATGGAATTTATACCATGGGAACGAAGTAACAACTGAGAAAGTCTCAATAGATGCAAATTATATAATTGAGATGCCAGCATCAATGATTGGTTTTGTTGACTTAATGTGGTATTTTAACGGAAGGTATTGGAGTTTCTCTGAACAAAAAGACATAGTTAGGACTACTACCTTTACAGGGCTTGTAGAGGGCAGGGATGAGGATTTAGAAGAAGGACAGCCCATAAGTGATGCTACCACTTATGGTTATGGTGCAAGAGGAGGAGTCAATACCTATAATTATACAATAGATTGGAAAGAGAGAAGAATATTTGTCGAGGGAGTGAATAGTGATACTGCAATATTGATGTATACAAGTACAGGGATAACAGCAAGCGGAACTACTTACGTCAGTGATTTGCTTACCCCTGTGATTGATAATTACCTCCTCTACGTTGAAACTTTTTGGATTAAAGACTTGGTTAGAGAAAGAGAAATGAGGCGTAAGGCGTATAATGATGAAGTACTGAAAGCACGTAACTTTGTTAATGCACTTACGTACAATCAGCTTCGAGACCTGATAATGGGAACTACCACGCAAGGCCCCAAAAGATAGGATATGAGTAATGTTAAAAGCGACATAAATTTCGTTAAGTTCGGCTTAGATAGCGATACGAACTTAAAGTATATGGAGATTGGCAGTGCTCCTGAGCATTACAATGTGTTGATTGCAGAAGACAATAACAATGGTGTTTTGTCAAACCTGAAAGGCAATAAACATATTCCACTTCCGACAACTATAAGTTTGAATAATTCATACGTTTATGTCACGGTTGGCTCTTACTATAATGAATTAACAAGGTCAGTCTATTATTTTATATTCTCTTTACCGTATGACTCTGATGGTAGCGGAGAATACCTTTATGACAATTACCTACTCAGGTATAATGAGGACGACAGCACAATAGACTTAATCTTCCACGACACAAAAAACTATTTTGGGCTACATAAGGATTACCTTATGCGGGATTGCCGAATGATAGGTACATGGTTATATTTCAATCCCAAGATAAGTGAGCCTAAGATGATTGATGTGGATATGGCTTACAACTATTCTAATTATGATGTGTGGAGTGAATATTTAGAATATAATTATGGAGATAAGATTACTTATTACGGTGGGCTTTTTTATGCTGTTGGTGCTGTCACTTATGGAGAAAGCCCTGTTACTAATCCTGAATTATGGACACGGATAGGGGATAGTTATCAAGATGAAACAGGGCTTAGTTTTGATTCAGAGTTTGACTATGCCTTTAATGTGATTAAGATGGCTCCCGTAGCACTTCCTTATTTATCTTCCGGGAGTGATAGAAACATTTACTCTAATAATGTAAGGGGTAAAATGTTTAGGTTTGCATATAGGTATAAGTATTTTGATAATTCTTATTCTGTTTATTCGGCATATTCTGATGTTTCTTTGCCTACGGACGATGAGACATGGAATGGAGAAATATTGGATGATGTAAATTCTAATAATTATATAGCCGTTACAATTAGCCTCCATTCGTCTGCTTTGATTAAAGAAGCCGAGATTATTTTTCAAGAGATAGGTGGTAATTGGAAAAGGTGTAAGATAATAAACAGGAGAGAACAAGAGTTAATTAGCATAGAACCACCTAACTTCACTTATAATTTTTACAATAACGAGGCTTATGAGATTATAACTCTTGAATTGGTAACAAAGACGTATGATACTGTACCACGTACAGCTCAAACTACGGAAATAATTAATAAAAATGTTCTTTGTTATGGTCAATGTTTAGAGGGTTTTGATAATCTTAATAAAGATGAGATAGATGTTACTCTAACTCCGTCACCGGAAGATATAGAAATGGTTCCAGACGTAGGAGCCGTCTTAAGAGATAACTTAGCATCTAATGATCTTGATTGGGTTATGCAGAGTCATCCTGGTTCTATTTTGTTGGATTATTTCTATCGGATAGATGTTTCAGGTTATTTAACATGGGGATTAGCTGCTGGCTCACGCTATAGAATAGTTGTAGAGGGGGTGGAGGGTGTTGTTACTTTAACTAATGATGATTTATTAAATGTAACAGCCTTCCTTGATGCTATAGGAGAAGCTGTAAGAACTAATAATGCTTGGATATATAAAGATTGGGCAGGGGAAAGGCTATGGATAGGTAAGTTTTGGGGATTACCATCTATCAGCGTATCTATGTTTTTTACATCAGCAGGATCGAGTGTTTCTCTCACTAAAAAACATGGGTTCAAAACAGGGGCATTTCATCCATTCTGTCAGTTCTATTATGATGAGAATTTACGGAGGTGGGATGCTCAAACTTCTAAAGAAAGTGTAGTCAGTACAGGATTGACTTATGAAGGAACTACTGTTTATGTTCCAATGTTGGGAGAGTATTCCCCTACGCCTACCGACACTGCTTTACGGTGGACAATAGATTGGACAGTTAATCATTTACCGCCTATTGGTGCTAAGTATTGGAGATGGGGTTATGCTGGCAATAGCCTTTGTTCCTATTTTGTTCAGTATATAATTGAGGATATAAGTAACCCCGGAGATGACACTACCGTTATTGATATAACACCGTTACAAACATTAAAGGATGCTGAGGCAGGGTGGAATTCATTTCCTCATTCAAATATTGATCCTTATGTATGGCAAAAGGGGGATAGGATAAGATTTATAACATCGCAAGGAATCCCTGGTACGGGGACAATAGGGGCAGTTATAGATGGCGTTTATGATTTTGAGATAATAGGACAATCAGAAGATACTTATTCTGTATATATACAAGAGTGGACTGATTATAATGCAGTAGGCATAGACGTAGAACTAAATTCTATTGTTGAAATATATCGGCCTATTCGATCTGACAATAAGATAGAGTTTTATGAGTTCGGCCCGCTAATGCCTATTATAGAAGATGCGGATGGTTATACTGTGCATGGAGGATTAGACCAAGATCAGGAATACCTTACTGCAACTGAAGCTACAGGTACATTTAATGTAGGTGACATATATCATCTTTATAGGACGCCAAGTAAGGTGTTGTCTGATGCCGATAATGAGTTAGGCGTTTTCATGGAATCTCAATGGTATTCAGATTTCTATGATAGTGATGATTGGAGCAAGGGGAAAGCAGGTGAAGAAACTTCTTATAATGAAAGAGAATTAAACATAATAAGGTACTCACACCAGTACTTACAGGATACTCAGATTAACGGTCTTTCAACCTTTGATGGGGGGAGATATAAGGAGTTAAATGATACCTATGGGGAGATTATGGGTATAGAGGAAGTGGGAGACACGCTAAAGGTATATCAGGAAAAGAAACCATCTTCCATACAACTTGGTAGGATAGAAAGGTCAGATGAAACGGGTAAGATTTCTATATCTCTTAGCAGTGATGTGCTTGGCTCTATTCGTTATTCTACGACACGCTGGGGAACTGAATTCAGGGAATCAATAATAAGAAACAACCGTTATGTATATGGTTTTGATATATATAATGGAGTGATGTGGAGAGACTCTGCTAATGGTATTTTTCCCATTAGCGGGCGTTATTCTGATGTAGATGGAGACAGGGACTATAAGATGGCTACTTACTTTAAGAATAAAGCTAAAGCCCTGCTTGAGTCAGGAGTAGATTATATAGATGTAGTTACAGCATGGGATGAGGAATTTGACTTACTCTATGTTACTTTTCATGATTACGTTAATTCCGATAATAACGAGACTATAGTATTCCATGAGCCTTCAAATAGGTGGATATGCTTTGCCGAGCATAATCGTACAGAGGAATATAACTCTATACTTGAATTAGATTATTCTATTGTCAATGGATTCAATGGAGGAATTGGTTATAGTTTTAATGAAGAAGACAGGTTTGCGTATTTTAATATTACTACAAGCGTAACTCCTTTTATTTTCTTAGGACTTAAAGATTTAGAGATTAGGCCATTTAGTCTTTCCATATCAGCAAGTAGTCAGTTTGATGCTGATGTCTTAGAGTTAGAAATTTCACCTGTTGACCCCACTATAGTATGTACCTCAGTTAATGGTTCAGTTACCACTATGGATTTTGAATCAGCAGAAGAAGGATTTGTTGATAATAAAACAACTGTTATTACTGTTGTAGATAGTGCGGCTACGATACTTGGGGATACACCCGTTTGTAGTATTTATCAAATACCTACATGGTATTATGCTGAATGGATAGTTGTCATGAATTCTGTTGGGGATGTATGTAAGGAGGGTGATGAGATTGAAGATGGCGAAACATTATATGTTTATCCTAAAGCGGAGAACTTAACGAGTAACGAGAAGTCTGGCAATCTTATCCTTAAGACAGCAAAAGGGGACACATTAACTGTTGCTATTACTCAAGCGGCTTATTCTGCAACGTCTAATGTTACATTGTCCGTAGCTCCTGCAAGCGCAGATGAAATGACACTGACTTATTTAGGTGGATATAATATAGATGGTACTGCTAATGTTTATGTTAGTTTTATTCCTGACCATATATCTTACGGGGATGGGCAATCTTTTGGAGTCAGGTGGTCAGCTACTAAGAATGGAGATGCCGCAGGAGGTGGATATATAACAATATATAATGAAGTTCATAATATGGATGTTCTTATAGAGTTGAATACAACGGCAAGAACAACTGATGATATAGCGATTTATTTAAGATCAATAATACAAATAGAGTAAAATGGCAAATAGAATACCGAAAGAATTTAAGAAACGGTTATGGGACGATTGGGTAACGGGTAAGACTTTTAAGTTAGCCTTATTTACAATTTTATCTAACTGTAACGATGAGGGGGTGAGTACCTATGCAGCGTGCCTTGCTGATGGTCATGAAGTTACCAATGGGGCTGGAACAGCTTACACGGCAGGTGGGGCAACGGTTACTCCGGCTGCATCTGCTTATATTGACACCTTTAATGTTAGTGTTGATGCTACTGATATATCATGGAGTTCAGCCACATTATCGGGGGCGAGATATGCTGTATTGTATGAAACAAGTATAGATATTATTGTATGTGTTTATGATCTCTTAGCTGACTATTCCGTCACAAATGGGACACTTACTGTTAGTGTAAATGTTGACGGGCTCTTTAATCTGATTTAACATGGACAAACCGAATGTCTTTAAGTCGAATGAATTTCACCTCGATGAGAGTGATGTCCTCCATGTTATTATCAAGGACGTTACCGGGGATGGTATTATCATGGCATTAATAGATAAGGAGACAGGGTTAGTTGAGGATTCAAAGATAGCAGTAAGTGAGAGTGAACTATACGATTTACAAGACAAAGATGGCAATTATTATACGGTAGTAACCATAGGCACGCAAGAGTGGGTAGTGCAAAACTTACATACTACTACTTATGCTGATGGGACTGTTATTCCCAAGATAGAGAATGCTGCTCTTTGGGCGGCTGATGCAGATGGTGCTTATTGTTGGTATGATAACGATCAGGCTACCTATGAAGACCCTTACGGTGCATTGTATAACTTTGAGGCAGTTAATAACGAACATGGGTTGGTTTATTTTGAAAGAGGTGGTCAGAGAGATATGGGATGGCGTATGCCCACCGTAACCGATTGGTATACATTGTATGATTATATTAGTGGAGGTGCTGCTTATGCTGTTTTTAATTCAGTCGGTGGGGAACTTAAGGAGGCAGGTACTTCTCATTGGACGACACCTAACCTTGCCGCAGTTGACATCTATGGCTTTTTAGGACTACCAGCAGGACAGAGAGCTGCTTCAGGGACATTCAGCTACTTAAATGAATTAACGTGGTTTCATTCTAATACTGAATACGGAGTAGAGGGAAGTACTAATTTCAGGTATTATGCGAGATTAGATTATGCAGACACTTCGTTAAGAATAGATTTTGGTAGCAAACTAACGGGTCATTCCGTAAGGTGTATGCGTGACATTACACCAACAATGAGAGACTTTGATGGTAATGCTTATACTACGGTCATTATAGGGACTCAAGAGTGGACGGTAGAGAACCTACAGACTACTCATTATGCTGATGGGTATCCAATAAATGCAATAACAGACAATGCTACGTGGGAAGCAGATACGGCTGGGGCTTATGCTTGGTATAGTAATGATAGAGCCACCTATGGTGATACTTATGGAGCACTTTATAATTGGTATGCTGTAAATAGTGAACATGGATTAGCCTACTTTCAAAAGAACGGAGTAGAGGAGAGTGGATGGCGAATACCTACCAAGAGTGATTTTGAAATACTCTTTGCATACATAGGGGGGGATGCAACTGTCGGAGATAAGTTAAAAGAAGAAGGAAATACTCATTGGTCTGCTGGGACATCTGAAACGGCTACAGATGATTTTGGGTTTACTATGCTTCCTGGTGGGAGACGATTTTATACAGGTAGTACATCATGGATCGGGACTCATGGATTCTTATGGGCAAATACTATGGTATCGGCTACTAATGGATATGGGATAGATTTTATTTATAATGAATCTGATGCAGATATTACATCTTGGGTTAAAAATACAGGGCTATCTGTGAGGTGTGTTCGTGATATATAAGTTATGGCAGCATTTTTTGATTTAACAGCAACAAGTACAGGAACAAAATATCTGCTCTTTGGGATGGAGAGCGATAAGACTTTTTCTTTTGCTGTTCAGTTTTATATAACTCATTATGGTCTCAGAGCAATAGATTGGATGGCAAGTATGGGGCTTGGCTTTTGTTCATGGATGGGAGGAGAGCTTTGGTTGCATAATTCAGATGATGTAGATAGGTGTAATTTCTTTGGTGAGCAGAAGGATTTTAAGGTAGGGATTGTAGCCAACCAAGAGGCAAACCGCCTAAAGGTATTAGATTCAATAGCTATTTATTCTGAATTTGAAGAACCTCTTGATAGAGATAGTAAATGGGAAGTAGAATCAGTAACTATTCCTTCTTCTCTTAATTATCCTAATGGTATGTATTCAAAGATACCGAGTAACAGGTTTGAGAAAAGAGAGGGTGTACTTAAGGCAGAATTCTTACGTAATATGAAGACTAATTCTGCTACTGCTAATGCTTTGGATGCACTACGTGGTGAAGAACTTAGAGGTCATGATGTACTTCTTGTTTTGAAGAATAGTTCTACGGGGCAAGTGAACCTTTTTAAGGTCGATATTAACATGACATTATCTAATATATGATAGGCGTGAATTTTAGTTATCTTTGTAAAAATTTGATATAATGGCAATATTGGGTGCATTAGCGGCAGGGGTTGGCGCATTACTTAATTTTGGCTTGGGTATCTCTGATAGGATAAAAGCTAACAAGTTGCAAAAGCAATGGAATACTTTATATTCTCAGCGACCTGAATATGAGATACCAGAGGCATATACCAATGCGTTGAATCTGTATAAACAGAGGGCTGCACAGAGTAAGATGCCCGGACAAGACATAATAGAAGAGAATATACAGCAATCTTCGGCAAGGGCAAGGACAGCCGCCGAAAGAGGAGCTATCAGTTCTGCTTCTTACGGTGGTCAGGTAAGCGATATTTATGCTAAGGAATTAGAAGCTATACAGGACTTAGGTATTAAGTCAGCAGAGTTTCAATGGGCAAATCAAGGTCAGTTAGGAGAGGCTATGCAGATGTATGGTGGGCAACAGGAGAAGGCTGCTGACTGGAACAAACTTGGTGCGTGGTCGACTGGCATGAACGCACTTGAATCTCAAATGGGTGCTAAAACTCAGAATGCCAATGCTTATCTTGGTAATGCTGCTGCGGGGCTTGCCTCGTTTGCAGGCACAAATTACTATCAGCAAATGTTGAAACAGTTACAAGGGGATACGGGGTCAATTTATAGTGCGCCAACTACAAATCCACAATCGGGTAATTCGGCTTATCCTTTTTATCAATATAAAGTAGAGGGAGTATAATGGTACAATCACCTAATTATACAGGAACAGGGGCAGGAGTAGGCATGGTAAGAGGCGGTGGAGAGAAAGCCACACAAGCCTTAAAGGAATATGGTCAGACTGTATTAGAAGCCGATAAATTCAAATATACCGAACGCAAAAAGGAGGAGTCTGCTTTTCTTGAAGCCATAAAGACTAAGCCCGAATTTGTTATTTCCGCTAAAGCAAGAGAAGAACAAGCAAAAGCTCTTACAGACTTCAATCAAAGATATGCTCCATTAATAAAGAAAGGTTACTTAACCATGGAAGAAAAGACAGCCATGGCT
>Ga0172380_10006969_pt1 | contig 12909 bp, 29 predicted proteins | sample Leawe162metaG_FD_119747 | JGI IMG/M metagenome (GOLD analysis project Ga0172380, IMG submission 119747) | Leachate microbial communities from a municipal landfill in Southern Ontario, Canada - Leachate well 162 metaG | ecosystem: Engineered > Solid waste > Landfill > Unclassified | place...
AAAAGATATTCAAAAAAGAATATGCTTTTCTATTGTGAGCAAGCTCAAATTGATATACGGAATATTTTAGCAGGAAAAATAAGACCTGATTATCTGCAAAATATAGAAAAAATTAACAATAGCACAAAAAAATGCTAAAGTTTTTGTGGTAATTGCCGATATAAATAAGGACACTATGAAACAAATAATACTTTTATTATTAAGTTTATTTTTATATAACTGCAATCAAGAACCGGCATATACGGCATGGCCCAATGCTACTGTTGAATACGTTCCAGTAGGTCTTAACTCAGAAGAATTAAAAGTAGTGGCAGAATCCATGATAGAAATTCATTTGGAAACTTTCGGACTTATTAAGTTTCATTTGAGTAAACATGTTGGTGACGGAGTTTTACATATACTTAAAAGTAATAATACTGAAAATGCAGGTATAAGCGCAGGATGTGGATATACACCTAATAAACCAATGTTTACAGGCATTAGTCAAGATTATTTCACAAAAAGATGTATTAAACATGAGCTACTACATAAATTAGGTTTATTGCATGAAAATCAAAGACAAGATGCACTTATTTATGTATCTCTTAATACACAAGGGATGTCATTGCTCCAACTTATACAATTTTTACCTATAGACCCACTTTTATATGAATCTGATATGTATCCTTATGACTATGCAAGCCTAACTCATTATACAGAAGCAGAATCTGGTTATGTTATGGATACTCATGGTCACGATATAAGTGGTGGTGACACAGGTGATAAGTTGTCTGTCACAGATGTGATGAAGTTAAATTTTATTTATAAAGACCAATAAAAGTACTAAAGTTTTTACAATAATTGCCGATATATAAGTAAAGGATAAAACAAATGAAAAATACTGATGGTGCAGAAAGAAATCTTGAAAAGATCAAAACCATGCTTGAAACCGTTACCAATATGAGTGACGACGATTATCAAAGCTGGTTGAAAGCAACGTCTGTTTTCCGCAATCACAGCTTCAATAATCGTATCCTGATCTGGATGGCAGGGGGAGCATCTGTCATGGGAGCTAAACAATGGGAAAAATGGGAAAGAAGTGTCAAACCTTCTGAAAAATACAACCCCATTTGGATACTTGCCCCTGTGATAGTTAAATCCGATCATAAAGTTAATCGGGTTAATCCTGAAACGGGAAAGATGGAGGAAGTTGATGATGACCGGACTATTCTTATTGGCTTTAAATGTGTCAAGGTCTATGATATAAAGCAAACAACGGGTAAGCCTTTACCGGAAGTGATGACCAAAAGATCAGATATTGATCTGTCATCCCTGCTTGAAGTTGCGACAACACTCGGTTTTAAGATTCAGTATCAGTCAATGGAATTTGGCAAAGGTGGATGCTTGTATCACAACGATGATAACCATCACAATGACATTGCCTTGAACAGCAACAGGGCTGAACTTGACAAGATTGGCACACTACTGCATGAGCTTTCACATGGCCTGTTAAAACACCATGAAGAAAGAAAGGATGTGCCAACACCTCAAAAAGAATGTGAGGCCGAAACCCTGACGTTCCTGCTTTGCCAAGAATATGGTGTGGAACGGCAAAGCCAATTCTACCTGAAGTCATGGGGAATGAAAGAAGACATATTCAAGTCCTTTGTCTTAATTGATAAAGGTATGAACGCTTTTAAGAAAGTGTTTGCAAGAAAAGAAGTTAAAGAAAAGGTGGCGTAAAATGAGGCCACAAGATATTAAAATCGGAGAACACTATCGATTAAGAACCAGTCCTGACTATTCATACGTGAAAGCCATTCAGGTATTAAAAGGAAAAGAGGGTGAAAACAACAACACATATTCGGTTGTAAAATGTGAACATACCGTTAATAAAAATGGTGTGATGGGCTTCATAAGATATTTCAGGCCGTGTGATTTAATCAAGGACACCGCAACCGGCAGGGAGGTGCAGTATGCTAACATGTGATGAGTGGATAAAACAATATAGAAGTATAATCAATCCAATAACCGGACAGCAAAATCTGTATCGTGATATTACAGATCAAATGGTATGGAACGCGGCTCAATCAGAAATGCAAAAAGTCCTCGACATCGAGTGTCGTCGCAGGGTGGCGGCAGAGGAACTACGTGACGAATGTGTATGCTGTCACGACGATAACTGTAAAGGTTGTATCTTGTTGTATGAATGGCAACAAACCGTTACCAATTATAATAAAGAAGTTAAGGTAGTGTAAATAAAATGTACAAATGTGATGAGTGTGACCACATGTGGGATGTGTCAAGATCTATAGGAGACCCGGAAGAATGTCAATGCCCCAAATGTGGTGGCTATGAAATAGCCTGTATTTCTAACAGAGAAATCGCACTTATTACTGAATGCAACCGATACAAAGAAGCATTAAATAAAATTTTATCTGTAGCCCCAACTAATAGTTGGATAAAACTGACTTTGAAAAATTCATTTCCAGATGTGTTTAAAAAAATTATGGAGAAATAAATGACAGCTCATCTTGGTGGTTGTATAGGTAAAACCTATTTCACTATGGGCACTAAAAGGATCGAAACTCCCCAGTCCCTTTCTGTTGCACACATTTCAAATGATGTAATGGAAGGCCATCAAGTTGAATTGTGTATAGGCACACTGGAACAAAGCAAGATTTTACTTGACCGGCAAAGAGCCAAACAATTGGTAGAACTTCTTAATAATTTTTTAGGTATGAGCAAATAAAAGCTAAAGTTTTTATAAATTAAACCGATACATAAAACAGAGGAAATAAAAATGGCTAATTTAAAATGCCCTATATGTAATAGCAATCTTATCTATCATCGTATAAACGATGGTGAATCAAAAGTTGAAATTATAAATGAGGAAGAAATAGAAGAAATCAGTAATGAAAGTGATGGAAGTACAAGCGTATATTGCTCTTCTGATGAATCACATACAATACCACAAGACCTTCAATTTCAAGTTATTGAAATTGCAGAAGGCTTTGGTTATTAAAAAATAACTGATACACAAAAGGATAAAACAATGAAAGTAGGTAAAGTTTATATTTCCTTATCTTATACCGTAGATTTAGATAATCCAAATATGGTTGATGAAGCAAAAGATTGTCTTTTTGAAGACATAACGAACGCAGTAAAATATAATGAATTGGCTGAACGTATAACTATTGAAGAAACCCCAAACGAATCACCAAAAAATATACCTGATTTTTTGAAGGAATCTTCCATAGACGATGATAAAGGATAAAACAATGTTTGATACAATCATGAACAATCGTACAATAATGGATGCGGCGGCAATTCTTTTGTCCATATTTTTGGGCATAGGTTGTGTCATTGCCACGGCCCTATACATGGATTACTGGCAAGCCAAAGAAGCATACAAGAAACTAAGGAGAAAATCATGAGCGACAGCCTCAGAGAAAACAATGTGATTGAATTTCGCCCACGTATTGTTGAAAAAAAGAAATGCTCCAAAGAACCTTATGTCGGGAAGTATTGGGCATCAATTCATAATATTAAAGCTGGAGATCATGTAACAGAATTGCTCTGGACAGACAGACAGTGCTATACTGTTATAAGTATTAATAAAAGGTTTGTTGTTGTTCAAGAAGACACAGCAACCAAAGACCCAAGCTTTAAACCAAATTTTATACCCGGAGGTTTTTCTGTACATTGTACAAACAATGGAGAACAACAATGGGTGGTAGAATCGAACCCAAATGGAGCAACCCAAAAGTTTGGTGTAAAAAGAGATGGCAGACTTCAAGCCAGAGGAAGCAGGAAAGCAAATGTAGTGCTTGGTTCCCATTATTTTTACGATTTTAACTTTTAGAGGATAGTATGAAAATGAAAAAATGTGGTTGTTGTGAAAGAGACACAGAAGTAATTATAAAGGACTATAGAACTGATTCAAATGGTAATGGCTTACAGTTCTTTGTGTGTCCTAATTGCCTGTGTCTTGATAATCACTGGTTTTTTAAATTGTTAAAATCTAAAGACAAAGAAAAACTTATAAAAGAATACAAAAAAGACTAAAGTTTTTGTTAAAACTACCGATAAGTAAAGTAATACAACAAAAGATTTAGTTATTAGATTTAGTTATGATTTATAATTACTTTAATACTTTGGATAATGGGCATAAAAACACTAACATACACCTGAGTGGCTCCCAAAGTAAATAATGGAGGTGATTCCAATGAAGATGTAAAACTTAAACACATATATAAAAAAGATAATAATCCGGCACGATTAAAATAAAGTTCCCTTTTCTATACTTGGAAAAGGGAACTTTATAATAAATTCATAGGAGGTGTCTATGCTCAATTTGTATTTACTTTACTACATTACTGGTGTAGTAAATATCTTCATGTTGGTACTTTTCTTTCTTTTTCTCGTCATTGCTTGTGTTGGTTGCGGGATGTGGATGGGGTATTCCTCTGATCGCCACGAAAACCCATACAACCCCAAAGACCATCCCCGGCGTTATGAACTGTGCCAAAAAGGAAAAAAATTGTTTTTTAAGTGGGGGATAGTTGCTTTCATTATGCTATCACTATGCATCATCACACCTTCCAAGCAGGAAATATTGACAATGACCGCACTCAAAATGGGAGATGACTACTTTGAGAAAAACCCGAAGTCGGCACTTAGCCCCAGCAAGATCATTGGGACTTTTGACGCCACAGCAGAGGAACTTGAAAAGTTTATGGTTAAACTTCCCAAAATCCTTAACAAAAGCATTGATATTGCCGATAAAAAGCTGACGAAGCTTAATAAGTAGAAATGGCGGGGCCGTTTTTGAACGGTACTTACAAAGTATCTGGAATCATACCAGACCCTGCACATAAAAGCCAACCGTAACAGGATTTGCGGCAATGGTTACTACTATGAGTAGGAACAAACTCATCATCATCTTGTTCAGTAGTAGTTTTTATTGGTTATGAAAGCTAAAGTTTGTACCCCCTCAAAGATCAAATGGTAGATATTTGAGTTTTTAGAGCATAGCCAAATGGAAAAACACAAGCCTGTCTTGTTTACTTTCAGTCTCCCCCACGAAAGTGGAACTGGGTTTGACAAGTAAACCGCCAGCCGATGAAATGAGGTCGGCAATTGCTATTATAATTTTTATAAAAGGTAATTAATATGCAATGTAAATGCAACAATGAAATGGGATATCTGACTACAATAGCAGAAGATGATTCTTCTGGATTCTATTATTGTTATTGGTGTGGTAGACTCTTATTCAAAAACAGTGAAAGTAATGTTTGGATAGAGCATGAAAATATTAATATAATCCCACAAAAATGCTAAAGTTTTCCTTTAATCACTCCGATATATAAGTAATGTCAAAGATAATCAGAATAGAAAATAAATGTCCGGCATGGTGCAAGCATGCAGGAATCGAACCTTGTTCAATTCAAGGCCATGCTGCTGTTGAATTGGGATTAAGTTATGAGTCTTTACTTGCATGTCTTTCTCATCATCAGTATTTGCACATTAGACCTTTAAATGAAGACCAAGAAAATCAATTTGAATACTGTAATGCGTACAGATTGTTTATCCCATAAATTAAAAGGAGATGTATATGAAAAAAAGTTTAATCCCCGTTTCAATTCGTGACAAAGTGGTAATAAAAAGATTGTTTAAACAAGGGTATAATGCCAATAAAATCAGGACATGTGTTTCCGCATATACCCGGCAACAAATTGCCGCAGTAATGGCCCATTGTACAATGGGTGGAAAGAACTATCCCTACTAAATTTTACAAAAAGGAGAAGACAATGAAAGACACTGTAGTGGGCCAAATTGTGGCCGTACCTATCACAAAACTCAAGCTTCAGAACAAGCTTAATCTCTTGCTTTTTAAAGCTGAAAGTGATGAACAACGCCGAAGGTTGACTGAAAGCATACGTCAGTATGGGCAGGACAATCCCATAAAGATTTCCAAAGACTATCGTGTTCTTTGTGGCCATAACAGGGTTGTATCAGCATACAACGCAGGTATGACCACAATCAATTGTGTTTTTGCTGATTGTCCAACCAAAGAAGAAGAAATTAAACTTATGGTTCGTGACAATTGTGTGAGAAGACACATCCCTCGCTCCAAAAGAAAAGAGATTGTTCTTATGTGCCGTAAATTTTTGGGAAAGGATGCCTCGGCTCAACAACTTGCAGACATGTGCGGTTTGCCTTTGTCATCAGTAGCCCAAACCCTTGCAGATATCCGGGTTGAAGATAAGGTCAAAAATAATAAAAGACCTCATACACGGACAGAAGAAGAACGACTCTTGAATAAGATAAGAACGAGTCATCACAATAATCTGGACACTTTAAAACGTTGCACCAAAGCAACAGCAACAAAGATCAGAAAGCATGCTGAAGCGTATCTTGTATCTATAAAAACCATCGAAAAAAGATCCAACAACAACTAATCTCTTCTTCAGGAGAAGACAATGAATAGCAAGAACTGGGGAAATCTTATATGGGATTACCCATCTAAGCTAAAAAGCAGGGAGAAAATACTACAAACTTGGAACAAGGTAAGTGGTCTTTCTTCTATCCCAAAAGAAAGGATATTTTATACTTTGGGAGGGAGAAGCACTGACTCTAATAAGTTCTCCCCAGCTTCTTGGTCTGAGCATACTTTCTTAATTAAAAGAAAGGTTATAACGTCAAAGCAATATTATAGTGTTGAAAAAAAAGAAGATGTATTTGTCCATAACAAAGACATCAGAGTAGGTAATTGGATAAAAGGAGATTTTGTAGAAAAACTAAGAACTTGTTGTGAACATAACAAGTTACCCGCTATTATAAACTTTGATGCAATGGGCATGGCTAAGACAGTTTATGAAGACTTCGGTAAAATTCTACGTATTGTAGACTGTTATGACATACCCAATGTGTTTCTTTGTTGTAATGTAATGCTACAAGCCCATCACTACAAGGATAGTCCTGAAAATGCTTTGCATATATTACAGGGTGGTGAAGATGCTATGTGGTATTTTGGTAATGACAAACTAAAGAAAAAATGGAAAATACTTAAACCATATATGTATCAAGGGGGAACTCGAACCCCAATGTGTAATTTTATGTTTTATCAAAAATAATGCTAAAGTTATTCTGCAATCATTCCGATAAATAATAACAAAGAGGGACAGAATGCTGCAATCATATGATAAAACGATTAAACTCATCAATAAATGGATGGTTAATTCTGGGGTAAGAGAGTTTTGTTCCAAAGAATGCAGGGGCAAATGTTGTCAAGGGCTACGAGGGACTTATTGCAAGTTACACAAAGATTGTAATAACATCCAGTGTGCTGTTTTCTTGTGTAGTAACATTAGAATGTTACTTCCAGAGCATCTTTCGGATAAACAAAGAAAAGCTATGTATTATATATTTGATAAAACGTTTAAAAAAACCACCCATAATGGTTTTGTATACGCTTTTAGCAAAGACTATTTCCAAAAGCATAGAGAGAAATTTTTTGCTAAAACTCAATTTGACACAAAAAAGCTGGGTTTTTACATGACAAATTTGGAAATTGATTTCAAAAAAATAATATTTTGATGAGTAAGATAATACGATTAACCAAATGCGAAGGCTTTTGCAAAAAAAGAGGTAATGAACACAATGACAGAGATTCTTCTTTATTTTGCGTAGGTACTTCTTGGTATCTTTGTAGAAGCGCAGGCCGTGATGGTTTAGTAGTAGATTACTTCAAAAGATCATTCATAGAACGGTGTCCATATAAAAATGAGCAAGATAATAAAAATAGAAAATGATTGTCCGGCATGGTGTCCCTATTGCCAAAATAGAATGGCGCACGGAGTGGCTATTCATAGAATATTTAATTCAAATATTGACTGTTCTAAAATATGCCATTATTTACCACGATCCTTATCTACTAGCGAAAACACGGAATGTACTACAAAATTTATATTTAAAACACATTGTAATTTAAAAATTATACAGAAATAAAACAATGTCAAAGCTAATAAAAATATATGAATGTCCGGCATGGTGTAAGAAAAGGGGCATCGAACCCCATAGTCATCAATGTAGACCCGTCTCAAGGTTTTCGGAAGAGACTAACTCATTTTTGGCTTGCTTGGATCAACACCAATTTCTTTTTCACCATAATGATAACAGAGAATATTGCTTTAAAATGTTCTGCCCATTTCCAACAATAAAAAAAATATTAAAGATAAATGAATAAAGTGCCGATACAATAATATGTCAAAGCTAATAAAAATACATGATCGTTGCCCAGTATGGTGCCCTTTTATTGAAGACAACCAATGTCGTGAAGATGTAACCAATGGTGATGTAAGAAGAAGAATCTCTGAACTTAGAGAACATTTTGATGAAGATGGTGATATAGATATTACAAAAATAGAAAGTCACGCTATGTGCACAAAAACTGATATACCTTCTTATGGAGAATTTCTAAAAGAAGATTTTGAAACACGGTGTCATTTAAAATTATTACCTAAATAAGCACAAAATAAGCATTGCTTATAAAATATTAAGTACTAGGAGGCTCACTATATGAAAAGAATTTCAGTGATTGTTCTGGCCCTTACCATCCTCAGTATGGGAATTGGTTGTGCCAAAGAAAAAAGCATTTCCAGTTTTTTCAGTAAAGACAAAGGGAACATCGAAGTAACTGTCCAGTCCTGCGCTGGCTTGATTTGCTCCAGCATCGTCGCCACAAATGAAGGCAAGTATCAGGACGTACAATCCATTACCGTCCGTACAAACGGGGATAGTAATAGGTTTGTGCTGGTATCCTATCCCGGTCTGAATCTACTTAATCCCATTGAAGTACGAGCCGGAGATGAATACACATTTAAAGTAAAAAGTAAGCCCAAATCCAAAATACCGATTGTCATTACCGAGGTTGAGGGAAGTAACACCATACCGATTACGCAGTTCACAGCCTTTTCAATGTAGTTATAAAACCAAGAAATGAACCTAAGCACTTCTTAATTGAAGTGCTTAATTTTATCTTGTGGTTTTATTAATAAATAAAAGGAGACACTCATGTCACAAATAAGTTATGACAAAGCTTTAGAACTAATTAACAAGTATGTAGTTGACAACGGAATTCGCAAATTTTGTTCTGAAGTATGCAAAGGCGGGTGTTGCACACCACACCGTTATGGTCATGTATGCAAACCGGGCAATGATTGTAAAAATATACAATGCACCTCTTTTTTGTGTTATGATATGCTAAAACTTATACCTGAAAAAAAGAGAAATGAGCATGACGCAAATATGGATTATATCTATAAAAAAACAGGGGGAAAATGGAACGCATATGATCGTTCTTATTTTAATAGGATACGAAAAAATTTTTATAAAGACAGTACATTTAATACTGAACGTTTAAAATTTTTTACCGAACCAATTCAAATTGATTTTACCGAACTAAAAAAAGTAAAAAAGAAGTGGATTACAAATAGAAAAAAAAAATTTGGTTATTAATTTTTACTAAAGTTTTTAACCAAATCAGGCGATAAATAAATATGAGTAAAATAATACGTATAAGAAGTTGTGAGGGCTTTTGCTTGCATCGAAGAGCAATTGCTAACCGAAATGCGCCTTTCGAGAGCCACCGAGATAATACTGGCTGTAAACTATACTGCACAAAAACACATTGGTTTTTGTATATTGGTTTCTCAAGAAAAAGTAATTACTTTAAAAGAGCGTTTAAAGAACGCTGTCCTTTTTTGACATTAAAAGAGTTTAAAGCAAGAAGATAAAGAGGTATTATGAAGACAACATTAAAAACAACCATAGTCATACTATTGGCTATAACTGTTTACTATCTCATTCATCTGATGATATGAGTAAGATCATCATATTAACCAAATGTGAGGGTTGGTGTAAACATAAACAACACCATAGCCATTCCGATACTTACATGGAGTGTGTACCAGCGGGCTGGTGGTTATATATAGACACATATAATGATTGGTTTGCCCAATCCTTTAAAAGGAAGTGCGCCTATCCTATTAAAAGATTGAACAAAAGAAAAAACAATGAGTAAAATCATAGTATTTAATAAATGTGAGGGCTTTTGTAAGAATAGATGCACAAAAAGTGTGCACCCAATTATGGGCGGTGATCCTCCCAATACTATAAACAATATGGTTGATTTTATTGAGGGCACAGATTGCTCGTCTTTACATTGTCAACCCTCACATTGGTTTTTGTTTAACAGGAATGGCACAAATTGGTTCAAAAAAACTTTTAGTGAACGCTGTCCTTTTATGAAAAATTATTCAAAAAGAAGAAGACATGAGTAAGATTCTAAAAATAAAGAAATGCTGTGACTGCCCTGAAACAGGAAAGACAAGTAACGAGCACATAAATTCATGCACACTATATTGTATGTTGTTAGTTCGAGGTCCAACACCAGTGAATGCGTGTGAAATAAGAAATAGAAATGAAATTAAAGATAACTGTCCTTTAGAACAATATAAAAAGGAATAATAAAATGTGGTTACTAATTGATGATATAAGAAATCTTAACTGTGAAGCAATTGCTAGAACACCAGAAGCAGCTAAGGAACTACTTAAATGCAATTGTTGGGAATGTGTCTGTTTTGACCATGACCTTGGCTGTGCTGAAACCGGCCATGACATTATGAAGTGGATGTTTGGGATGAAAATTTATCCACCACAGATTCAGCTAGTAACCTCTAATCCTGTAGGTAGAGACAATATGATTGGAGAGTTAGAATCGCATGGGTATAAATCATCTGATTATATCAACTGGACTAAATAGGTTCGAATCTCCCTGCCTTGTAATTATATGAGTAAAATAATAAAGATAAAATCATGTGTGATGTGTAAACACTTAAAAAATAGTGCACATATGTATGGTAGATTATATTGTGAGGTAATACTACGTCTTTCCCAATCACACCGTAGACGTAGAGTAAAAGTAGCTGATGCAATTACAGACTATAATGAGTCTGGTACAGTTATTACTCCTAAAAAATGCCCATTAAAACTTTAACTAATTACAAAAATAGCTAAAGTTTTTCATAAAAATGCCGATACATAAAATAGGAGAGATTATCCCAACAGGTAAATTTAGGGAAGCCACCATCAATTATCAGCCTTGGCTAAACGAAGGCAAACAGCGAAGATGGAAGAAAAGATTGTATACAATATACAGTATTCTAACTACAATCTAATTGTCTTAATTCATTTATTTAAAAAAGTGTTAAAGTTTTTTGGCAAATAGACGATAAGTAACTATGAAGACAGTGAAAATAAGTACATGTTTTGGATGCCCACTGGCAGTAAGACAGATTGTTGATTTAGACCAATCACATGTATTTTATTGCTTTGTTGAAAGAAACAAGTGTTGGTTTGCAATATATGTAAGTCGTTATGTAAGGCATAAAACGTTATCACCTGAATGCCCATTGAAAAAATTTCATAACAAAACAAAAAAAGCTAAAGTAAAATCAAAAATAGACGATAAGTAAGATAAAGAGGAAACAATGTCGCACACTATAAACACAGCAGTAGAGCTTTTAGAGAAAGGAGAAATTGATCTCGCCATAAAAGTTCTAAAAGACCCCAATAAGATACATATAACGTGGGGGCTTGATGATGTTATTGACTATGCCAAACAAGCAAAGATACGTCTGTCAAAAACAGATGCTCTAAACATTCTTTATAACATGGCACATCATCATGACGCAGAGATAGGTATAAACTGGGAAGTAATTGATGCATGTTGTCGCTATGTTAAAGCCGAAAAAAAGATTAAAAAAATGCTAAAGAAAAAACGAGTTTGTGACGATAAGTAAGTAACATAGGAAAAAAGATGATACGTGCAACAAGTATATGTTGTGATTGTAAAGACTATAGTAACTATCATGCTGATGATGAACGTTGTGAAATCTGTCGATTCTATGATGCTGATACTGATGTGTGGCATCTTGAAGACAAAGAAAAGATTGATGCCAAACTAACATTATCTTCTTAAATAGGCGGTTATGTCATTTTTGAAGATGTATAAAAGCTTGATTCAGATAGCTTGGTGTGCGTTGAGAGATGGACTATTCAACCACCACAAAAAGGGGATAAAAATGAATTAAAAATAAACCCCCCTCGCATCAGGCTATCTGAATACAGTCTTTATAAATAATGGATAATACTATGTCTATAAAAGAAATAATAATATTAATAATAATTACTATTGAATACAACATACACTCTTTTTTTAAAAGGAAAGATAAATGAAAACAGAAAAGGCAGACTCGAACCCAAAGGCCAATACAATAGGTAAGTTGCCAGTACCATGATTTGGCGTGTCCATACGTTAATCCTATGCAGTCTGAGGTCAAATCATGGCCATGTCATGGGCAGGTACTGCCCAAATCTTGGCCAATTTATGACAAAAAATTATCAATTGTACTGGCCATGACCTGACCAATATATGGACAATGGAGTGGCCAATATATGGACTTTGGATGTGGATAGAATACAGAATATTGTGTACAAAAATATTTCTGTCGCAGACAACGACCCATAAAAGCCAAGTTATGGCCATACTCGGCTAAGTCTAAGCCAGTCATGGCCAATTATGGCTAATTAACGAGGTTAATATATGAAAACATTTACATTCTTTCTTATTAGCACTCTCTTTATTCTAACAGGATGTATTACTATACATAAATCATATCTTGAAGTTTCCAAAGAAAAATCAGAAGAAGCATGGAGTAAAGGTCTTTCGTTCTTAATGGGTATAAGTCCAACAACTATAAGGACATATAATAGATATTATATAGATAATTATCCCTCTCAATATAGAGGCGTTTTCTATAATGCCTTTTCAATGAATAGAATTATTACTACAACTAAAACAAC
>Ga0172380_10006970_pt1 | contig 12908 bp, 20 predicted proteins | sample Leawe162metaG_FD_119747 | JGI IMG/M metagenome (GOLD analysis project Ga0172380, IMG submission 119747) | Leachate microbial communities from a municipal landfill in Southern Ontario, Canada - Leachate well 162 metaG | ecosystem: Engineered > Solid waste > Landfill > Unclassified | place...
AATCAATTACTGTATTGCGCGCAATAGCATAAAGCCAAGAGGAAAAAGGATTATTCTGTTTTTTATACTTACCAATACTTTTCCATGCCTTTAAAAAAACAGTTTGCGTCAAATCTTCAGCTTCCTGGTGATTTTTCACCCGGAAATAAATAAACCTGAATATTGGCGCAATATATTTTTCATATTCAATCATTTCTTCTGGCATATAATATAACGACTGAGAATTACTTTTGTGACGCAATCAAGCGTTGCTTTTTATTTCAATCACGTCGCCATCTTTTACAATATATCCCTTGCCTTCTGTCCTAATTAGTCCTTTTTCGCGTGCATTAACAAATCCGTGCGCATTTAACAAATCTTTCCAGTCAATAACTTCGGCTTTGATAAAGCATCTCTCAAAATCAGTATGAATTGCTCCGCCTGCCTGCGGCGCAGTACTTCCTCTTTTTAATGTCCAGGCACGGGTTTCATCCTCGCCTGTTGTTAAAAAGGTTATCAAATCCAATAATTTATAAGCTTCTTTGATTAATTCATCCAGTTTTGATAATTCCGGCAACCCAAGCGCCTTCCTCTCATCAATAGTCAAATCCCCTGCTCCGAATTCGCTTAAAATATCAATGATAATATACGGCCAATCTTTTTCTTTAAAACTTTGGATAATTTCTTTAGGAATTTCTTCTTCCGCGCCATTAAGCAAATACAATCTTTTTTTCATGGTTAAAAACTGATAACTTCGCAAAATTATCTCTTCTTCTTTACTCCATTTTACTTCGCTTAAAAGCTTTCCTGATTTTAATAACTCCTTAGCTTTTTCCATTACTTCTTTCTCCTCTTCTTCAAAGTGTTTTTCCATGGTCTCTAAATCCTTTAAAGCCATTTCTGCATCCAAAATTTCTTTATCTTCAATCGGATCGATTTTATTCCTGGGATTGATGATTTTTTCATTCTTAAAACAGCGCAAAACATAAACAATAGCATCAACTTCCCTAATGTTTGCCAGAAATTTATTGCCCAATCCCTCGCCTTGGCTTGCGCCTTTGACCAAACCGGCAATATCCACAAATTTTACAGTGGCGTAAATCTTTTTCTTTGAATGAGTTAAATCAACCAATTTATCAACCCGCTCGTCAGGAACAGCAACCACGCCGATGTTCGGTTCAATGGTGCAAAAAGGATAATTTGCGCAATCTACTTGTTTTTTGGTGATTGCCTGGAATAAAGTCGATTTCCCCACATTCGGCAACCCCACAATTCCGATTGATAATGACATATTATTTCAAATACTTTTTATTTTTTAATTTTTCCGGCAGATAATCCTGTTTTTCCTTGTAATTAAAATCAGGGGAATATTTGTAATTTTTGCCGTACCCCAAATCTTTCATCAATTTGGTCGGCGCGTTACGGATATGCAATGGCACAGGCAGATTTCCGTATTCCTTGACATCAGCCATTGCTTTTTCATAGGCAACATACAATTCATTGGATTTTTTGCATTTTGCCATATAAACAACTGCTTGTGCGAGAATTACCCCGCATTCCGGCATGCCGATATAATGACAGGCATTGTAAGCGCTTACTGCCTGTTCCAGAGCGCGCGAATTCGCCAAGCCGATATCTTCTGAAGCAAACCTGACTATCCTGCGCGCAATATATAAAGGATCTTCGCCTGCTTCCAGCATTCTTATCAGCCAGTAAAGCGCGGCATTCGCATCCGAACCGCGCATTGATTTATGCAAAGCGGAAATAATGTTGTAATGCTCTTCCCCGTTTTTATCATACATTAAATAAGATTTCTGGAATGCCTGTTTAAGAATATCCAGAGTAATATTTTTTGATAAAGACGAAGCGTATTCCAGAACATTCAACGCAGTCCTAGCATCGCCATTGGACATCTGCGCCAAAGTTTCTATCACTTTTTTATCTATTTTAAGCTTGAAATATCCCAGTCCCTTTTCTTTATCCTTAATCGCTTTATTAATAATTTTAATGATATGCTCCTTGGTTAATTGCTTTAAAACAAAAACCCTACAGCGTGACAATAAAGCGCTCACCACTTCAAAACTGGGATTTTCCGTTGTCGCGCCGATAAGCACAATCAAACCCTTTTCGACATCGGGCAATAAAGCATCCTGCTGTTTTTTATTCCAGCGGTGGATTTCATCAATGAATAAAATTGTCTTCTTGCCGAAACGCTCGTTTTGTTTTGCCAAATCCACAATTTCGCGCAATTCCTTGAGCCCGGTATCAACAGCGCTGATTTTTTTGAAATCAGATTTCGTTTTCTTGGCAATAATATAAGCCAGGGTTGTTTTCCCGCTTCCCGGAGGACCCCAGAAAATAATTGAAGGCAATTGGTCAAGTTCAATTGCCTTTTTCAATAATTTATCTTTGCCGAGAATTTCTTCCTGGCCGAGAAAATCTTCCAATTTTTCCGGCCTCATTCTATCGGCTAATGGATTCGAAAAACTTTTCATAAGCGTTTTTCCCCGCCAAGGCGGGATGAACCTGCTAATTGCCCGCAGGCGGCTTTTATTTCTTCACCTAAACTTTTTCTTATGGTTACGCTAATATTATTTTTTTCCAAATAATCCTTGAATTCATGCGCCTTATTATTTGAAGACGGTTTTAATATTCCCGGAGTTTCATTATAACGGATTAAATTTACGTGCAAGAGGCAATTTTTGCCTGTGGATTTTAAGAATTTAATCAAATTATCGGCATCTTCAATATTATCATTAATATTATCCAGCATCAGGTATTCAATAAATATTTTTCTTTTTATTTTTCCCAGATATTTTTGGATTGCTGTTTTTATCCGGCTTAAATCGTATTTTTTGTTTATACCCATGTATCGGCTTCTCTTTTCATTATCCGCAAAATGTAAGGAAATTGCCAGATTAATCTGTGGAAATTCATCTGTCAGTTTTTCTATACCCTCGGGAATCCCTGCTGTTGAAACTGAAATACTACGCGAACCGAATCCGAATAAATTTTTATCAATCAGGATTTTCAAACTTTCTCTGACATTTTCCCAGTTTAAAAACGGTTCGCCCATGCCCATATAAACGATATTAGAAACATCGCATTTTTTATTTTTCTTTAAATATTGCCTCCAGAATAAAACTTGGCTGGAAATTTCCTCGGCTGTCAAATTTCTTTTAAAGCCCATTTTGCCGGTTGCGCAAAAACTACAACCCAAAACGCAGCCGACTTGCGATGATACGCATACAGACCAGATTCCCGGCTTTGGAGAAATTAAAACCGTTTCAATAAAATTTCCATCATTCAGTTTCAATAATGCCTTATAAGAACCTTTTGTGGATTGGACTTTTTCCGCCTTGAACGGCAAAATTTTTATTTCCCTGTCCAATACTTCCCTTAAATCTTTGGGTAAAGCTGTAATTTCCGAAAATAAACAAACGCCATCCTGAAATACGGCTTTTTTAACCTGCGCTAGCCTGAATTTCGGCTGGTTTTTTTCTTTTAAAATTGCCTCCAGTTTATTGATGTCCACACTCTAAGATTAGCTCAAAATCAGCTATTAAGCAATTCTCTGCCCTTTGGTTTTTTTACGCTCATTTTCAGTAAGATGTTTTTTCCTTAACCGTATATTTAAAGGAGTTACTTCCAAATACTCATCGTCATTAATTATACTTAATCCCCTTTCCAGAGTTATTTCTATGGGCGGAGTCAGACAAATAGCTTCATCAGTACCGGATGCGCGCATATTGGTTAGTTGTTTTCCTTTAGTAGGATTTACTTCCATATCATAACCCGTAGGCGTATTACCGACAATCATTCCCTCGTAAACATTCACGGCATGGCCGATATATAAAGCTCCGCGCTCCTGCAAATTCCATAGGGAAAAAGCGGAAGATTTGCCTGTTACCATTGAAATCATTGAACCAAATCCGCTTTTTTTAATTGTGCCGATATAAGACATAAAGCCCAAAAAATGAGAACATAAAATCCCGGTTCCTTTGGTATCGACAATAAACTCGTTTCTGTATCCCAGCAATCCGCGCGTTGGGATTTTAAACAATAATCTTGTCTGTTGATTTTTATTTTTAATATCCATTAACATCCCTTTGCGTTTGGATAATTTCTCGATTATTGCACCGGAAAACTTTTCATTAACATCCACCGTAACTTCTTCAAATGGTTCCATTTTGTGTCCGTTTTCTTCTTTGATAATTGCTTGTGGCTTGGAAACCTGCAATTCATATCCCTCGCGCCTGAGATTTTCCAGCAATATCGCAATATGCAATTCACCTTTTCCGAAAACCTTATAATAATGCGCATTGGTAAAATCTATTTTAAGCCCGACATTTACTTCCAGTTCTTTTTCTAATCTTTCTTTTAATTGCCTGCTGGTTACAAATTTTCCCTCTTTGCCGGCAAAAGGCGAATTATTTACCAAAAAATTCAATGAAATTGTCGGTTCGTCGATTTTAATTGCCGGCAACAGTTCTTGTCCGGAATTTTCCACGATTGTTTCGCCGATTTCAATATCCGATAAACCGGCAATCATTACAATATCTCCGGTAACCGCTTCCTGTACTTCTTTGCGGTTTAATCCTTCAAAAGTATAAAGTTTGACAACCTTGTATTTTCTGTTTTCTTTTTCAGGATTTTTTATAATTACTTCCTGGTTATATTTAATTTTCCCGGAATAAATCCTGCAAATTGCGCATCTGCCCAAATAATTATCATAAGCCAGATTAAAGGGCTGGGCTGATAATGGTTTTTCAACCATCTCCGGAGTTGAAGCCGGTTTTACTTTTTCTAAAATTGCATCAAGCAAAGGGTCAAAATTTTCGGATTTGCCGGTCAAGTGAAGTTTTGCGAATCCTTCTTTGGATGAAGCATAAAGCGTTTTGAAATTCAATTGTTCGTCATTTGCGCCTAAATCCAAAAATAGTTCGTAAATCATTTCGTGCACTGCTTCCGGCCTGGCAGCAGATTTATCAATTTTATTTATAACTACAATCGGCGCCAATCCCAATTCTAATGATTTTTTTAAAACAAATTTTGTTTGGGGCATCGGCCCTTCCTGGGCATCAACTAATAATAAAACGCAATCAATAGAACGCAAAATCCGCTCGACTTCAGAACTAAAGTCTGCGTGGCCTGGGGTATCAACGATATTTATTTTCGTATTTTTGTAAAATACCGAAGTATTTTTAGAATAAATAGTGATTCCTCTTTCCTGTTCCAATGCATTGCTATCCATACTTACATCCCCGCTGCTCATCCCGGTTTGGCGCATCAAAGCATCGGTCAAAGTTGTTTTGCCATGATCAACATGCGCGATAATGGCTATGTTTCTGATTTCCATAAAATTATAATGGTAAACGTACCAAAAATCGGTCCGACAGATGCCGAGGCCGATTTTTGGAAACCTTCTTTTTCTTTACGCTTTGTTAACGTTTGTAGCGTTAGGTCCTTTCGGGCTTTCGCCAATTTCAAACGTTACTTTGTCGCCTTCCTTAAGTTCGTCAAATTTGGCGTTCTTAAGTTCGTTTGAATGAAAAAAGAGATCTTTTTCGGCTCCTTCATAAGTGATGAAGCCAAACCCACGGTCTGTGAGTCTTTTGATCGTTCCTTCCATAAATATAGATTAACGAATTAAATTCTCAAACTTAGATTGCTGTAGTATTTAAACTCGACTATGTTTCACTTTCAGGTCTAGCTTGGACAAATGTATCCTATCATATAACAATTATCGTGTCAAGAGATTGGGTATTAGCCTTTACAAGCGCTTACATAGGGAATATAATAGAAGTATAGATAATTATTAATTCACCCTGTTAAATCCCGCGAAGCGGGAGCTGCAGAGCAGCTATTTAACAGGGTAAACAAATATGGCAAGAAAAGTAAACGCAGCGTTTATGAAACCGATGAAAGTCAGCGAAGAGTTGGCTTTAGTTGTTGGCAAGGGTCCAATGCCAAGATCCGAAGTTGTGAAAAAACTTTGGTTATACATCAAGAAGAACAAACTTCAAGATGAAAAGAATAGACGAAATATCAACGCTGACGAAAATCTGAAAGCAGTGTTTGGCGGAAAGAAAACCGTCAATATGTTTGAAATGACAAAGCTTGTTTCAAAACATCTTTCATAGTCAGTGGGTTAAATTTTTAAAAATTTAAACAAAAATCCCCTCAATTAAGAGGGATTTTTGTTTATTGCCAATAAAAAAGGGCCACGCTGCCGCGACCCTTGTTGCTCATTGATATTATCCGGTCTGGATCAATTTCCTGACCAGATTCTTGAGCGACCTTTTCTCCTTTTGGACTTTGGCGGCTTTTCCAGTCCTCCATTCGACAAAATCTTTTTTGTCGAGAAAGAAAACCCCGCCATTCGGGCACATAATACTGTAATTCTTTCCACTGCGTTTGTACCTTACCAGCACCTTATTTTCGTGTGTGCCGAGCACTGTCACAATCCCGGGGTAGTTGATTTCTGCCGTACCTCCGAAATTGAAGAAGGTTTCTCTGCCTTGAATCCCGTCGGGATTCATGATTTCGACCCAGGTCCGGTCAGGAACCAAGGCCACATCTCCCCGTTTGATACCGAGGACAGGAGCAGAAATAACCAAAGCAACAGACAGTACAGTAAAAAGGGTAATAAGAATAACGCCGCAGATTTTTTGTTCTCTTGTCATCTTTGCCTCCTATTGCTTTAATCCCGCGGAAATGCCCGGAAATTTAATTCCGAGAGGAAGCGGAGGTCTTCCGCTTTTTGCCTGTTTTTCTCTCTGCTCAAAACAAGAAGGACATAAATGCCCGACGACTTCGCCAGACAATATCAGGTTTCCCCAATGTTCATAAGAACATCCTTTTTCCCCGCAGTCGCTGCAACAAGCCTCAGGAAACATTCCTACCAACGTACCTTTCGGCAATGTATTGCTCATCATTCACCTCCTTATAAGAAATTCTCGAGCTCTATTCTCACCACCGAGGGGGTGAAGAACAAGCCGTCATCTCGGTCTTCATGCAGCCTGAACACGAATCCTTCTTTGATTTCCAGGCGCATCACTTTTGCCCTGATTTCCGAGAAAGATTCTTTTCCGTTCACGGAAACAATGATTACTTCATTATTTCCCACATTCACCGACCTCAACCGATAAATTGTTTTGTCTTCGGTTGTCACTTTAAAGCTTTTCCCGGAAAATCTTTCGGGAATTCCCGGCGGACGGATACCAAGAGGAAAACGAATTTCTCCATGTTTCATTTTCCTTTCCATCCTCTGACCCCAGCAAAAATGGCAGAATTGGCCGAGCTTGCCTTTTGGCACCAATAATCCCCAATGCTTGTAAGAACATCCTTTCTCTCCGCAGTCGCTGCATATGTCGTATGAAAAAATCCCGTAAAACGTATCGTTCATTTTCACCTCCTTATCCCGCCATAATATCAACTCTCACTCATCTTGTCAAGATGTTAAAGAATCGATTTCTATTATTTTATTTTTGCTTTTTAATCCGCGGATAATTTTAACATTTGATTTCCGGACTTTAAAATGCTCTGCCAGGAGTTTTATCACTGCCTCATTTGCTTTTCCCTCCCTTGCCGGTGCTTTAACTAAAACTTTCGGCAATTCAACTTTGTCTTGCTTCGCATTCGCTTTAATGATTATAGAAATACGCATAGTTTTATTTTAACAAATCCTATTAAAATTAAAAAGTAAAAAACAAAAGGGCAGGAATAATTCCTGCCCGGTTTTTTGAAATTCTTTTCTAGAAATCCGGTACGATTTTAATGCTTACCACCGGAGTACTGGACCATAAATTGGTATCTTCACTACAACGTGGCTTGAGCATAAGTATTTTTCCGATTTCCAAGTGCATCACTCTGGCCATATTAAAATGTAAAAAAGAAGAAATGCCGCTCCTTTCCCGCCAAATAATCCGCTCGTCTTTTTTTCTTGTTAAACGCAAGAAATAAAGTGCTTTGCTTTCGGTCTCCACGCTAATAGTGTGGTTCGCGAATTCCGCGGGAATTCCCGGAGGCTGGACGCCGAAAAGAAGAGGAGCTTCTCCTCTTTCTGCCCGTTCCTGCCTTTGCTCCCAGCAAAACCAGCAGAATGATCCGATTTCTCCTTTTGGCACCAAGGGACCCCAGTGCCTAAACGTACAACCCTTTTCACCGCAATCACTGCAAATGAGGTCTCTAAAATCTCCTCTTGTTGTATCAGCCATTTTCACCTCCTTTATCATAAAAATAGCACTCTCGCGCTATTTTGTCAATAAGATTGTCTTTTTGAATTACTTGTTCAAAAACGTAATTGTAAGCTGGAGAATAGTTGCAAAGGCAACCCAAAGCAAATATGGAACTTGTATATATGTAATCCAGCGCAAATGCGGATAAATTGCCAACATTGCCCAGATCAATGATCCCAAAACAAGTAAAATATCTATTGCTGCAAGAAGATTGTTTTTCAGCCCGAATTGTATGGGCGTGAAAATAAGATTAAAAACCAAATTGAGGATAAACGGCAAAGCAACAATTAAAGGGATTTTTTTCTGGAAAAACATTATAAACACCTTGCCGAAAGAAATAGCGATTAAAATATAAAGAAACGACCAAACCGGTCCGAAAAGCCAGCTTGGCGGAGACCACGATGGTTTAATCAATTGCGAGTACCAGTTATAATTGTTCATTTATTCTATTAAATAATTAAATACGCAAGGGCGATGATGGCGACGATTATAAGGCAGAATACACCCGTGAATAACAGAACCTGCAGCGACTCTTTTATTTTGCCTTCCTTAAAAAACAGATAAGCTGGGTAGCCAAAAACAATTGAACCGCTGATTGCAGCCGAGAAAACCAGAACCACCAGCATTGCCGCTATTCCCAAAAATCCTGGCTCTTGGTTTGTCTTGCCCAAAAAATTAAAAAGCAGGGCAATTAAAACGCAATACCCAATCACGCCAATTGCCTGTAATAAACCGATTAAATAAGTTTTTTTCATATATTTGTTTTTTTATTTAATTATTATCCTTCTGCTTCCTTTTCCATTTTATCCAATCGCGTGTAATAGTCGGGAATTTCTTTAAGATGGGCAAGGGCGATTTTGCCTGTTACAATCTCGTCATCATTGGTAACATTGGTTTCTGCGTCGCGCGCCCCATGTTCTAATTCCACTGCCAATCCCATTCTAAACTGCTCTAAATCGTATTTATTCCAATCAACGCCAATACTATCCCCTATTCTTTTCGCTTCTTCAGTTGTAAATTGTTTTGTAGACATAAATTCCTTTTTCCCATCCCGTTAGAGATTTATTAATTCTTAATTTTTATTTTCTTCACAAAACTTCTTGATTGACCGGTCAAATGTTTTTTCTGCTTTAGCAGAAAACGCGCATGCTGGCAATTCATTATTTTTTAGGTGATATTTAATGCACTCACAACACCACCCTTTTCTCGGACAATCAGGATACGTGCACGGACAGGTTTTTAAGTTTTTTTCTTTTTGACATTCCATAAATTTATTTTTTATCCCATTTTTTAATCAATTCCAATGATTGATTTTCATAATCTGAAATATAAATTAATTCGATTTTTCTTTTATTATTATTGTTTATTTTATAAATATCGTTTTTACCTTCATAGCAACCACTTTTAATCATTTTTTCTGTCTTTTTGCAGCCAAAAACAATTTTTGAAATTCCTGCCCAATTAGCAGTGGAAAAACACATTAAGCATGGTTGCAATGACGCGTATAAAATTGCTCCAGACAAGTTAATCGTTTTCAATTTTTTACAGGCCTTTCTTATTGAAGATGTTTCGGCATGCTCCGTAGGGTCATTACGTTTAAAGCCCAAACTGACTCCTTTTGATATAATTTTGCCATTTTTTACAATAATTGCGCCTGCGGGAAATCCGCCCAATTTTAAAGATTTTTCCGCTTGTCTAACCGCTATTTTCAAATAATCTTTATCTGTTTTATTCTCAAACATATTTTCATTTTTTATTAATACTTTCTAAAATTTCTTGCTCTAAAACATTAATATCGTAATTTGCCGCTGCCCTTACTCTTAAAAGCGGCAAATCGACAGAAGCAAACACTTTATCAACAAAATTATCTCTCTCTATTCTTTTTTCTAAATTATGTGAAGAGTCATCCAGCTCTATAGCAACAACAGGAGAAAACCCGCTATTGTCGTAAAGTAAAAAATCAACGTGCTTTTGTTTGATTCTATTATTGTCAAAAAATTTATTTTTTCCGTAGGCATAAAGCACATCTCGCAAACGAACTTTTGAAAAAACAACCCAATTATTTTTGTCTGCAACCTGCTTAAGTATTAAATAAAATTTCTTCTCTGCTTCGGTAAAAAAATATTTCTTTTTCGCAAACGGAAGTTTTTTTTCTTTCTTTTTTATGAAAGCGGAAACTATTATCGCGACAAACGTAATAAATATCAAAATTAATAAATATTTCATAATTTATCTTTACGCTTTCATTCTATCAAATTTTGGTCAATTTTAAAAGCCGCGTCCGTCGCGACTTTAGAATTTAAAGGATTAAGATTTTAATAACAAAATTTATAACTAATTGGTTTAATACAGCTTCCTGTAAATGTCCCAAAACCAATTTTGAATTTAGAAAGATCGTTTTCTGGACTTGGTATGGGTACTTCGGCGTGGCACAGTAAAAAAAGGAGACGACAGCGAATTAATCGCTATAATCTCCTTGTGGCTGCTGGGGTTATTTCTTTTGGTAGACGTCCCAGAGTAAAGCCCCATATACCATCCAGGCAAGGCCGTAGAGGAATCGGGAGGTACCAGGGACATTCTTGGCAAATTCGATGCCAAGGACCGCCCCCAAAATACCCAGAAACACTCCAGCCAATGTCGCAACGAACAAAAGGCGTAAATAACGATTCATGATAACCTCCTTATGAACCTTTTTTGAGCGAAGAACGGAAAACTTCAATTCCCGATTGGACTGCTTCAAAAAACTGGTTCCTCTCCTTTGTTTGTTTTTCCATCCAGGTAAGAAGTTCCCCTCCTTCCTTGCCCGCAAGCGCCTGGCAAAACAAGAAGATTTCTTCCATGTAAGTTTTTTCGCTATTGGCAGTGACAATGCGCCACTTGCCAACATTTACCCGGAACATGACCTGGATTTTGTTGGTTTTCCAATCCCTCTCAAAAACCCAGCCGAAACCTTCTCCAGGAAGCTGATGCCCATCAATCGCCTGGAATATCCATTCGATAAATGAATACACTGCCTCCCGCAGCTTTTTGTTGGTCTCTGAGAGTTGATCCCCAGCCCTCATAATCCTTGCCGCCTTACTGATGTTATACTCCATACTGTATCCTCCTGCGTTTTAAGTCCGCCGACCATATTTAGTTCTTGTATGTACTAAAACCTATTCTATAACGTTTAAAAGTTTTTGTCAACAGGTGGTATGAATCAAAGAATTAACCCTTTTCCCTTTTTTGACTTTCTCATTATAAATCTCAATCGCTTCGGGAGTTTTGGCGATAATCACCTCTATTCCCTTTTTCTGAATTTCGTTTGAAAAATTCTCGTCAACTTCCATGGCTCCGTCCCGGCCGTTTGCCACAATAACAATCTGTGGATTTTCTTTTAATAATGCCTCAATTTCCCAGTCCCCTATTTTGTGTGAAGTATCAAACAGCTCTTTTAATTTTTCCGTGTCTCTTTCTTCAACTTTATCGCCAATAATCAAAACCTGATGATAGGTAATGCCATCAATGATTACTTCTCCGAATTTAGTTGAATTTATCAACATCTTTTTTCTTTCCGAACACAAAAATATATAGAATCTCCAATACAGCCATGGTATTGATAACAAGCAGTGCTACAAACCAGGTTTTATGGTCGTTTTTGGCTGCCTTCCATAAAGCCACTGCTTTCCATGGTAATACCCAAACCATAAGCAGAAAAATAAGCCACGAATTGTCAACTAAAAATTGTTCCATAATATTAGTTAAATTAATTTTTACTTTTTTCCCAAATCAAAACACTTAAAATAAAGGCAATAGTGAAAAAGATGGCGCCGCCGAAACAAGGGGTTAAAAACGGAATTGTGCCCGGGTCTGCACATCTCAAGGCGCAGGATTTTTTATTCAGCCAGCTCACCAATTCAATCGTAAAATTAGTCCAGGCAAACAGGAAACCGATTAATAAAACTATAAATTGCGCTTTAATTAGTTTTAGCATTTACCCTGTTAAATAAGATTTGAGGAAGTTCTAAATCTTCTCAAATCTTAATTTTAAATTATTAGCACGCCCTGTTTTAAAATTATTTAACAGGGTGAATTATTTTATTTTCTCTGCGAATTTGGCGGCGATTTTGACTAAATCTTCTCCTGTAGCTGCATCATGGACAAAATGGATTCTGATATATTTCTCTCCCCCTAAGATTAGAACTGTCTGCCAGATTTTACCAACATTATTTTTTACCACATAATTATCCATTCCAATTGACGCATCACTTCTGTATGTATTGCCGCTTTTTTCATTGGATATTTTATCTTTAGCTAAGTCCTCATCATCATAAACAACCACAATCGGAGTTCCTCCGGGTTCATCTCCGTAAGGAGTATGATCATAAGTATCACTATAAAAAGTGTAGTAAAAACAGCTTTTATTGTCGCTGAACGGCGATTCAACTTTAACAATGGATTTTCCGATTGCGCTTTCAATCAGCTCTTTGGGAAAATACTCACAAATATTGCTTATACCCGAAGCAGTACTTTTATTCTGATTTCCTAATTGATTATTATTTTCAGTTCCTTTATCTCCGCTAAAAATAATTATGCCTCCGACTACTATAACCACAATCGCGATTACAATAATAAGTTTATTTTTCATATTTTTTCACCCTGTTAAATAAGATTTGAACCGATTCCTGAGAAATAACTTACCATGATAGG
>Ga0172380_10006971_pt1 | contig 12908 bp, 13 predicted proteins | sample Leawe162metaG_FD_119747 | JGI IMG/M metagenome (GOLD analysis project Ga0172380, IMG submission 119747) | Leachate microbial communities from a municipal landfill in Southern Ontario, Canada - Leachate well 162 metaG | ecosystem: Engineered > Solid waste > Landfill > Unclassified | place...
CACACGCGAGGGCCACGAGTTTGCGATGAAGCCGATGAACTGCCCGCACCACACACAGATTTTTGCTCGCAAGAAGTGGAGCTACCGCGATATGCCCCAGCGCTATGCGAACACCACCACCTGCTACCGCGACGAACAGTCCGGCGAACTTGCGGGTCTTTCCCGCGTCCGAGCATTCGCACAAGACGATGCACACGTCTTCTGTCGCATGAGCCAGGTCAAAACAGAATTTCTCAAAATCTGGGACGTCATCAATGCATTCTATCCAAAGTTCGGCTTCGAGCTCCGTGTCCGCCTCTCACGCCACGATCCCGCACAACCTGAGAAGTATCTCGGCGACGCAGCACGCTGGAAGATGGCCGAAGACATGCTCCGCGAAATCCTCACTGAGAAGGGTGTTGAAGCGATTGATGGTATCGGTGAGGCTGCATTCTACGGTCCCAAGCTCGACTTCCTGGCAAATGACTCCATTGGACGCGAGTGGCAGGTTGCAACGATCCAGCTCGATATGAACATGCCTGAGCGATTCGACCTTGCGTGCACCAACGAAAAGGGCGAGGAGGAACGCATCGTCATGATCCACGCGGCTATCATGGGCTCACTCGAACGCTTCATGTCGATTCTCATCGAACACGTCGCGGGACAATTCCCTACATGGCTCTCCCCTGTTCAGGTAACAATTATTCCGGTGAGCGACAAACACCACGAATACGCACAAGGCCTCGCAGATGTTCTTACGAACGCCGGCGTCCGAGCAGATATCGACACTTCGAGCGACATGATCGGCAAGAAAATCCGCGCATGGAAAGTAGAAAAGATTCCATATGCGATTGTTGTCGGTGACAAAGAAATCGAAGCAAACAACATCACTCTCGAGACTCGCAACGGTGCAAAGCACGAAACAACCATCGAGGCATTCGCTGAAACGGTTGTCAAAGAAATCGCCGACCGTGCTCCAGAGCTCTCGCTCTAGATTTTATCTTTTTCTGACCTCCCATATGCTATGACGTGTTCATGGCGAAGGATTTTGATGGGTGGAATAGACTCAAAAAAAACCTTGAGGATACCTCCCAAAATAAACTCTACTTTTACAGTCGAGAGATCTGGTGGTGTGCCGTGGGGGCAAATCTAGGAACAGAGATCGATGGAAAGAATGAGAATTTTGAGCGACCTATCCTTATCATCCGGAAATTCAACAGAGACATGTTCTGGGGCTTACCAATAACCTCAAAACCTCATACATCTCCGTTTTATAAAGAACTCAAAGGAATACATGGACCATACTGGGCTGTCCTATCCCAGCTTCGTATTTTGAGCTCAAAGCGGCTTCTGAGAAAAATAGAACGCATATCCGAAACCGATTTTGAGACTGTTTCGAGATCGGTACGGGACTTTCTTCCATAAAAGCGGAAACCCCCTTGCGGGGGTAACCTCGGAGCCCGAAGGCCGTAATGAGACTAGTTTAGCAGAGCGCTATACCAAGTCAAACCGATAGAAACGACGTTTTATCTAAAATTTAGGCTTCCCCAAACTCCTCCTGCTCTCGTTTCTCAATCCCCGCTTCATCGTGACCGAAGTGGTGTCCGAGCTCGTGGAAGAGCGTCTCATAGATGACGTCACTTACATGCTTGCCTGATTCATATGATTCTTTTTCAATCGCGAGACGATAGAGCGTGATAGTGTCGGGCAATTCAAAGCCTGCCGCGTTATCACGTTCAGTTTTTGGAACACCTTTGTAGAGACCGAGTAGTTCCGTGTCAGAATCGAGTCCAAGCTCCTCAACGGTTTCTTTATCGGGAATATCCTCGAGGAGAATCGCCACGTTCTTGGTGTCTGCACGTATCGTTTCCGGCAAGCGTCCGTACGCTCCATCAATCATCGCTTCAAATTCTTTGTGGGTGTATTCGGAATCCATAGTACAAAGATACTACCGCATCTTCTTAACCTGCGCATGTCGAAAACATGATGCAACATGATCGTTCACCATTCCTGTTGCCTGCATGTGCGCATACACCACCGTTGAACCGAGGAACTTAAATCCCCGCTTCTTGAGGTCTTTTGAAAGCGCATCGGACTCTTTGGTTGTCGGTTTATAGTCAGCAAGCTTCTTCACACTCCCCTGTTTTGATTTTCCTCCTACAAACGACCAGATGTATGTGTCGAACGCCCCAAATTCTTTTTGAACTTCCAAAAATCGTTTGGCGTTATTAATCGTTGCTTCGATTTTTGCTCTGTTCCTAATGATGCCCGCATCCTGCATCAACTTCTCAACTTTTGCTGCATCAAACTTGGCAACCTTCTTTGGATCAAATCCTGCAAATACTTTGCGATAGTTCTCGCGCTTGCGGAGCACGGTGAGCCACGACAATCCGGCCTGAGCGCTTTCGAGCACAAGAAACTCAAATATCTTCACATCGTCGTGCACCGGCACGCCCCATTCCTCATCGTGATATGCCTCGTACAGCGCGTCACCGACTTTGAGCCACGGGCAGCGGGTTGGAATATTTTTTATCATCAGAATATTCTAAAACCCTTTCTGATTTTTATCCTAACCAGTCTAACTTGATAACAGAAGCATTAGAATATGGGGGCAAATCATAGAAAAGCTCCGGATCTGTTCCCTTCTTGATTGTTTCAATAATTCTTCCAACGCCTGCATGCGCGACCATAAGAATATTCCCATCGTATTTACTCCATTCTTTCAAAAAAGAATTGACTCTATTGTCAAAGTCTTTGGGATCTTCTGCGTTTTCAGCTTTGACCAATAATTTCGAGGATATTTCAAAAGTTGGAGTACCCGTGAGAGTTCCCATGTCGTACTCGGTAATTCGAGAATCAATTTCTATGTCTTTATCGTAACCAATTATCTCAGAAACTATTTTTGCGGTATCAAAGGCTCTTATAAGCGGCGAGCTAATCACTTTGCTTATAGTGAGACCCATTTCCTTTATTTTCAAACCTTCTACTTTTGCCTGTTCAATTCCTTTTTGAGTCAAAGGGGAATTATCCTTTTGTCCCGCAAAGACATGTCTTAGATTCGCTTCGCTTTCTCCATGTCGAATAAAGTAAATCATTATGAAAATCACAGTTTGTGACCTTATCGGGATTTGAACCCGAGTTTTCGCCTTGAGAAGGCGACGTCCTAGACCAGGCTAGACTATAAGGCCGTATGACCGGCAAGAGACAAATTACAACAAATACGGCTCAAAAACAACCGTTTTCGAGAGAGCTAGCGCTTCTCCCACTCAGCATCCTGACGAACCAAGTGCTTAACGTCACGCTGATCGCCGAGGAGGCCTTTGACGACCTTCTCGAGGCGCATCGATTGCGAACCTTTGACCAAGAGCACATCGCCCGAAGCGAGCTCTTTTTTGGCCCATGCGAGGGCTTCGTCGGTGCCCGCGTCAAATTGACGCACGTTCATCATTCCTGCCTCCTGAGCACCAAGAGCTATCTCACGAGCTTCAGGGCCAACCGTAAGCAACATATCGAGCACAGCGGCACATTCTTTGCCGACCGCGCGATGAGCACCCTTAGACAATTCACCAAGCTCTTTCATATCACCCAAGATGGCGAGCTTCTTACCACGAACACGCAAATCACCAAGTGCAGCGAGAGCTTCGTGACAAGCGATCGGAGAAGCGTTGTAGGTATCGTCGATGATGAGCGTCTCGTTTGTGCCCTTGAGAAGTCGCATGCGACCCGAGACAGGCTTGAGTGCCTCGAGTGCCGAAAGGATATCAACCATGTTCATATCGAATGCCATGCCGACCGCCGTTGCTGCGAGTGCAGGATAGACGAACTGCCGACCGATGACGCCGTTCTGAGAAAAAGGAAATGCATTCGAACCGATAAGGATCTTGGCGGCAATGCCGAGCGGTGCGCCGTAGGTATCGTACGTGATGTTGTAGTAGCCACCCTTTACCGTTGCACCTTCATCCATACCGAAGGTAAAGACGCGTTGCTTGATGTCTTCTTTGTATTCGATAACTGTTGGATCATCGTGGGTCAGAACGACAGCACCATCGGGATGCACAGCTGAAAGAATCTTCATCTTTTCTTCGGCAACAGCTTTGGCTGATGAGAATGCTTCGACATGCACTGGAGCGTTGCCGATATGTGTCACGACAGCAACATCAAGCCGTATCCAACGAACAAGACGTCCCATATCACCAGGCTGATCGACGCCCATCTCGAGCACGAGCGCTTGAGGATATGTTCGTGAAAAGAGCGCTTTCCAAAGACCGCGCCAGACAATCGCTGACCAGCCGGTGACGCTGCCCCACGCATTATCTTCTCCAAGAATGGTGAGCGGAACGCCGAGCTCTGAGTTAAAGCTCTTTGCGCTTTTGCGAACATCATATTTTTTGGACAAGACAGCAGCGACGACTTCTTTGGTCGATGTCTTTCCCACACTGCCGGTGATTCCCACAACGATGGGTTGATGTCGGCGAAGCACGAGGGCTGCTTCCCAGCTGATAATCTTCGTGATGATTTTTTTGAGAAGCGATTTCATAACAAAACAGTCTATCGATCAGGCGGAAGGTTGTAGTAATTAATGAGAAACTGGGCCAAGTCCATGAACGGCACGGTGAGCGTTTCTGAGGCGTAATTGACCCCCTTAGGCTCTACAGCGTAGAGGAAGATGATGAATTTGGGGTCATAGGCCGGGAAATAGCCAAAGAACGAGTGGAGATATCGGTCGCTATAGTACCCTCCGTTCACACTATCGGCAATCTGGGCGGTTCCGGTCTTTGCGGCGATGCTGTGATGCTCGAGCTTTACGTTTCCTCCTGCAAGATACTCGTCGACGACGCGCACGAGCATTCGGGTGATTGTTTCGCTCGTCGATTCCTTGAGAACCTGCGTTGCCGGGGCGTGGATGATGTCTTTTGAAAAACCGGTCGAGTAATCGATTTTCTTTCCCACGTGAGGCGTGACGAGCATGCCTCCGTTCGCCAAGGTCGCAAGGGCGCGCGTCATTTCGATCGGAGTCAGAGCGATGCCTTGTCCAAATGATGCGGTGATGTGTTCGAGATCACGCGGGCTATCGAGGTTGTTCGCAAGTCCCGCGACTTCTCCTGGGAGATCGATGCCTGTCTCGCGATCGATGCCGTATCCGCGCATATATCGCGCAAAGCGTTCATTGCCGAGCTTACCTGTAACAAAAGCGACACCGGTGTTGAGTGAGTTTCCAAGAACACGATACATATCGACAGTTCCGCGACCCTTCTTGTCGTAGTTATAGATTGTGTATCCATCGGATTTCACGTATCCCAAGTCGTTGTAGGTGGTCTCAGGTGAAATAACTCCCGCATCGAGGCCGGCGGCCATGGTGAGTGGCTTTACGATCGAACCCATCTCATAGATATTCTCGACGATAGGATCGGTGAAGACTGCGGGAGACTCCTGGTCGCCGAAATGATTGGGGTCGAATGTAGGACGAGCAGCGAGCGCACGGATTTCTCCGGTCATTGGATCCATGATGATGCCACCGACCGAGTTGGTGTTCCACGTCTTCTCGATGGTTGTGAGCGATTCTTCGAGCGTGCCTTGCACCACCGGCTCGATCGATGTAACGACATCGCCCTCCCCTTCTCCATGAGCGGCCTTAACCACATCTTCGGCATTCGAGAAGATCTCAGCGAAGAAATTGGTGTAGAGCGACTCAGCTCCGCGCGTCAGCGTCCGCTCGTAATATTTCTCGAGCCCGTAGAGACCAACCTGCGTGTCTTTCTCACCATCGTAGCCAGCAAAGCCGAGTGCATGTGCAGCGAGCATATCTCCGGGATATGAACGCCATCGTTCTTTGTATGTCCGTACACCTTCGAGTTCTAGCGCGCCTATCGCATCGGCTTGTTCTTGGGTGAGATGCTTGGCGACTTCTTCATACGGGTCAGTTGCATCGCTCGCACGTTGGACGAACTCGCTCTTCTCCATCTCGATATATGGATCAAGCGCCGCGTAGAGAGCAGCAGGATCTTCGACTTGAGAAGGATTGATGGCAAGCAAAAATCCAGAACCAAGCGTTGCTCCAGCGATGAGCTCTTCATTCTTATCTTCAAAATAGATAATGCCGCGGCTAAAGAGACCTCCTTGGGGTTGTGTGTATTGCCGATCGGCTTTGTCAGCGAAGGCATCACCGTTCATCACTTGCACAAAATAGAGCTTGACGAGAAGCGTCAAAGCACAAAGACAGAGAAGGGCGAAAAGAAGGCGTATGCGGCTCTCTGGAGCGCTAGTCATTGTTCTGATACGCGAACGAGAACGTGTCAGATGCACGAGAAACAAAACGGACGTTCTTTGTGGTCACAAATCCGAGCTCTTGTGCGTGTGAAAGGGTCAGCTTATCGGCAGCACGGATGTAGTCTGCTTCGAGGGAGCTAACGCGCGAAGCAAGCTCACTCTTCTCGGCTTCGAGCGACTTGCGCTCAACAACAGAAGCGACAGTCTGCTTGAGGAGGAACCCGTAGGTACCGCAGACGACTATGAAAAAGGCAACGAGACCTATGAAAAGGCGTTTGCAGAGTGTATTGAGTTGTAGGAGGTCTCGTACCATAGATGCTTGTGACTAAAGTTATTTTTAAATTAATTCTTCTGTATCAAACGAAGCTTGGCGGATCGGGCTCGAGGGTTCATACGCGTCTCTTGAAAGGTTGGAGCAATCGGCTTCTTGGCAAGGAGCACTGCCCCTTCGGCCACCTTCTCCTTAAAGAAGTTCTTCACGATGCGGTCTTCGATGCTGTGGAATGAGACCACCGCCATCTTTCCTCCCGGCTTGAGCGATTCGAATGCTCCTGCAAGCCCTTCGGAAAGTGCCATCAGCTCGTCGTTGACTGCGATGCGAAGCGCTTGGAAGGTGCGTGTCGCCGGGTGTAGAGGACCATTGCGATATCCTCCCGGCACTGCCGCCTTCACAACATCAACGAGAGCGTTCGTTGTCGTGATGCGTGTCTTTCGGCGCGCCTCGACGATTGCCTTTGCAATCTGTCGAGAGAAGCGCTCTTCGCCGTAGCCAAACAAGATGTTCGAAAGCGTCTCTTCGCTCCAGCCGTTGACGATGTCTTCGGCTGTGAACGGTCGTCCGCCTTCAACCGATGAGAACGTCATGACGAGCGGCTCGTCACGGAGGAAGCTGAATCCTCGTCCGGCGGTCTCGAGCTGAAAGGTGCTGAACCCAAGATCGAATGCGACACCGTCGATTGATTCGATGCCGATTTCTGTGAGCTTCTCCCGCATGTGGCGAAAGTTGCTCAAGACCGGCACGAACGAACAGGACGATCCTCCGCAGGCCTTCACACCTCGCTCGAGTGCAGCTTCATCTTCGTCGAAGCCGATGATGTGACCTGTAGGGCCGACAACATCACACATCGCACTCGTATAGCCCCCGCCGCCGACTGTGGCGTCAACCGCCGTAGCACCGGCAGCGAGGTCTAGTCCGCGTATGACTTCGTGTAAAAGAACAGGAATGTGGGAGGCTGACATACAGCTAGATCGCTCCGATCTCCCCGAGATTCTCCGCGAGGACGTCAGCTTCTTTCTCGATCTTCTTCTTGTAGTCGGTCCACGACTTCTCGTTCCAGATTTCGACGCGTGTCTGAACACCTGCGAGGACAACCTGGTTGCCGAGTCGCGCGAACTCCTTGAGGAAATCAGGGACCAAGACACGACCTGCTGAATCGACATCCACTTCGACCGCACCTGCGAGCATGAAGCGCGCGAATCCGCGCGTGTTCGCCTGACCCATTCCAAGCTCTGCCAAACGCGCCGAGATTGAGCTCCACTCCTTCTGTGAATAAACGAACAAACAGCCCTCAAGGCCGCGTGTCACCACGAGGCGCTTGCCGAGCTGCTGTCGGAATTTCACCGGAAGCGAGAGGCGTTTCTTATCGTCGAGCGTGTGTTGGTATTCGCCGATGAGCATGTGCGTTTTTTCCTTACGTTTTCCTTACGTTTTCCTTCATCCCACCTTATCCCACTTGCTCACCATTCTATCCCACCCCTCCCCAATCACAACCACGGTTATCCACTTTAATGGCTCAAAATATGAGTACAAAACAAAAAGCCCGCTGTGGAAAGCGGTGGGTTGAGTAAGATTGACAAGTTAATTTAGTATGTGTATAGTTTGTCCTAGAAATCTCCCCAACCCCGGCGGAACGGGGTTCCGCCACTAACCTCAGGAGGCTCTTTTGAGACAGAACTACCGAATCACCCACTGGCAGTTCGACGAACCGCGACAAACGCACTCAACTCCCTCGTTCGAGGGAGAAACGATCGAGGCCTGCGATGAACAGGCCATCGAGCACTTTCGTACCATCTCCGACCAACCTGAAAACGAGTGGGAAGGAATGGACATCGTCCGTATCGATGTCCCCGCCGTCGCCGAGCAGACCACCTTCCTCGTGAGGAATGGCCGACAGGAGATGGGAGTCGGTTAAGGACGCGCCATCTGGTCAGCACTTTCGGTAACACATGCCGAGACCCCGCACCCTCAAAAAGGCGGGGTTTTCAATTCCATTAATTTGATATCCAAAAGCCCGCCTTGAGAAGCGGAGTCTACAAATCGCCTTATTTTCAAAAAGAAACCGCCTCGTCTGGGAACGGGCGGTTCCATAGGACGAGGCGGATGAAGGTGCAGTTGCCGATTAGGTGGCGAGGATTTGCTGGTTGGCGGACTTGTTACTCTCGAGCGGGGTCTCGAAGTCCTCGAGGGGATACTTCTTCTTTGCGTTCTGGATGACCCCTCGCCCGATACACAGGTCGTGGCCGACGAACTCAACCCATCCATTCTGAAGGAGCACGATGAACTCCTTGTAGAACTTGACCGGGTCCTTGATTGGAAACTGTTCTGGGTGATACAGCACAAACGTAGCAGATCCAAGCCAAGGTGGGTTGCCTCCGCAGTTCCATGGAGTGTTCAGTCGCTTCTGGAAGAGAATCCGGAGCACCTCATGCGTACTCTCGAACAGGGTCTCCTGAAACGAGAGAAGGAACTCGAGATCTTCGAACTTCTTCTCCCACGCTTCGTGAATCTTGCCGCGAAGACGAACGTACCGTTGCGCACGGATGAAGCACCACGCGCTCATTCCGAGAAGGAGGATCCCCTGAGCCACCATCGTCCAGTCCAGAGGACGGTTGACGACCTGTCCCGTCCGGTAGTCGGAAAGCGGGATGAGGGACATGAAGGTAAAGACCATCCCCGGAGCTCCGGTGAACATGAACGCAAAAGCCCACAGCCAGACGAGTCGATCAACCTTCTTGTAGGTCATGACGAGCCCTAGCCCTTTCTTGCCTGTCGGCAGTTATAATCTAAAAATACAATACAGTAAAACGAGGTTTAGTCAATCCCTACTGCCTCGGTTTCATCAACGGGAACAGCTGAGCCTCGCGAATCGGTTTGTCTGCAAAGAATGAGAAAAGGCGTTCGCCAAAGCCAAAGCCAAATGTTGGTGGCATGCCGTATTCCATCATCTCAACGAATTCCATGTCGGGCATCATCGCCTCTTCATCTCCCCGCTCAATGAGCTCACCCTGAGCCGCAAAGCGAGCTGCTTGATCGATGGGATCGTTAAGCTCGACGTGCGCCCGTCCGATCTCGCTTCCTGCAAGGATCACTTGGAACATCTTGGTAAGACGTGGGTCAGCAGGATTCTCTTTTGAGAGCGGTGCGACGAGCTTAGGGTGATTGACCAAGAATGCAGGACCAGAGATTTGTTTACGGCAATATTTCCAGAGATTGTCGGTAAGGCGCTCGCGCGTGGTACCGTCAAATGTCACACCGAGCTCGATGAGCTTCTTTTTGAGATCCTCTTCGGATGATTCGAGAACGTTGACGCCGGTCATTTCTTCGACGGTCGATACGTAGTCGAGCTCCTTCCATTCATCTGCAAGATCAAATGTGTGACCGCGCGTGGTGAATGTTGTCGTACCAAAAACTTCTGTCGCGAGGGTTCGATACAATCCTTGAATGAACTTCTTACCATCTTCAAAGTTCATATACGCCGCGTAGAACTCCATGTTGGTGAATTCCTGAACATGTTCAGGGCTTGAACCTTCGTTGCGGTACGCGCGACCGATTTCGAACGTACGAGGAAAACCCGCTGCCATGAGACGCTTCTGCCAAAGCTCACCAATAGAGATGCGCATGAAGACATCGAGGTCGAAGTCGTTGTGGTGCGTCTTAAATGGTCGCGCTTCGGCACCGCCTGTGGTGATTTCGAGTGTTGGTGTCTCGACTTCGAGGAAGCCATGGTCTTTGAGGTATGTTCGAGTCACATCCCAAAACTTTGCCTTCTTTTTGAAAAGTTCCTTAAGGTCAGGGTCGCCGAGGATGTCGAGATATCGCTTGCGCAAGCGCTCTTCGGGATCAGTAAGACCGACCCACTTTTCGGGAAGCGTACGAATCGACTTGGAGAGCATGCGCCATGATGCGACGAGGATGCTCGCCTCACCTCGCTTGGTGCGTGTTGGAACACCCGAGAGTTCGACGAAGTCTCCGGTGTCGACAGTCTGTGCAAAGAGAACGAATGCCTCTGCACCGAGCACATCTGATTTGATGTAGCCTTGGATCTTCCCTGTTCCGTCAAATACATCGGCAAAGATGGTCTCACCGTGCTCACGAATCGACATGACGCGTCCTCCAATCGTCACAGGTGTCTCAGCCGCTGCGGCATCGTCAAAGGCTGCCACGAGCTCTCCAAGCGTCGTGGCGATGCGTGAGTCAGCGGGATACGGATCGATACCAGCCTCCTTGAGGAGAGCGAGCTTCTTGAGGCGGTCGTTGCGGATATCGTCCAATGACATGGTAGTACTATAGCAAAGAGTTTTAGAACTTCTATATAAACAAAAACCAGGGGCGTTACGACGCCCCTGGCGGCCTTGAAGGGCGACTAGGATAGATGTGCGGGGTCATCCTGGAACAATTGAAGGAACTTCTCGTTACCGCTCTGTCCGGCGATCTTCTGGGCATCGTCGAAATCCATGAAGCCCAGACGAACGGCCAAGACCAGCACCAGCCCTTCATCCGTGTCTTCAGAAAAGGTGGAGGAGAAAGAGAAGATCACATCTTCGTGAACCCGAACGGCTCCTCCCCACTGGTTCTTCTCGGGATCGCGAGTGAGCCAACTCGAAGAGCTGCCGGACCTGAGAGCTCGATGCGCCTTCTCCTGGCAAAATTCCAAGGAGCGGGAGTCTGAAGGCAGCTCGCCGAATTGGAAGACCGTGGTCGCCCACTCCATTTGGTGGTCGTTGAACCGAAGGAGATAGAAACATCCTCCGAAGTACCTATCGAGGTCGTCGATGGTGAAACCCATCGCGATTGCCCGAATGAGTATTATCGGCACGTAAACTTGAATCCCCGCCTTCAAGGCTCCAAAAGCTATATTTGGCCGCATAAAGGCCTCCTTATTTCTTCATCTCTGAGAAATTCAGAGTGAGTTCCGTCGAAGACTATACCTGCCGGCATTGATGCTGTCTACAAAAGCAACGAGAGTTTTCTAGCCTATCTTAAGGATGGTGTATTCGATCTTCTTGCCGTTTGGAGCAACAAAGGTGAAAGTGTCGCCCTTTGACTTGCCCATCATAGCCTCACCAAGAGGAGAATTGAGAGAGATGCGGCCAAGCGTTGTATCAGCCTCTTCGGAGCCGACGACTGAGTAGGTTTTTTCTTCATCATCACCTTTGCGTTTGACGGTGACCGTTGAACCAACAGCTACCGTGTCACCATGATGAAGCTTCACAATCTCAGCATCTTTGAGGATGCGCGTGAGGTGCTTGATACGTGACTCGATTTCACCTTGTGTCTGGCGAGCCTGTTGGTACTCCGCGTTCTCAGAAAGATCACCGAGCGAACGAGCGTACTCGAGCTGCTTTGCGATCTCGGGACGACGGACTGTGATAAGTGTTTCAAGCTCAATCGTGAGCTCTGCGTGTTTTTCTTTTGTGAGATATGCTTTTTCTTCGTTCATAGGTATTCGTTAAGGGATTTGACGCCCCACTTTATAGGGCAAAGACCTGGAAGTCAACGGACAACTCAAGACTCCCTATTCCAGGTATTGCGGCGTATAGATTCGCATCCAATCAAAGAGCCTCCGCATGACCGAAGCCGATCCCATGAGGTTCGTAACAGGCCCGTGTTCCATGACCGTAGCAAAGGCAAAACGCGGATTGTCGTACGGCCAAAAGCCCACGATCCACGAGTTCACGTTTTGTTTGCTCACACCAAGCTCGGCGGTTCCCGACTTCCCCGCCACCGCAAAGTCTGGATAGCTCATCGCTTTTGATGTTCCTTCGGTAACCGAGAGTCGCATACCTTCACGGACAATCTGAAGAACATCCGTATCAACATCGATGCGTTCAACTTCAGTCTCCGTCTCAGCGATGAGATGCGGTGTGACCAACAGACCGTCGTTAGCAATAGCAGCGACTGCACGAGCCATCTGAATCGGCGTTACTTGGAATCCATACTGACCGATCGCTGTGTTGTAGGTGTCACCCACGCGCCACGGGTCATCGGGAAAGAGCTTTGCCTTCCATGCGATTGTTGGGATCGTTCCTTCGACTTCACCTGGAAGATCGATACCGGTCGGCTCACCAATCTTGAACATGCTCACGTATTCGTCGATGCGATTGATTCCAAGTCCTTTCTGATCACCAAATCCACCACCGACTTGATAGAAATAAACGTCAGACGACACCGCGAGCGCGTGTCGAACATCTGTCCACCCATGCGCCTTCCAGTCCTTCATAATCGTCGGCTTGTCAGGATTGTACGGGTTCGGGATACGGAGGGCACCATCGCTGTAAATCTGCTTCTCGGGCGTGATGACGCCTTCAGACAATGCACCAATCGCGATGAAAGGTTTGATGATGGATCCAGGAGTGTAGCGCCCGCTGATCGCGCGGTTGAG
>Ga0172380_10006972_pt1 | contig 12907 bp, 12 predicted proteins | sample Leawe162metaG_FD_119747 | JGI IMG/M metagenome (GOLD analysis project Ga0172380, IMG submission 119747) | Leachate microbial communities from a municipal landfill in Southern Ontario, Canada - Leachate well 162 metaG | ecosystem: Engineered > Solid waste > Landfill > Unclassified | place...
CAGTTTATAGATAGTCCTAAAATCAATGGTAACGGTCTGTTCAAGAAAAAAGAAATAAAGATTATTATGGATATGGTATATGACGTATGAGGTCAGCTTATGCTTTCTGATACGGCAAATAGATTGAAAGATGTATGATTCCAGTTTGCCCAACAGTCTTCAGTATCGGTATCAGTATTTGATATCTTGGAACCAGAAGAAAAAGATCAGACCATTGCAACTGGAGATGTGAAAGTCATGAATCTGCTTAAATATTGGTACAAAGGATTTTATAGCAATGAGGAAAAGTCAGCTATCAACCAGAATATATGGATAGGTGTAGACAACGAGATACAAAAGAAAACTAAAGAGATCTACTCTAGACATAAAGACAATAATTACTTTATGCTTGCTGATAGTGGAGCGAGATGATCATTTGCCATCCTATCTTACCTATCTGGTATGAGATGATTGGTACAAGGTGCAAGTGGAAAGGTAATTGATCTTCCTATCAAGTCGTGATACTTGGAGTGATATACGCCTTTGGAGTACTTCTTGGGATGCCACAACTCTAGAAAAGGTAGAACTGATATTGCATTAAAGACAGCGGATAGTGGATATATTACTAGAAAACTGTGTGATTCCAATCAGGAAGTGATCGTAAAAGAAGAGGATTGTAAGACACCAGAGTATGTCCAGTTCAATAAGTATGAGCTGCAAACGGGAGGAGAAAGTTTTGCTGATGTAGTATATGGAAGAGTGCTTGCTCAAGATCTCCAAGATGATAGTGGTCTGACTATCGCTTATACTGGTGATTTGATAGACAGAAATCTTGTAAATATTATTATGGATAGCCAGATTGAGACGGTACAAGTCAGGTCTAGTATGTGATGTAAAACTGTAAATGGCGTATGTCAAAAATGTTTTGGTATGGATTTGAGTACAAGACAGTTGATTGAGACAGGAGTAGCTATAGGTATTATTGCTTCTCAGTCACTATGAGAAAGAACCACGCAGTTGACGTTGAACAGTAAGCATAACAAGTGAGTTGCTGCATTTGGTGAGGATGTAACACAAGGATGATTGGCTAGAGTGGATGAGTTGCTGGAGGTAAGAATACCAAAAGCGAAAGGTATCGTGAGCCCTTATGATGGTACGGTCAGGATATCTCAAGATGGTAAATTGCAAACAGTAGAAATATTGGCAGAAGAAGAGAAGAGATTCTACTTTATGAAATCAGATTATGTACCTTGTGTTAAAAAAGGTGAGCAACTTACGAAAGGTTCTGACTTTGCGGTGAAAGGTAAGTCAAAACTAAAGGTAAAAGAAGATGGAGTGGTGATCGAAGTGACTAAAGATCAAGTCGTGCTTGGTGTATACAAATCAGAAAAGAAAACAGTTTCTCCTGGTACAAGACTCAAAGTTCAAAATGGAGATAAAGTGCTCAAGGGGCAGATTTTGACTGGATGAGCTTTGGATCTCAAGGAATATAAGGAGATAGTCTGAGACCTAGAAGTACAAAAGTATATTGTAAATGAATTGCAAAAGGTCTATCTTGGTGCATCACAAGAGGTAAATAGAAAGTACATGGAAATAGTAGTGAAGCAGATGTTCTCCAAATTCTTGATTGAGGATGGAGGTGATAGTAGTTTTGTCCCAGGAAGTATCGTACCATACGAAGATTATCTCAAGGTATGTGAAGTATTGAGAAATGATAGCAAAGACTTACCAAAATGACAAAGACTAATATTTGGTCTTACGCAGGTTGCTAAGGAATGAGCTTCTTGGTTATCTGCAGCTTCCTTCCAAGAGACGGTGAGAGTAATGGTAGAAAACAGTTTGAAAGGTGCTATTGATGAGTTGTGAGATCTCAAATCTAACGTAATTCTTGGCAGACCATTACCTATTGGTAGTAACTTCAAAAGAACTATGGAGCTCAAGATGTTGGACGAGGAAGATCTTATGGACTTAGATTTGGCAGAATAATATTGTAGCTAACGGTCTTGATTTTCTCTGGCTATTGTGTACATTGTCCTCATGATAACTAGGTTCGTCAGATCATATATTATCCAGCTTGTACTGCTTTGTAGTATGGGTTGGATTTTTCTTTTTTATGGTTCATGATTGGTGGAGTCTGCTTATGGATTATCTTCTGTGGATGATTTGTATGACAGCGTAGTAAAAATAAATATCTATACCTATGATCCAGTAAGTCGTATATTTACCAAGAAACAATTTGGTTCAGCCCTAGTTGTAGATTCTGGTAGTTTACTCACCAATGCCCACGTCGCTCTTTTGGATAATGAAATGGCTCGATATGAGGTATGCGAATCGCGTATTACTACCAAAGCTCCTGTTTGTTTTGGTGCTGCAACTTTGGAGTATATTGATATTCAGAACGACTTGGCACTTATGAGATTTGTAAATACACCAAATCTGCCCAGTGTACAGTTATCAAAAACTGACCCAGAAATTGGTTCTGACATCAAGATCTTTTGATTTGGATTGCAATGACAGGGTAACTTGAGTGCCAGTAAGGGTATTGTAGCTGGTTACAAGGGAGATTATTTTTCGGTAGACGCACAGATCAATTTTGGTGATAGTTGATGAGGTGGTTTTGACAGTAACGGTTCACTAGTTTGAGTTCCTACGTTTGTCCTTATACCGTGAGAGGCAAATGGGGTAGTGCCAGGATGATATCTTACCCCTGTTTCCACCATCTCTTCATTTCTCGAGATGACAAAAAAATATGTACTTCGTCAGGGTTCTGTATACAACGCATGATACGGCATTACCTCTGTAAAACCAGTCAAACAAACTGAAACAATGGTAGCTCAAGCCAAATCTTTTGCAGATTTCGTGGCTTCCAAAAAATCTATGTTGGATAATAGAAGATTAAATGTTTTGGATTTTAGCATGAATATTAATCCAGAATTCGAAATCGATTCACTATGATATCAGCAAAATCATTCTGAAGCCTCTTTTCGCAGTAAAAATCAGGATGTACAATTTGATGTAACGAGTTTTGAGTTCAATGGAACTTGGCAAGACCTATTGCGTCAGATTATCAATAATAATGAGGAGGTCAATGAAGATGCGCCAATTGCAACGGAATTGCAAAGACAAGGGAAGAAACGATACTCTTATACGCGAAGAAATGAAGAATCTTACACCGAATCTCGTTTGTTAGTACATTTTGATGAAAAAACAGGTAGGTGAGTAACAGTGAATTATTTTGGTGACTATCGCAAGCGTTCGTTTTTGGCCGCACAAAAGATGCGATCTAATTTGAAAATAAAAAAACAAACAAATAGATTGATGACGGGCGATGTAATGCTCTATCGTGACTTGCACTATGCTGTGTTGTTGACTAAAGATGGTATCGCTCGCGCTACGGTATCTTATCGCATTTTGGATCAGGGCGAACCAAATTCTAGACCTGTAAATGACTACCTCGCTGAGTTGGATAATGAAGATGTTTCCTATATTGTTCAATCCAATCAGTCCATGAGTATCGTGGTGCTAAATGATAGACCAGCATGATATCCTACTCACGTTGTTTTCATAACTAAGACGGTTAACGGCCATCCTACTTCGTTCCAATTTGATGTTACTTTGCAATCCAACGATCAGGTGCTGATCACAAAGAAACTTAATCAGCTTATTGATGCTTTTGATTTTGACTACTTTGGGCGTTAGTAACAAACTCTTGTGATATTTTGTGTTTTGTGTATAGTGGCATGGGTAAAGTATTTTACTTGTATTATTTGTGCATATGTGAAATCGATTGAAAAGAATAGGACTACTGATATTGACCAATCTGTTTATCATGATTGGGATTTATGTGCTGTTATTTATCTTAGAAAAGTATTTTAATATTTCTTTGGGATGAAACTATCTTGGCATACTATTTTATGGCGTAATCATTGGTTTTGGTGGAGCTATAGTATCCCTGATGATGTCCAAAATGACTGCCAAAAGGATGTATGGCATACAGTCTATTGATCCCGTTTTATTGGCTACGTACCCTCGTAAATTGCAAAACGTATACAATATAGTGCAACGTATTACTCATGAAAAAATGATACCTATGCCAGAGATAGGATATTATGATTCGCAAGAAGTGAATGCATTTGCTACAGGCGCAACTAAATCTAGCGCTTTGGTGGCGGTCAGTACGGGCTTGCTAGATTCAATGGATGATGAACAAATAAGCTGAGTCATCTGACATGAGATGGCTCATATAATCAATGGGGATATGGTTACCATGACTTTGCTGCAGGGTATTATGAATACATTCGTATTTTTCTTGTCCAGACTGATAGCGTGATGAAGAGGCGATGATGAAGGCAGATCTAGCTACAATCCCTTGATTGCATTGTTGTGCGAAGTATTATTTGGTATACTCGGATCTATTGTCGTCAATCAGTTTTCACAATATAGAGAGTACAAAGCCGACGAAGGGTCTGCGAAGTTTTTGGGGAAACAGCCTATGATATCTGCTTTGCAAAAGCTGATGACTATTTCTGATGAAGCTCATGTGCCTCATGATGAATTTGCAACCATGAAAATATTTGGTGGCAAGAGAATGCGGATGGATATTTTTGCAACCCACCCAAGTCTTCCCAAGAGAATCGAGAGGCTGAAACATAGTCCTATAACCTAATCATAATTTCTTACCTATGTCTGATTCTTTGCTCCCGCGTGAGCACTACCATCAACAATACAAGGCAATGATGCAAAGCATTCAGGATTTTTTTGGTGGGAAAACAGAATGAGTGAAAAAGTCCTTATTGGGTGAGATACAAGATTGCATTGTTCACGAAAAATTTGAGCGAGCCGCAAAACTCAGAGATATTTATAACCATATTGATCAGTTTACTCAAAAACAAACGGTGATACTGGATCCTGCTCTGCATGGAGTGGTGGCGCAGATTATTTGTATCGAAAACAAACGAGTGTATGTGGTGATGGTCTTTCAGCAAGGTAAAATGGTGGATATATTGAGATTTTCAGAATCTATAGATGACCTCGATCAAGATCAGATTATCGCTAGTATAGAATTGGAATTTGGATCGCTTGTTCGTAAAAACGCTTCTGGTGATTCCAAGACGCTGTATGTGTTTTCCAAATGATTGAGTATCTCAGCGAAGTTACGAAAAGAGCTGGATCAACATTTTAGTAATTTTGTGACTAGTTTTATCGCAAGTAGTAGTTGGCAAAAGGATAGTCTAGCGAATGATATCTTAAAAGGTCTACAAGAGAGGTATGGCCTTACTTACTATCCATACCGTATTGAGGCACTTGATATTTCTCATCTTTCGGGTGCTTGGGCAAGCGGCTGACTTAGTTGCCTAGTTGGTACTATGTCTGAAAAGAGGTGATACAGAAGGTATAAGATAAAACTCGCAACCTGATGAGATGATTATGATAGTCTTAAAGAATGCATATCAAGGAGATTTAAGGGTGCCTATATGCACTCTATTAAAACTTCTGGCGAACAAGATCCCAAAGCAAGCTTTTTGCCTGACTTGTTTATTATCGATGGGGGATTGAAACAGTTGGACGTACTGACGAAGCTATTTCAACAATGATTGCTGGATATTGGACTACTGGATATGATCCAATTTGTCTCCTTGGGTAAAGGCGCGGCTCGCGGCTCTAGAAGTAAAATATATGGAGAAAAGGAAATATTGTATGTATTAGATATAGAAAAAAAGGATTGAATGTTGACAAGTAATAATAAAGATACTATTTCTTTCTCTGTGCGCCAAAAGGAGCTCGTGTATGACGAGGTAGACAAAATTCTTGTGAGAAGTAGAGATGAAGCCCATAGATTTGCCAATAGTTACAGGAAAAAACAAATGAGCATGGAGATAAGACGTAAATAATTAATGAAGTATATTACTATATAATCTGAGGCGGTAGATGAAAAAGGACTGATTGATTGTGAGGACAACTGAAGATGACCGAGCTATGGCCAAGCGAGTTAATGCACAGGCGTCTCATATTGCTAAGATGATGAATCTGACTAATTATGATATGCGTATGCTGCTGGCTGGCGATAAGCTTGTTTCCAATGATGATATTTTCAATATTCTGAAAAAACAAGGGCGCTTGTATAGTGATAAATGCCTCTTGAAAGCTTGATTTGTTGTGTCTAAGCCAAGATCTGCAGAACAGATCCAGGAGCTATTTACGATAGGTGAAAGGGAGTCCGTATATCAAGAGTTTGTTTTTCATTGCGAAAGAAGAACATATTTTTTGAAGTTGTGTTCCAAAATTATTGAGCATGTTGAGAAAATTTTACGTGTCTACGATTCTGATGGTAAAAAACGCGGTCTTTTGTCCTTAGCGGAATGGGAACTTTTGGAATCAATAGCTAATATGCAGGATCTGTGTGATGAGGGTCTTAACAATGTTAAAAACCTTATGGAGGAATACCACACTTACTACATGTCACGTAATGATATCTTATACAACACTAAGTCTGGAGTGGATATGGGTTTTTCTTTTAGGGATTCTTTTGTCTACTATTTCTCTTGGCTAAACCAAACTCATCTAACGCAATACAGACCCAATTGTCATTCTATTGATGATTCTATTGAAGATTTTTTCCACACTCTGGTCGATAATAAAGCAGATCACAGATGCCTAGTAAGGATTTTGAAAGGAGAAAGTATCCCTTATAACACAAAAATAAAAGTATCGCCACTCAATCAGTTTGAAAGAGATTTTATTAATGCTTTTGCTTTTTTGGATTAGTTTTGGATCGCTGTATACCTTGTCAGCTTATACTCATTTTTATATACTCATCATACCTTGGTGGAGTCATATTGAGGAAAGCGAAGCCGTTGTTTTGCAGAACTGCTTGAGAAGGTGCGGTAAGATTGTGGAACAAAGCTGATTGAGACTCGCATATAAATCATTTTAGATTTGGTGGAGATTGCGCAAAGGTGATATGATCGCTACATAAATCGCAAGAAAATAGTAAGTTGTCTCAAGATGCATAGTCAATAGCTATTTCCATTTCGTCCAAATTACTACCATGTCGATGGTAGAGTGCTTGATCTGGTTGTAAAGTCCCCATCGCTCTCGAGTGATGCATGATTCTATGATTTGCTAGTATGTCTTTTGGTAATGTTGCAAACATATCTGCAAATTTTCTGACTTGAAATATGTAAGGTAGCCCATCTTGGGCGATTGCTATCTCATACTGTAGTTTATCGTCTTCCTTAAAAATGTTCAACTTTCTGAGAAGCTGCACCAAAGATAGTGTTTTTTTTATTGCTTGAGTGTCTGGGTGTCAATCTATTCAGATTATTTGATCTCATACCACGTCTGTAATCCTTCTTCAGTAAAACGTTCACATACTACCTGTATCAACAAAGAAATGATCGTGTTGATTAGGATGTTCTGTGATGGTATACAGGGTATGCTTGATATAAGGAGTCAACAAATAGTGTAGCTCTTCGGCATAGTTTTTATTGTGTGCGCTGAAGGAATTTTCTGTGCGGTGATCTAAGACATCTTGAAATGATTGACGATTATCATGTAGGAAGCCACTCCTTCGTTCTCGTTCTGGGTCTGGCAGGGTGATGGTGGGCAGAAAATCTACCAAGCCAAACCGGTCTTTGGGGTGACTTGCGCGAGCTAATATATCGGGTGATCCGAAAGACCTCCTCGAATCAATCAATGCTTTGTATACTTTTTGTGATACAGTTGCCCTATGAGCTATGATTCGCGCTGGAGCAAGATGTTTCCTTAGTTGTGGATAGTGGTCATGTAATAACTGTAGTGTTCAAGCCTTTCCTCAGTATTGGGCAATATACGATTCCAGTTGACTGTGCATAACTTTTATCAATTGTAAAAACTGTCCGCTACATATAATGTTATATATTTTATTGTCAATTGATTGATTTTTTTTATTTTCTTTGTAATTTACAAAATAGAATTTATTATTATAAAATAATATCTTTTAACATTGTCCGCGTGCGTATGATCGAATTGTTGAAAAAAAATGCAAGTCGCTGTATTGCTCTAGTTGTGGTGGAAATTGTAGTCATGACTGTATTTCATATTATTGAAGGAGAACAATTTGTGATTTCTGAATTACTAGCTTTATGATTACATCTTTTCTTGTCTTTGTTCTGATTATGTTTTTATGTTATCATGAGATCCAAACTGAAGATGAGCTCAACAAGGTGGTTTGATCTCAAAAGAATAGTTGGAGAGCCCCTACTGTATCTTGTGTTTGATTTTTTTATTATCCACGTGATAATGGGTCTAGCGATGGGAGAATTTGAATTGCATATACCAGAGTTGATAGCTATCATTGTTTTTGTGTATGGGATAAATCTATACTTTGATACAAGCAAACATCATTGTTGTCATGATCACTGTAATTAAGCCAGATTTGCTTTTTTTTGGTATATAGTTATATTTGTATTACACATTTAGTTATATTTTGTTTGATGAGTATTAGTAAAAAAATCTTGTATGTAGGAAATCTTGCTCGATCTATGAGAGATGAAGACCTATCAGCTTTGTTTGAAGAACATGGTCCTTTGGTTGCTCACTACACAGAGATGAGCGAAAGAGGCTATCCTAAGAGTTTTGGTACCTTTGTGGTCATGGATCACCAAACGGGTAGATCAAAATGATTTGGATTTGTAGAGTTTGATGGCGAAAATGCTGAAGAAAATGCGGCAAAAGCTATTGAGGCACTAAATGGTCAAACCATCAAAGAAAGACCAATTACTGTCAGATACAAAGAAGACAAACCTCCTATGGAAGGTGGTGACAGAAGGTCTCCTAGACCATCTCATCATGCTGACGGAGAATAATACTATGTATTATAGTGCCTATTAGCATATGAAATACGGTTATAACTTTTATCAATCGCAGTTGCGGAAGGATGTAAATTCTTCTGTTTTTGCTAAACCCTGTTTTGAGGTACTATATGATAATGTCTCGTACCAAGTTATTTGTAAAGATAAGAAGATACTCTGAATAACTATCGTTTGGTACCAGGTGCTCGGCGTGCATGCGCAAATTGACGCTGCGTGGCTTGAATGAATGAAACAAGCAACCCTTACGCAAGCAAAATGATATTATAAAGATAGACGTTTGTTGATTTCACTTTATATCCAGTTTGGTTTTACTACTCCACTGGCGTATTACGATGTTACAAACTATAAGATAACTCCCTTGAAACAAGACCAGGAAGTTGCCTTTGCTGCTCAGATGCAGGCAGACATGTTATTATGATACGGTCTTGTGCCCTCTTCCAAGCATAATCTACCAGATGCTACTGTTGTCTTTGCTACTGGTTCTACCAAGGAGATGCTTTGGACAGATATTTCCAAAAACACAAAAGAGAAGATAAAAAAGGCAGAGCGTGAGTTAGCTAACAAGCTTATTAGCTGCGATCTGACTTCTCATGTTTCAGATTATAACTCATTTTATGAATTATATGCACATACTGGCAAGAATAAAGGCTTTGGTGCAGTAGGGAAAAGACAACGGAATAAGCTGACCGCTCATGCCTTAGAGCATTGATATGGCAAGCTGTTTGTGGTGAGATCGTGAGATCGCGTTGTAAGTGGTGCTTTTTGTATAGAAGATGAGGACGTCCTCATTTACCTTTACGGCGGTAATGATCGCAGTGTGGGCAACAAGGGATATAGTCAGCTTTTACATTGGCGTATAATGCAGTACGCTCATGAAAAGTGACTGAAACGATATGATATGCTTGGTGCTAGTAGGGCGTGATCCACTCAAGATCGACTCGCGCAAGTGACTCAATTTAAGATGTGATTTTGAGGATACAAAATGGAATATCTTGGTAGTTTTGACTTGATACTACATAGGGCAGCTACATGGATATATAGGTTAGTAGCTAGTAAGTAGCGATTACTTTCTTTATTCTTCCAATTGGATGAGAATAATATCTCATTTTTTTCATGCAATTTTTTTGTGTGTTGTGCCTCGATGTAACTCTAGAGTGCCAGGAGATTGAGTCCCTTCGCTGGTGATTTCTAATACGATCATGTCTCAGGTTAGTCTTGTATTGATCTCAATTTCATTTGCTCACAGTGCATATTCCTTCCCTTCCACTTCGATTTTATCCCCGTCGTCTTTGCCATAGTCGCGTACGATTATCATGCCATCTACAAGTTCTGATTTGTTGATATTCAGTCTTTGTCAGGAGAATATCTCTTGTGCTTTATCTATCTCTTCGACCTTCAATTTTTCTAAGGTGTCTGTAGGTATAGGAGTTGTTGTTGTGGGCGCGATCTGTTTCTTCTTAACTGGTTTTGGTATGGTCTTTCTTTTTGCAAGTTGATTCACTTTACTAATATCTCAAGTATGTATATTTCGTTTTTTACATTGCGATGGCGCTATAGTAATGATCTCCGCTTTCGGCTTATAAAAACCTAAACTCAATAATTCAGCTGAATCATAGCAACTTCCATTTTTTACTTGATTCCGCAAATATCTATAACCGCTTGGTTCAATGCCTGGACGATATGCTACTACAGCGGGATACTTGTTGGTCAATTCGGTGTAGTATACTACAATCGATCAGTGTCTTTCTTGGCGTATCAGACCGTGTCGTACCGTATGATCCCCTGCCCATTGTACTTTTCACTCTATATAATCCTTAAACCGGTAGTATAGCTTTTTCTCTTGCTCGTCAGTGATGCAGGGTTTCCCAGTTGGCAGTCATGCCTTGTCTACTTTTGTTGTTGCTTTTTGTCACAATGATTCTGTTTTATGGAAAAGATTATAAAGAGTGAGTGAGTCCCTATAAAGAATGTGCGTATTGCTTCATTCGAGCGCTAGCGTGGCTCAATGTTTCTTGGCGATAACTGCGAGTTGGTATGTGATCTCTTCTTTTGTAGTACTATCTGTTACTATTAGCTCTTTGCTGCCTATTTTATAAGTTGGCGCTATTTTGAGGATTTGATTTTGACCCTGTGCTTGTGCTGTAGTTGTAGGACACATTATGCTGAACAACAAGCCAGTATATACCGCTGTGATGAGTTTATATAGCTCATTTGATTTATTTGCACACAATCTGCGAGAGTATTCTTTCATGACAAAAACATATATAAAGTGTTATGCCTTATAAACATTATAAAGTATATGTCAATATATAGTATTGATATTTATATTGTTTCACGTTTGCCTGTGATACTTTTAAAGGGATAGCGTTCTATCTCCTCCATAAGCACTAATAGGGCTTTCCTTCATTTGATATGCTGGCGTAGCTCATCGGTTTGTGCTCGTTCTGACATGTACTGCGTGGGGTCCTTTGACCATTCTTTGTAGTATTCATACGGATCAGTGTTTGTTCATCACTGATGTATGATAGATTTCCTTATGATAGCCATATCATCATGCAGTTCTTTTAGATTATCATGATAGATGTAGTGGATGAGATTGAGTAACTCTTTCATAAAAATACTGTGTGTATCTGAAAACTTTCCTATCGTATCATCAAGACGATTGAGGACGAAATAATCGTGTCTCATTTTTTTGGAGAATCATATATTCTCTTTGTTCTTGCATAAAGTGTCATGGAGGCACTTCAATCTGGTTACTTTTTGAGTTATGATTTGCTTGTCCAAAGAAGACATATATCTTATTGCTTCACTTCAGTTCTTGCTATCGTTCATGCCTCGTAAGAGGTGTTTTTTGCTTACCTGCAAAGTATAGCCTTCCTTTCACGGCTCTTGCAACAGAAAGTATGCTCAGACATCTACGATGCCTTCTGGTAATTCAGCGATTGCTTTTCTGGCTCAGCCTATTTGCTCTATTCAGTCGAGCCCTTTGGCAATCATTTGGGTGAAAAATCCTATTGTTTGGGCTATTGCCGTTTCCATATGATCGGCAGCGCTTTTCCCTCAGGGACCAGGGCTTTCCATTAGGTTTCTTGACGAGTAAATTTATAGCCAATGAGTGTTTTTACCGTATAGTATTTGTTTTGTCATTATCAATCCAAATTTCGTTGTATCGAGGGAAAATAAAATTATGTATTACGCTGCTATCAGCTTATTTATAATTTTGTGTTTAATTGTCATGTCTATGTTTGATCAAATGGGGCAAATGAAACAGCTCTACGATAAGTACAAAAAACTTCAAGATGCTTTAAAAAACTTGATAATCAGATCCAGAGAAGATGGTATCCTTATCGATATGTCGTGAGAGATGGATATCACTGATGTAAAAGTAGAAGATGAGACACTATTATCTGTCGAGAACAAAGAAAAACTAGAAAATGCTTTCATGTCTGCTTACAAAAAGGCAAAAACTAAGGCTCAGCAAGTCGCTATGGAAAAAACAAAAGAAATACTTGGTTTTGACCCAAATGATATGTTGGGCGGTATGATGGGTGGCGGTATGCCAAAGATTCCAGGATTGACATAATAAGTAATTTATTTTCTGAGCAATGAAGCGATGAGTAATACAAACTGAGGGATGGTCATTTAATGACCGAAAGAATAACGTAGAAAAGCATCTGGGTAATTGAAAACATCCAGATACGTGTAAAAACTTATTGATAATCTGAGATACTCTATTTGGTCCAGCAAACTTAGATAGGGATACGCTTGTGCTTGCTGAAACCCTCAAACGCGAATTGACCAAGGTTTTTTGTGAGGCACTCAAACCCAATGTCGAACATAAACTCATGAATAATCTACATGAATAGTGCATTGTTTTTATTTGGTAGGACTATCTGATGATTTTGGTGTGGTGTATATCAGATGGAGACAAACACTTTGTGCATGCCATAGATGAGTACTCCAAAAGGCTGGGTAAAATGATTCAGATTATCAATCATAAACCAAGTAAAAAAGATACGATAGCTCAGATTGTGCAAGAAGATACGAGTTATATTATTGATAAGCTGAAAAACGCA
>Ga0172380_10006973_pt1 | contig 12906 bp, 9 predicted proteins | sample Leawe162metaG_FD_119747 | JGI IMG/M metagenome (GOLD analysis project Ga0172380, IMG submission 119747) | Leachate microbial communities from a municipal landfill in Southern Ontario, Canada - Leachate well 162 metaG | ecosystem: Engineered > Solid waste > Landfill > Unclassified | place...
CTTTCGACCTTGATGACGTCGGCCCCCATGTCGCCCAGCATCTTCCCGCACAGCAGGCCGTAGTCGTCGGTCAAGTCCAGAACCCGATAGGGCTGGAGCAAAGTTTTCCGATTGGTATCCATGCGCTCCCTCAAGACCGCCGGGTGTCCTCACCCAGCGCAACACCTAGACAACGATAGCTCTTGGGCTGGCCACGAGCACGACCGAAGTCAAGTCATCCCCCCAGGGGATATAGCGAAACCCTCGCCATGGACCTTCTGATCCATGGCGAGAACCTACTTTTTCACCGTTAGCGCGAAGCGGACCGCTTTTTCGGTACTATCGGCATCGAGCGCTCGGTCATGTCGGCGATGATCATTTCCAGATCGGCCTTGCGATTTTGCCTCTTTTCCCTTTCCGCGATCTTTTCCCGGTTCCACTCGATGATCTCCTTGTCGAACGGGAGATTGGCGGTTTTCAAATAGCGCAGCGCACCGGTGGAATCCCGTACCGGCACTACTTCACCCTTGAAGCCGATCCACGGCGAGAACGGCACGTCGATGACGCCTTGCTCGACGGCTTTCACCACGCCGATGGCCACGTCGCCATCGCCCAGTTCGATGGTGCGCTCGATGATGGCCCGCGCCTCTTTTTTCATCATCTCTTTTTCGACCAGGAATTCCTTGTGGTCATGCAGCTTCTGCGAACCCATGGTGCGAATGACCTGCTTGGCGACATTGAGACCGGCGATGTTGGCTTGCTCGTTCGGCACGCTGCCGGCTTCCATGGTCGACTTGACGTAGATCCAGTTGGCGCCGCCGAGAACCGCCGTGACCACCGACAGCGCGGTCAGGCCGGCGTTCTGGAAGACGTCCTTGGGCCAGTCACCCATCCACGGCCAGGTCATGCTGGACAACACCATGTCATTGTAGCCGTAGCGCTTCCAGTATTCCTGGAGCAGTTCGGAATCCACCCGCAGCCGGGCGGCGTCCTGGAGGACGTTGCACATCATGCCGGAACCCGCCGACACATGCTTCCCGCCTTGCTCGGCGAGGAGAATGCCATGAAGCACCACCATGGCGGACATGGTGCTTGGTGGGCTCCAGCCGTGCACGCCGCCATAGAGATTCAACTCAATGGGGGCGCCATGCGCGGTGTAATAGCCGGCCAGCCAGTTCAGGTACTGAGCGTTCTGGATCTGCTTGTCCAGCGGGTAGTCCTTGCAGTGCTGCGCCAGACTGTGCAGGTCGTAGGCCGAATTGCAGGTGAAGCCTGAGGCGAAGCCGATCTCGGCACTCAGTTGCGGCATCTGGTCCGCAGCGCCAACGCAGCGGATCGGCCGATTGATGGCGTCAGATATTTTCCGGCATGCCTTCGTTCCATAGGTGACGTGAGGAAAGCCGTTCAGGCGCGACTTGCCGTCGGTCAAGCTGCCGTCGCGACCCGCCTGCGCCTCTTTGTACATGGCGCGGCGCGTGTAAGTGTCGGCTTGAATGAGGAAAGAGTCAGCCCCCGCCTCTTCGAGTGCCTTCATATGCGCGATTTGCTTGTCGATGTCCGCGACACCAACGCCGATCTCGATCAGCACCCGGTCTTCCTTCTTGGCTTTCGCCATGGCCTTGGCATAGACCTTCTCGTCGGCCAAGCCCTTTTGAAAAGCCACCGCCGCATCCAGGTCCTCAATTTCCTTGCCCGTCGGCCAACGGCCCAAAACTTCCTTACGAGCCGCAAAGAACTCCTCTTTCGTCCACTTCTTGTTCTTCAGCCCAATCTCATTTTTCCACGCCATGATAACTACTCTCCTTAATATTCGTCGGCATGTTGCCTTAGCCCTTAGAGGCCCAGATCCTTCTTCAAATCCACGATCGCGTCAGCGGGATGTGTCTGCGGCGGATAGACGCGGTTGAAACCCATCGCCTTGAACTTGCTCTCCACGACCTCATCCGACTCATCGGAAGGCGTCAGGTTGCCGCCGACATAGAGCACGATGTTCTTCAGGCCGGCTTCGTCACACTTCGCCCGGAAACCGTCGCAGTCAATAGCGCCCTGGCCATAGATCGAAGATACCAGGATGGCATCGGCTTTCGTCTCGACGGCGGCATTGATGAGATCCCGCTGCGAAACGCTTGCGCCTAGACTGACCACCTTGAAACCTTCCTGTTGCAGGACTTGCCTCAATACCCAATTGCCGACGATGTGACCGTCAGCCCCGATTACGCCTGTCACTACGGTTTTGCTCGCCATCTTGAATCCCTTTCTCGTCTATTGCCCTGTTAAATTAGTCCGAAAACACCGATCAGCGCCTCATTTGCCGCTCGCAAGATCCTTGACCCACCCCGCGATAACCTTGCCGGTGTTATCGCAGAACTCCGTTTTTTCTTTTAACGGCTTCTTCAGCCATTCAGCATGGAATGCATCAATATCGGGAAGAAACTCGAAATCAGCCGGCATGCCGGGCGGCAGCGTTTCCACCTCCAGTTGCGCCCCGCACCCCGGACAGTAGTACTCCCGCACCTGGCAGAAGTCGCGATCCGGCTTTTGCACTCCCGGATAGACTGAGTCCAAGTCCTCATCCGTTTCCCTGACGAAGATGCTCGAATACAGCTTCCAGTTGACCCGGTAATCGCCGTACTCTTGCCCGCACTTGCACTTGACGACGTAATCTTTGCCTTTCTGCACAATGAACAGATAAGGCGTCAGCGGCATGATGATGGGTTCCTTGAAGGCGGCCCTGCTCTGATAGATTGACACCATCTTTTCGAACCGATCGCTGTCTTTTGCGTCCTTGATGATTTCCTGGACTCTGTCCCAGGCGAGCTTGCCATCTAGCAAGAGGGCCAGTTCTTCTTTCGCATATTCACTCATGTCAATTCTCCCTCGTTACAGGCTGAAGTTGTCCGGCAAACCCCAGAACTCTTTGAACTCTTGCGAATAGGCCGGCGACAATTCGATCGCTTCCTTGAACATCCGACTCACCGGCTCGATGAAATCTTTTTTGATGACCCGCTCTCTTGACTTCTTCCACCATTCCTTGAATGGCACCCCGCGCTTCTTGCGTTTCTCCAGCAGGGCTGCCTTGAGCTTGGCCGTCGCCGCTTCATCGACCACCCACTCCTTCTTGGCCTCGTCATAGCGGGCTTCGACACCCCACACGTCGCGAGCGGTCTGCAGGGTTGTCAGATCATGATCCAGATCTTTCTTTACCAATGCCGGCTCTCTTTCGAGCGGGTCGCCAAAGCCGGCCGAGCCGCCATGATCGGCTTCGATCACGCTGTAACGCTCCAAGGATTCAGGGAAGAGAATCGGCGATTCCGTCAGGTGATAGTTGCCTTCTCCCAATTTCAGGAGGCCGGGCTGCCGCGGATCCTCACGACTGAGGACGACATCCTGCTTGGCGTCGATCCGTTTCTTCATCTCTTTTCCATGCCCGACGATCTGCTTGATGATCGGCGGCGGATAGGCCCCATACAGGGTGTTGTTGTGAGGCACGCGGTTGGTGATACCGGTGTCCGTCAGCGTCCAACCCGCCTTCTCCGCCGGCCAGATCATGTACAGCGAGTTCAAGCCCAGGCCACCCCGGTATTTACCCTTGCCTCCGCCATCGACTGCCAAGCGCCGTGCCAGCCATACATAGGGACCGACAGTTTCCAAGCCTTCGGCAGTGCCCGAGTCCGCGTTGGGATAGATACAACCCCAGGAGTAATCCTCACCGTCGCCGATTGCCCGGCTGCCCATGCCGCCCGGCACCATCTCGACATTGACCAGTGCGACATAGAGATCGGACAGGTTCTGACCGCTGACGTCGATCCCGGGACAATGCCAGGTACCGGCCATGACCTCTTCGACGAAGCCGCGCGAGTAATACACACGACTGAACATCTCATAGCCTATGGACATGAAACCCATGATGCCGGCCCAGGGGCTGCCGTAGGGAGCAGAAGGATTCACCGGGTAGGGGTTGGCAAACGAACCCACCGGCGCATCCACGAGCTTCAGGTCGCCGTAGGAACCCGAATTGTGGTACTCGAAGCCGACCACTTGGCAGAAGACGCAAGTCGCTACCGCCTGCAGCCCAGCCATCCCATTATTCACGCCGAGGGGAAGCCACTTGCTCGTTCCCTCGAAGCTCCAGGTGATCTTGGCATTTCGATCGATGGTCATCTCCATCCCCGAGAGCATGATGAAATTCCGCGACTGGTCTTCCGTGATGGTCTTCTTGCCCTCGACGATGATATCCTTGCAGCTCCTGCGCCGGACTCTCCCCGGTACCGTCTGCGACAAGATCCGGCCGTGTGCATAACGCCGGCTGTCTTCGATGTATTCCCTGGTAAGTTCCTTGAACTTGTTGACGCCGTACCTCTTGACCAGCTTTTCGATTCCATCCCGGGCCATGTGACAGCCCGCAACCCTGGCCTTGGTGTCGAGCAGGAAGAAAAACGGCATTCTGGTGAAGGTATTCACCCGGTTGACGTATTCCTTCTTGATCTTGTCGTTCTCGCCGATCTTCTCGCCGACGGTAATAAATCCGTCCGTGTAGAGGTCTCTCGAGGCCATGACCAACGAGCCCGGCGTAATGCCGCCGACGTCCAGGCTGTGGCCGATGCCGAAGGTCCAGGCGATCAGCTCCCCTTCGGCGAAGACCGGCACGACGTCGAAAATGTCGTTGGCATGAATCGATGAAATAGGGGCATTGTTTTCGAAAATATCCCCCGGGTTGATACCCGGCTCTTCATCATAGTCGTTTGCGATCATCCACTTGATGAAACGCTCGGGCAAAGCGAAATGGCCGATGATGCCGGTCGAAACGCAGACGATTTCTCCCGTCGGGGTCGCAATCCCCCAAACCGCGTCGTGGGCCTCGCCGATCGCCGCCGAAGCCGCCACATTAACTGCCGCAACGCAGGCGTCTTCGCAGACCCGTTCCAATGTCGCCCAGACCGACTCGTATGTTCGCGGATCTGTCTCTTTGTTTTTCAGTTCCTTGAGACCATACCTGTGTCCGGTTACCCGATATTGCTCTTCAGCCTCTTTGAGCTGTTCCGCCAAAGATTGCTGTATGCTGGATTTTGTAGCTACTTGCATCCTGATCCTCCTTACGATTATGCAGCCTCTTCGCGTCTAGACCTTCTTCTTTTTCAGCCAAATCAGCTTGTGGTGATCCACTTCCACCTCTTGTTCGGGAGGTATGAAGAGGGTATAAGCCGGTCCCTCAAGGATGGCGATTCCGCTGATCTTGTTGCCCGCCCTGATTTCGTCGAGCTCATAGATGTTCGTGTCGTGCCATTGGCCCTTATAGAACACCTTCTGGTTGCGCTTAAACGCCTTCCGCGGCGGCTCCGGAGCCTCCAGATCGTAGGTAACGATACGCGGCTTGACCTTGTCGGCTACGGCGGTCAGCCCGATCTGGGTAATCTGGTACGGGGTTCCCGGCGCCAGTCCCACCTGGGTGTACGTCGCCCGGTAGACTTGTTCGAACTCGGCAATGAGCTTGCTCACATCTTCGGGAGTTTCCACCCAATCCGTCGGCGCCTGGACTTCGATGTCCATGATCTGCGCAAAGAACTTCATGAGGAAGAAAGGCTTGCACTTTATCTTCTCGGGAGCGAAGCCTTCGGCTCCGAAGTGCCGCAACGCCTCTTCGCGATGCACGGCCAAGACACTGCTGATTTGCTTGGCAACATCCCGTCGCACCGATTCGCTGGGATTGCTCGGGATCATCATATCGATACTGTTGGCATAGCGGTGCGCATAATCCATGGCGGCACAGCCGAAGGCGGAAAAGCCCGCAGCCCAGGGCATCGTGCAAACGCCCTTCCACGGCACTTCGCCGCTGTAAGCCGCCATGTGCAGGCCGGCGGCGCCGCCGAAGCCGGCAAGAACGAAGTCCTTCGGATCATGACCGGCGATAGTGCTGACAAGATGCTGCGCCATACGCGCATCCAGCAGATCGACCATGATTTCGGCGGCCTTGTACACATCCATATTCAGCTTGTCGGCGATCTTCTCTTTAAAGACCTTGTATGCCAGGTCCATATTCAATTTAACCTTGCCGCCAAGGAAGTAGTCCGGATTCAGCCTGCCCATCAGCAAGCCGCAATCGCAGATGGTGGGGGTCAGATTTCCCTTGTCATAGGCAACCGGCCCCGGCGTTCCCGATGCGCTGTCCGGTCCCAGCTTGATTCTGTTGGTATACTCGTCAAGCCGGATATAGGTGCCGGCACCGGCGCCGATGGAACGGACGTCCAGCATCGGCAGAGTCAGGTACATCCTCTGGAACTCCGGCTCGCGGTTCAGGGCGATATGGCCGTTGTGGATCACCCCAGTATCGAAGCTGGTGCCGCCGACGTCGCTGACAACCCAGTTGGACTCGCCGATCTGCTCGCCCAGGTACTTCGCACCAAGAATGCCGCCCACCGGACCGGACACTGTGGCTTCGACCACGCGCGGCCAGCGGATGTCGGTAACCGCGCCATACGACAAGACCATCTGCAGCGGGTATTTGAAGCCGTCCTTCTTGAGGTCGGCCTCAATGCCGAACAACTGCTTGCGCGCACGTTCGCCGGCGTAGGCCTGAACAACCAGCGTATTCATGCGGGAGACTTCTTTGATGTACGGACTCACTTCGTGGGAGGTGATGACGGGAATATCCTTCCCCCTCTCCTTAACCAACTGCTTGGCGATCTCGGCCACCCTCTTCTCGTGCGCCGGGTTGGCAAACGAGGCAAGCAGGCAGATGGCGATGCATTCGACGTCCATGTCCAGCAGTTCGCCGACCCCCTTAACCACTTCGTGTTCGTACAAGGGGATGATTTCGGTGCCGCGAATGTCTATCTTGCCTGTGACACCACGGATCTGGTTGTACGGTACATAGGATTCCTTGCGCTTGCGGTAGACCGTGTGAAAAACCTCCGCAGGACCATACCCCAGGGTTGTTTCCCTTCCCCGCGTGGTCATGAAGGTCTGCTCGAAGCCTTTGTTGACGATCATCCCCACCTTTGCCCCTTGCCGAATGATCAGCGCGTTGAGCATCGAGGTACCGGTATAAACGCACGCCAGAACCTTGGGCATGATTTCCTTGGCATTGTTCACCAAGTCCATACCCCAATACGTAAAGGCGTCTTCGAGTGATTCCCGGAAACCCAGTGACTCGTTCGCCGGCGTGGTGGCGGCCTTGCCAACCACAAAATCACCGTTGAGGTCCGTCACGAAAAGATCGGTCATCGTGCCGCCAGCGTCCGAAGAAACCAAATACAGGTCTTCTTGTTTTCTTTCCACGATTCCTCCTAGTTGCTTTCTGTAATCGCCATATATATGGCGCCTTGCCTAATACAGCCTCAATCAACTCGCCCCTTAAGACGAGCCCACTCCAATTTTATTACCTGTGCTATTTGTAACCTGTGCTCATTAAACATGAATTTTCGGAAGAATGCAATAAAAAAACAAAAAAAATTTGTTGTCTGTATCGGTCGGTAAATGGGGCCCGCTTAAAGCCACCTCATGCGCCTGGAACCAGCCGCCGGAGCAGAAGCCGACGGTTCCGAAGGAACCGCATATTTGAGCGGCGAATTGCCGTTATGGCAATCTTTCGACATTTTTTCCGCAGAAGGGTTCTATCGCATTAACCACTCCAAGAGGAAGGCATCTATGCTGCCGGACATTCTATGAGCACTTGTTTCAGCGGCGACAAGCGGCTATCGCGACACTATCAAAAGTATGGATGCTGACAGCATAAGTTGTGAGTATTCTCACCAGTGCAGCGCGAACTACGGGTTTGCCAATCCTTGTCGGCGTCGACGTTGAAACGACTCCGGACGAACGATACGGCTTTGGAATGGATGCGCCGAATTACGCACCCTCCGTGAAGAGCCGATAGAAAAACTGCGGGAAACTGTTATGCGGGGAGAATAATCAATCAGACAAAAGACGCTCTTGAGCGGTAGTGTCGGACAAGACCACTATTTGTAGATCGATTTTAGAAGTTGGCAGGAGAAATCCAGCCAGCCTGGTTGGGAGCCAAACGCTCCCGCCCAGATTTGCCATTTACATAAAAATCACCGGCCTTTAAACACAGGCTTGCGTTTTTCCGCAAAGGCCTTGGGGCCTTCCCAGGAATCTTCGCTCTGACGCACTCTGCTCAACAAGAGCAGTTCCAGGTCCATGGTCTCCGACAATGGCATTTGATGCGACTTCCAAGCTCCCTCCTTTGACGCTCTGACTGCCAAGGGAGCATTTTCATTGATTTTCTCTGCCAAGCCCAAAGCAGTTGTAAGCAAGTCCGCCGACGGGACCACCTTGTTGAGAATCCCGAGGTTTAGTGCTTCTTGTGCAGAAATGATCTTGCCGGTGAAGAGCATTTCCAGAGCCATTCCGAATGGGATGAGGCGCGGCAGTTTCGTCACGCCGCCACCGGCTGCAATAATGCCGCGCGAAACCTCAGGGAGTCCGAAGGTTGCATGGTCAGCGGCTACGCGTAGGTCGCATGCCAACGCCAGTTCCAGACCGCCGCCGACAGCGACACCATTGACGGCTGCAATAACCGGCTTGGGCATTGGAATTCCCCGCATGGGGGTCGCCGCAGGCATTGTCGATACGAACTGCCTGCCTTCTTTTTCGGCTTGCGCCTTGCGCTCCGACATCTCTTTCAAGTCATTGCCGGCGCAAAAGGCTTTGTCTCCGGCACCGGTAAGGACCAATGTCCAAACATCGTCATCCTCGCGAGCCGCATACCACGCATCGGCCAAACCCGCCCACGCTTCGCTGCTCAATGCGTTGCGAGCCTCCGGCCGATTGATGGTGATCAAGGCCGTTTTCCCAATGATTTCGTACTTGACTGCGCTCATGCGCATTCCTCCTTTATCAAAATGACTGCTCTTATCGATCGAGAGCAACAGACAATATGTCAGACGGGAATCCCCGTCAAAGGAAACAGGCTTTCTACGGCCAGTAGAACTCCCTCGCCTTCGCCGTCAGCTCGTCCCGAAAGTCCGGGTGGGCGACTGCGATGAGCGCCTCCGATCTTTGCCGTCGTGTCTTGCCCTTGAGATGGGCAATGCCGAACTCGGTAACGACATAGTCCACGCAATTACGCTGGATCGTGATCACAGAGCCTTCGGGTAAGGTGGGAACAATCCGGGAAACGGCGCCGTTTTTGGCAGTAGAAGGCAGTACCGTAATGGAACGCCCACCCTTCGATAGCCAAGAGCCAAAGACAAAAGCAATTTGGCCACCGGCGGTTGCCATTTGACGGAAACCAAGCGTCTCACAGCACAGTTGCCCTGTCAGGTCGATCATCAGCGCATTGTTGATGGCGACGAAATTGTCATGCTGCCCAATGACCCGGAGATCCTCCAAGTAGGCGACGTCAACCAGCATGACCTGGGGGTTGTTATTCACCCACGCCATTTCCTCCTGGCTGCTGCCGCCAATCGACGTAACGACCGCCTTCCCCGGATGAAGTGTCTTGCGGCTACCGTTGATGACCCCTTTGCGTATCAACGATATGATCCCCGGCGGAGTAGCCTCGGAGTGCCATCCAATATCCTGTCTGCCGTCGAGCATTCCCAGGCCCACCAGCGGCTCGGTTGTTCTTCCCACCCCAATTTGCAGCGTGTCGCCATCCTTGATCAGCTGTCCCACGTAGCCGGCAATGTCCTTCAGCCACGGCTCCGGTTCTTTCAGTTCCCTGCCCGCCAACGAGCCGGTTCTCATGCCCTTGCCGGTGGAAACATGTTCCACGAAGTAGTCTATCTCGGACACATGGATGTAGTTTTCGCCATAGGTCCGGATGAGGTTCTTGTTAACTTCGGCGATGGATAGCTTGGCGTTTTCGATTTGTCTCTTCTTGGCCCACAACGATGAACCAAAGCTGCAGTAACCGTTCTCGTCCGGGGCGGAGACCTCCGTAAAGACAACGTCAGCCGCCGTCGCTCCGGCAATATCCAGGAAAGGAATCATCGTCCCCGGGTCAACGTCGACCCGACGGGCATCCACAGCTTCTTGGCATGTCGATGTCGGGGCACGAATAATGATATCGAACGCTTCTTGCCATCCTTCATCGTACCAGCCGAAATCGAAGGAAGGCGACGGTAATAGGACATGGACATCACTCAATTCCCCTATGCGGGAAGCCAGTGCCAACCCGATCGAGAAAGCCTCCCTACCCGATGTAAAAGCTACCCTATCACCTGAATTGACCATCGCGGCCGCTGCTTCGGCAGAAATGAATCTGCGCTCGTAATCCTCTCGCCAATTGCTCATCGTATCTCCTTACCAGCAGACTTTTCTGCTTGCAACAACATCCATTTGTCCTCAGGACTCGAGGACTATCGCCTTTTCTTCAGCCAATGTTTTTATCTGGCCTTCGCTATACCCCAGCAGACCCGACAGAATCTCCTTCGAGTGCTGACCGAAGCGCGGCGCGCCTCGGACAACGCCCTTGACACCGGGGTTCAGCGGGCAGCCCATGCTCTCGTATGTGCCGCCGTTCGGCGCCTCGGCCGTGACGATCATGCCCAGCTTCTCAGCATCCATCACCGCTTCATGCAAAGTGTTCACACGGGCACAGGGAATATCGGCAGCCGAGAGCAGATCGATCCACTCCTCGGTCGTCTTGGCGAGGAACGCCTCCGTCAGCTCGCGCTCGCCTTCCTCCCGGATTTCCGGTGTGATCCGCTTATCGAAGCTACCGAAGCGCGGATCGGTTCCCATCTCCGGCTTGCCGGCCACTCTGCACACGGCTTGCCACTTTTCCTGGCCTCGGCCCGCAGTGATGGCGATGTGGCCGTTCTTGGTCTGGTAGGCGCGGTAATCGGCGCGCTTGCGTGTCTGCTCGTAGGACAGCACGCTGCCCTGCTTACCGCGCAGGGAGAAGTCGACGACCTCCCGCGAATAGCTGAACAGGAGATTGTTGACCATCGACACGTCGATCTGGCGCCCCTTGCCGTCCTTGAGGCACGAGATGTAGGCGGCAAGTATGCCCAGCACTGCCATGATGCCGCCTCTCTCGTCGCCGATGAGGATGCCGCTGGGAATCGGGGTCTTGCCCACGCCGCCGGTGAGACTCATCACCCCCGCCACCGCTTGAATGGCCATGTCGTAAGCCGGGCGCTCGACACCCTCGCCGACGAGGCCAAAGCCGCTGATGTTGCAGCAGATGATGCGCGGGTTGATCTTGCCCAGCGTATCGTAGTCCAGGCCGAGCTTCTTCAGAACAGAAGGCGGGCTGTTGGTTAGCATCACATCGGCCTTGCGTGCGAGGTCATGCAATACTCCCTTGCCTTCCGGCATGGTGATATCGACACTGACGCTTTTTTTGCCGCGGTTGCCGGCCAAGAACACGGGGTCGTCCCTTCGAGCCGCACGGACCTCCAGCGGGCGTTTCCAAACCGGCGGTTCGACCTTGATCACCTGAGCGCCGAGGTCGGCAAGCAGCAATCCACCCGTGGGGCCCGACCAGGCGTCGGCGATTTCCAAAACAACCATTTCATCTAACATTCAACTATCCATCCTTTGCGCAGTGTAGGGCGAACAAGTCTCCCTCGGTCTTTCGACTTGAATACAGATCATTTAGAAGGCAAGGCAACCAGGGCTGTACCTCGAGTCGTGATCTCTCCCTTCTGGTTTTCGCCCCAGAACTCGCATTCGACAAGGTGTTCATCTCCCTCGATGCGCTTGCCCGTTACCTTGCCTTTGATCCAGGTGGTATCGCCGACCAGATTGGGGGCGCGCAACTGAACCGTGATCCCTTTCAGGAAACCATCGTCGCCTATCCAGTCGGTCATGAAATGACCACACCATGAAACTCTTTGCGCGCCGATGTCATAAAGGCCGGGTAAACCACTACGCTTGGCGAGATCCACATCCCAGTGGGAACACTCCGGCAGATCCGGCACGTTGGTTTCGGCGTTCACGATCCGGGCGCCGGGATGCGAATGCATATAAAGGTGTGCAATACGGTCCGTCTTGCACAGCGGCGAGCCCCAGCCCATGAGCCAGGCAACCATGCTCGTCACCGTCAGCGGGCCCTTGATGATCGGCGACATCTCCTCGCCGACTTGCGTGTCCTGCCAGTATCTCGGTTTGTCTCCGCGCCGTTTCTCGTTGAGGTAGCCGTTAGTAATGGCTTGCATCTGTTCATCGGTGTAATGGACATTCGTATCGACTTTCTCGTACTTCTTCTGTTCCCTGGCAGCAGTCCTTTCAAACCGCAGCCCCGTGTTCCAGTACTTGGCGATGACCTCTCCGCGTTGATTGGTGAAGGTATTCAGCAGCGTCTGCTCGACCATTTTTCCCGAAAAGCGACCGACCTTCTCCTCGACCGTGACCAACTTACCCACCCCAGTGATTCGGTCATTGACGCGCATCGGCTGATACCACTCCCACTTGTCCTGAGCCCACAAACAGAACACGCCAGGCAAACCGCCGCCCGGCGCACCACCCAAGGGCATCACGCAGGAATGCAGAAAATGCGGTGGTGCGATAATGCCGCCCCAGCGGGATTTTTTGGCATATTCCTCATCGCGCCACAAAGGATTGTCGTCGCCGACTCCTTCGGCAAAATGCCAGATGGCATCTTTCGATGCCGATTCGTTCCACGCCATGCATGGACGCTCCTTGCCAATCCGGCTTCTCAATTCCGCCAGTCCTTCGGGGGTTATGCGCGCGTCACCATGATTTTTAGACATCTCTATCCCTTTTTCAGTATCACAAGGAGATTTCATCTCCGGGTAAGTAAATTAAACGCGGACACACGTTCTTCAGACGATTCCATCGGTTTGCAACTGTGCCAATTCTGATTTGGAGTAACCCAGCAGGCCGCAGTATATTTCCTCGTTGTTCTGACCCACCGTGGGTGCGGGCCTTTCCACCTTGCCGGGGGTCTTGGAGAGCTTGATCGGCACGCCCGGCAGCGCGATTTTCTTGCCCGGA
>Ga0172380_10006974_pt1 | contig 12906 bp, 14 predicted proteins | sample Leawe162metaG_FD_119747 | JGI IMG/M metagenome (GOLD analysis project Ga0172380, IMG submission 119747) | Leachate microbial communities from a municipal landfill in Southern Ontario, Canada - Leachate well 162 metaG | ecosystem: Engineered > Solid waste > Landfill > Unclassified | place...
ATAAGCCCAGCCAAAACCGGTATCCAAAGTGCCTGTTTATACATGGGGTTCCCTTCCAAACAAAGTCTGTTAGATCGGTGTGGGCACTGTATCCTGATTCTCGGGAGCAAATGGATTATCCGGATCAATCCCCATCAAAGACAAGAAGTCGGATCCGCCGCCCAATGAGTTTGGATCCCCGCCACCCAATTGTTGCCCGCCACCGCCAAGTTCTCCACCACCTGTCGTCCCGCCTGCGCCGCCGCTGATCAGTGCTTGAGCTGCGGCAACCGTAACCGCCGTCAACTCCGGGTATTGACTGAACACATTGCTGTTATTGATCGCAGTCATGCTCTGCGCAAGATTGTCAGCTCCACCCGCCAGCATCACAGCCACAATCGCATAGCGGATTGCCTGTTCATTCCCTGTAGCGGCGGCTTCATTCAAAATAGCAATCAGCTGCTGTTGAATAACCACAGGATCCGCATTGTCGGCATAAACTGCTTTCGCAGCCGTCAGAACCGCCTGTCCGACAGCAGAAGCCCCTTGAGTTGCGGCAAGCTGACTTAATCCGAGATCAGCGAATACCGGCACGGACAGAAGTCCGGCGACTGCAATAAGAACAATCCGAAAACGCAATGCATTTTTTCTCATCTTTGATCTCCCGATCGAGCCTGCCTACCGAAAACCGCGCGAACCTCCGGTAGAGATCCTTCCGCCGTCTTTTGAACAAATCCATCCCAAATAGACGGCAAATTTATATCATTCAATAGGCAGTAGTCAACCCAGCTTTCCCCTTCTACGGGCTTTTTAATGCACCCGTTTACAACCTCAGCCTTTCCTGAAAACAACAGTGCCGTCTGACCGACCACCCGCGCAAAATCCTCTTTCGTCACCGTCTTATCCGGATCCATCAGGTCAAACAATGAAAAACAAACCCCCTGCCGGTTTAAAAATGCCACGCACTGCTCCAGCGAGGCGTCCGGCTTAACATAGTTTCCAAAATTGCCTTTTGCCAAAAGAACGGCTAAATCCCCAAAGGTCGGCTCTGAGGCCAACAGCCCTCCGGAAACCGCACAAAAAAAAAGGATATGTTTAGAAAATTTCATTTAAAACGCGATGCAATTTATCACTTTTCCCGACAAACATGCAATCCTTCTGCTTTTGATTTTTCATTGCCGCCCGACTTCTGCTAAGAACTCCCGGAAATGAAGCAGAACTCCTTCACCATCAAACTCACCGGCGAACAGCAGGAAAAACTGGCCGCCCTGCTCCGGGCCTCAAGCCATCTACAGGTCGAAGTGCCGCACACGCAGATCGCCGTCGATACCGGAACATGCCGCGTCAACCTCTATAACTCCGGCAAATGCCTCATCCAAGGCAAGGGTGCCGAAGAATGGATCACCTTCACACTCGAACCCGACGTGCTCGGCGAAGCCCGCATCGGTTACGACGCCGTTCATGACCCCGAAAGCGTCGCTCCCCACATGGGGGTCGATGAAAGCGGTAAAGGTGACTTTTTCGGCCCGCTCGTCATCGCCGCCGTCTATACCGACGCCAAGACCGTCGAAATTCTCAAAGAGCTCGGTGCGCGCGACAGCAAAAAAATAACCAGCGACCGCGTCGCCCTGCAACTCGCTTCCGATATTCGGAAAAAACTCGACGGCAAATACGCCGTCGTCGCCATCGGCCCCGAAGCCTATAACCGCATGTACGCCAAAATCGGCAACGTCAACCGGCTGCTTGCCTGGGGCCATGCGCGCGCCATTGAAAATCTGCTCGAAAAAGTCCCTGACTGCCCGCGCGCCCTTTCCGACAAATTCGCATCGACCGTCCTGATCGAACGCGCGCTGATGGAAAAAGGAAAGAAAATCAAAATGGATCAGCGCACCAAAGCGGAATCCGATCCCGCCGTTGCCGCGGCCTCCATTCTCGCGCGCGCCGGCTTCCTCATGGCCTTGCGAAAAATGGAAAAAGATTTCGGTATCGAAACCGTACCGAAAGGCTGTTCCGCCAAAGTCAAACAGATCGCCGCCGAACTCGTCGCCCACAAAGGGCCCGGCATCCTGCTTAAAACCTGCAAAACTCACTTCCGCACCACCGAAGAAGTCCTCGGCATGAACGGCTACAAACTCAGCGAACTTCCAACCGCCTGATTTTTTCCAAACAGTGGAAAAAAATCCTCCAAGCCCCGGGAAGATGCGCCATTTTGTCGCTCTTTCGGTCAAAATAGGGACAGTTCGCCCGAAAAAGTTTTCAAGCATTGGAAGCTGATATTATTACAATCAGCTTATAATTAATAACTTATAACTGACAACCCTCTTCCGGCACACTGCCTGCTTTTACGGAAGCGTCTTTTGGATTTTAACTGAAAGGAATCAAACTGTGGCAACGACAAATAAAGTTTTAGGAATCGACCTTGGGACGACCAATTCCTGTATGGCGATTATGGAAGGTGGGGAACCCACTGTAATTCCAAACGCCGAAGGTGGTCGCACCACCCCGTCGGTGGTGGCATTCACGAAGGACGGCGAACGCCTGGTCGGTCAGGCGGCCAAACGTCAGGCTGTGACCAATCCGAAAAATACGATTTTCTCGGTGAAACGTTTTATGGGCCGCAGCTACAGCGAAGTGGCGCATGAAATCGAACTGGTGCCCTATCAAGTCGTCAAGGCATCCAACGGCGACGCCCATATTAAGATTGGCGATAAGACCTACGCTCCGCCGGAAATCTCCGCGATGATTCTTCAGAAGATGAAGACCGATGCCGAAGCCTACCTCGGCGAGAAAATCACGCAGGCGGTGATTACCGTCCCGGCGTATTTCAACGACCGTCAGCGACAGGCGACCAAAGACGCCGGTAAGATCGCCGGTCTCGAAGTGCTGCGTATTGTGAATGAACCGACCGCCGCCTCGCTGGCTTACGGCCTCGACAAGAAGCATGACGAAAAAATCGCGATTTACGACCTCGGAGGCGGAACATTCGATATTTCCGTGCTCGATATCGGCGACGGCGTTTTCGAAGTGTCTGCCACCAACGGCGACGGACACCTCGGCGGTGATGACTTCGACCAGAAGGTGATCGACTGGCTGGTTCAGGAATTCAAGAAAGAACAGGGCGTTGACCTTTCCAAAGATGCGATGGCTCTGCAGCGCTTGAAAGAGGCCGCGGAAAAAGCCAAGTGTGAACTTTCCAGTTCGAACTCGACCGATATCAACCTGCCGTTCATTACGGCGGATGCCAGCGGCCCGAAACATATGAACGTCACCCTCTCCCGCGCCAAGCTGGAACAACTGGTGGACGATCTGATCGCCCGCGCTGAAGGCCCGGTAAAAACCTGCCTGCAGGATTCGAAATTGAGCACCAGTCAGATTGACGAAGTAATTCTGGTCGGCGGTTCAACCCGTATGCCTCGCGTTCAGAGCTCGGTGAAAGATCTCTTCGGCGGAAAAGAACTTCATAAAGGGGTAAACCCGGACGAAGTGGTTGCGGTCGGCGCCTCGATCCAGGGCGGTATTCTGAAAGGCGAAGTGAAAGACGTGCTTCTGCTCGACGTGACCCCGCTGACGCTGGGTATCGAAACCCTCGGTGGTGTGCGCACCCCGCTGATCGACCGCAACACGACAATCCCGACCAAGAAGAGCGAGATTTTTTCGACAGCGGCTGATAACCAGCCCGCTGTGGATATCCACGTTCTGCAAGGCGAGCGCAAAATGGCCCGCGACAACAAAACGCTCGGCCATTTTCAGCTCGACGGCATTCCGTCCGCCCCGCGCGGCGTCCCGCAGATTGAAGTGACGTTCGATATCGATGCCAACGGGATTCTGAACGTGAAAGCCAAAGATCTCGGCACCGGCAAGGAACAGCACATCACCATCACCGCCTCAAGCGGTCTGTCCGACGCAGATATTGATAAGATGGTGAAGGATGCTGAACTGCACGCCGCCGAGGACGAGAAGGCCAAGGAACATGTTGATCTTCACAATCAGGCCGACGGCACCGTCTTCCAAACAGAAAAATTCCTGAAGGAAAACGGTGATAAGATTTCCGCCGACAACAAAGCCGCTGTTGAAGCCGCGATTGAGCCGGTTAAGGAAGCGCTGAAAAGCGACAACGACGAGCAGATCAAATCGACATTGGAAAAGCTGAATGAAGTCATGCAGGCGGCCGCTACGGAAATGTATTCCAAGGCTCAGTCTGAAGCACAGGCTCAGCAGCAGCCAGACGGCGAACAGCCCAAAGGCGAAAAGCAGGCGGACGGCGATGTGATCGACGCAGACTACAAGATGGACGATGAGAAGAAGAAATAAATTTAGTTATCGGTTGTCAGCTAGAAGTTAACAGGCAAGAGACTGTTCAACACGAAACTGATAACCCTTAACAGCTAACCGATAACCACAACAGGAGGAGTGCATCCATGAACATTAAACCGTTAGGCGACCGCGTACTGGTCGAACCGATCAAAGAAGCTGAAATGAAAAAAGGTGGAATCATTATTCCTGACACCGCCAAAGAGCGGCCGCAGGAAGGCAAAGTGATTGCCCTGGGAACCGGCAAGCTGGACGACAACGGCAAAGTCATTCCCTTCAATGTAAAAAAAGGCGACACCGTCCTCATGCCGAAATACGGCGGAACAGAAGTCAAAATGGGCGGCAAAGAATATCAGATCATGCGCGAAGAAGACATCCTCGCAGTAATTGGTTAAAAAATTCGAAATCCGAAACTCGAAATCCGAAACAAATTCAAAATTCCAATGCTTGGAAAATTGTTTCGTGCTTCGAAAATTAGAAATTCGGATTTATCGACTAAAAGGAGATTAAAATTATGGCTAAACAGATGAAATTCGATGTAGATGCCCGCGATGCGATGCTGAAAGGCGTCGAAAAGCTGAGCCGGGCCGTTAAAGTGACCCTCGGCCCGAAAGGCCGCAACGTGATCCTTGACAAAAAATACGGCTCACCATCCGTCACCAAAGATGGCGTGTCCGTTGCCAAGGAGATCGAACTGGAAGATCCCTTTGAAAACATGGGTGCTCAGATGGTGCGTGAAGTCGCCAGCAAGACCAGCGACATCGCCGGAGACGGCACCACGACGGCAACCGTTCTGGCCGAAGCGATCTATCGCGAAGGTCTCAAGAATGTCACTGCTGGCGCCAACCCGATGAGCCTGAAGCGCGGTATCGACAAAGCGTCCGAAGCGCTGGTTGACGCGCTCGCGAAAATGAGCAAGAAAACCAAATCCACCGAAGAGCTCGCCCAGGTCGGAACCATTTCCGCCAACGGCGACACCGCCATCGGAAAAATCATCGCTGACGCCATGGCCAAGGTCGGCGAAGACGGCCCGATCACCCTCGAAGAATCCAAATCGATGGAAACCAGCCTTGAAGTCAAAGAAGGAATGCTCTTCGACAAAGGCTATCTCTCCCCCTACTTCGTGACCAACGCCGAAGCAATGGAAGCGGAACTCGAAGACCCCTATATTCTGCTGTTCGAAAAGAAGATTTCGAACCTGCAGGATATGCTCCCGCTCCTCCAGAGCGTGGCCAAGAGCAGCAAACCGCTGATGATTATTGCGGAAGACATCGAAGGTGAAGCGCTGGCGACTCTGGTCGTCAACAAACTGCGCGGTACCCTTAACGTCTGCGCCGTCAAGGCTCCGGGCTTCGGCGACCGCCGCAAAGCGATGATGGAAGATATCGCTGTTCTGACGGCCGGTAAATTCATCACCGAAGACCTTGGCATCAAGCTCGAAAGCGTAACGCTGGCCGATCTCGGCCGTGCGAAACGTGTAAGCGTCAGCAAAGATGAAACCGTCATTGTTGACGGAGCCGGCAAGAAGGTGGATATCAACGCCCGCGTTGACCAGATCAAGCGCCAGATTGAAGAAACCACCTCGGACTACGACCGTGAAAAACTGCAGGAACGTCAGGCCAAACTGGCTGGTGGTGTCGCCGTCATCAATATCGGTGCGGCAACCGAATCCGAAATGAAGGAAAAGAAAGCCCGCGTTGAAGACGCTCTGCACGCGACCCGCGCAGCCGCTAAAGAAGGTATTGTGCCGGGCGGCGGTGTAGCACTGATCCGCGCGCAGAAGGCTCTTGATGCCCTCAAACTCGAAGGCGACGAAGCCATCGGTGTCCAGATTGTCCGCAAAGCCTGCGAAGCTCCGCTCCGCCAGCTGGTCGATAACGCCGGCATCGAAGGAGCCATCGTGGTTCAGGAAGTCAAAAAAGCCAAAGGCAATAACGGCTACGATGTCGCCACTGGCAACTATGTGGACATGATCGCCGCCGGCATCATCGACCCGACCAAAGTGACCCGCTCTGCCCTGCAGAACGCGGCCAGCATTGCGGGCCTGTTGCTGACGACCGAATGCATGATCACCGACCTGCCGGAAAAGAACAAACCGGCTATGCCCGACATGGGTGGCGGAATGGGTGGAATGGGCGGCATGATGTAAGTCGCTGTTCCTGACGGAACACAAAAAACCCTGCCGGTCTTTTCCGGCGGGTTTTTTTGTTCTACCCCGTAACGAGTAACGCGTAAATGGAGAGCGAGAATGGGTAAAACTGCCAATTCTTCCTTGTTACGTGTTACGCATTACGAATTTACGTAAAACAACTCATTGACGCAGACATGAGCAAAACGTATAGTCGCGCGCTTTTAGAGAGGAACTATCCCTATGAACTTCGAATACCTGAGCAAAGCAGAAGAAAAAATCGGCAGCATCCCGACTCTGGTGAATCTTGTTTCCTATCGTACCCGCCAGCTCATCCGCGGTGAACGCCCGATGGTCAAGCGCGACTTCCCGGAACAGGACTTTCACGATGTCGTTCTCAAAGAAATTGTCGAAGGCAAACTGACCGTCGAAATGGGCGTTCAGCCCATCGATATGGGATCCTCCTTCGATACGTTCGATGAAGGTTCCGATATTGTTCTGTGACCATGTCCCAAAAGGCAAAAGAATCCCGGGATGCTTCCGGCGTGCTGGCCACCAACCGCAAAGCGTTCCGGGATTTTCATGTCCTGGAAAAGCTCGAAGCCGGTGTTGAACTGCTCGGAACCGAAGTGAAATCCATTCGCGACGGCCACATCCGCATCGACGAAGCCTACGCCCACATCGAAAACAATCAGGCTGAACTCCTGCAGATGACCATTCAGCCCTACTCGCACGGCAACGTCCATAACCACGCCCCCACCCGCCCGCGCCGCTTGTTGCTGCACAAAAAAGAGATCACTCGTCTCCAGAGCAAAATCGGCGAAAAAGGGCTGACGCTTGTGCCGCTCAGAGCCTACCTCAAACGCGGCAAGGTGAAAATTGAGCTGGCGCTCTGCAAAGGCAAAGACACCATCGATAAGCGCGAAACGCTTAAAAAGAAAGCCGTTGATCTCGATACCCGCCGCGCGATGAAGCACCTCTGATTTTTTCCAAGGTTCGGAAAAAAACTTTCCAATGTTTGGAAACATTCCGCTACAGTCTCCCTCCATGAGAAGCCGTGAAGCTATGAAATGGGAAGAGACGCTCAAAAGCGTCTTCGATGCCATCGACGCCGAGCTCGAAGCCGGGTACGGAAATGATTATCCGCTGCACCCTTCCCGCCCGAAGCGCGGCGTCACAGCCAATCCGGAAGATGACGGACTGTTTAACGTTGGCGCGGCCTTTTCAGCGGGCTTCGGCTCAAAGTACGGCCCCGGCTACGTCGTCGAAATCCGTCTGGCCACACTCAATCATGTGCCGGAGGATGTGCAGGCAGAGATTAAAGAAAAAGTTTTCCAAGGTTTGGAAAAACGGCTTCCGCAAGCTTTCCCCGGCAAAGAACTGCACGTCTCCGAAGAAAACGGCATCATCCGGATCTACGGTGATTTGAGCCTGGACGACTGAGTTACGAAGTCATAGCCCCATACCGGCTTACTGTTGATGTCAAAATAAAGCCGTTTTGAATCGTCGCTCCAGCGCAGGGTCGCATCCATCTCTCCAGTCGGCGTGGCGGTATATTCAGCAAGGTAAAAAAGCGTGTGCCAAAGGTGGCGCTCGCGCACAGCAATTTTAAAGCCCGGAGTTGAGTAATAATAAACGCGCTGCAAACGCGCCTCGCGGGTTCCGTCGGGCGCGGGCAGAATCAGTACGGTTTTTACCGGCGCGGTGAAAATCCGGAACGAGACAAACAAAGCGAAGCCCATCAGCGCCAGCAGGCCGATGGCGCGCATCGGCGGCATGCCGCTGAAAAAACTCCGCTTATGGAAACGATCCATTACACCCTTTGGACTGCGCAGGCTTGCCTGCGCTTTGTTATGCCGAAGCTTGCTTCGGCTTCCATAGTAACACGAAGCAAGCTTCGTATTCTAAAGCGGCGGCACGCGACTTTGGAGCGAGGCTTTCGCTTGCGAAAGCAACAACCAAAGGGAGTGTCAACCCGCCGCACTCCATATCGCTACTTCTGTTGCGTCTGTTCCGGAACCGCCTTGCTGAAAAGCTTTTTGATCTGGAGCTTACGGTCAACATCTTTAAGAGAAAGAATGAGCATCGCGCCAATCAGCAGAATGGCAAAAAAATTAATCAGTGCCGTCTGAATTTTTACATTCACTTTGTGCCGCGTAATACCGTGCCAGAGCGCAAAAACAATATGCCCGCCGTCGAGCACCGGAATCGGGAGCAGGTTCAGTACCGCGAGATTGATGTTCAGAAAGCGGATCAGCCCGAGCGTGTTCACGAGACCCATTTTAATCGACATGGCAAGCATGGTAAAAATCATAATCGGTCCGCCCAGTCCACCGGCCGCCTGACGGGCTTCCGCCGGAGTCACCAATGCCTTCAAAACACGAATGATCGCCAGCGCATCATATTTGATCTGATTGACCGGATTTTTGTAGAGCATCCACGGCATGCCGCTGCCGCCAAGCTGCACACCAACCATAATGCGGTCATATTCCTTGTTATATTCCGGAATAATGGAAAGCTCGAGAGGCTCGCCTTTGCGCTCGACAGTAAGCAACGCCGGAACGCCGGGCTTAACCGCCTGCACCAGTTCGGTGAAATGCTCCCAACCCAGCACGGTTACCCCGTTGAACGAAAGCGCCGTATCGCCGCTTTTCACCCCGGCCAGATCTGCGGGGCTGCCTTTGGTTACCGCGCCGAATAAGCAGGGAATGGCCGGCTCAACACCTTCGATCGTCCGCACGCCCTCTTCGCCTTTAATCACGGGTATATCGAGATGCCGTTCAACACCGGTGTTGCGCAGGTCGAGCGCGACGGTGTCGCTGTTTTTGAGCATGCTTTCAACGATGAAGTCGTACCAGTTTTTGATAGCGGCTCCATTAACAGTAATAATTTCGTCACCCTGACGCAGCCCGGCGGCATAGGCGGCGCAATTCGTTTCGATGTTTCCAATGATCGGACGGATCTGCGCGCCTGCCTCGTTGCCGGGAATCAGCCAGATTGTAACAGCAATAAGAACAGCCAGCGCAATGTTGCCGAGCGGGCCGGAAACGGCAACGGCAATTTTTTTCCACGGTGAAACGTCGGGATATTTTCCGGCGGAGGCATCGCCCTGAATCCGCTCCATCCCTTCGGGATCGAGCTGCGGAAGCGAAACGTAACCGCCGAACGGTATCCAGCCGATCTTGTAGAGAATGCCGTCTTTTTCCCATTGAACAATGGCACGTCCGAAACCGATGGAAAACGTTTTGACGACCAGCCCGCAACGGCGCGCTACAATGAAGTGGCCGAATTCGTGAACAAACACGGTGACACCAAAAAGAAACAGAGCCGCAACTACGGTGTAAAAAACAGTCCAGCCGGTTTGAAGCATTTCAAGCATTGGAAAATATCCGCCTTCCTAGCAGAGAAAAAATTTGATGTAGATGTACATGAACGGCGCGGTGAAGAGCAGGCTGTCGATCATGTCGAGCATGCCGCCCATACCGTGTGCAATTGCGCCGGAGTCCTTGAGCCCCACCGCGCGTTTGAACATAGACTCGACCAGATCGCCCAGCGTTCCAATGATTGGAAAAAGAATGCCGAGAATCAGCGCGTGAATAAGCGGAAATTTGTGCGGGCCAAGCCTGCCGCCCGTGCAGACCCACCAGAGCACACCAACCACACAGGAAAAGAGAAATCCGCCGAACAAACCTTCCCAGCTCTTCTTCGGCGAGATGTGCGGACAAAGTTTATGCTTCCCGAAACGCGAGCCGATGAAGTACGCGCCGGCATCGCCCCATTTGACGGCCAGCAGCAGATAAAAAGCCGCCCGCGTCGGCGAATCCGGTCCGCTCACCATGTACAGCCGCACAAAAAAGCTCCAGAAAAACGCCACGTAGAGAAACCCGAACAACGTGCCCAGCGCATTGCGCAGCGCCTGGCGGGGATCCGAATAACCAAACAGCCGTAAAAAAATCACCATCAGGATGATCAGCAGCAGCGACCATAGCACGTCATCGGAAAATCCGTATTTGGCCGTCAGCCAGGTCATAGCTGTGAAGAGCAGCCCGCAGATCATTCCTGTCTTTTTCGATGCCGGCAGATCGCCCAACGCCATCAGAGCATAAACTTCCCCCATCGCCAGACCACAAATAATCATCAGCCCGATCAAAACCGAGATGTTTCCAGACGGAACCAGCAGCACCGCGGTCGAAAGCACTGCGGCAATGGTCAGCCCGAGTATAATCCGTTTTTTATCCATAGGTTCCTTTACTGTGTCACGACTCCGCCATAGCGGCGTCCGCGCTGATTAAAATTTTCCAAAGCCTGGAAAAACTGTTCTTCACGGAAGTCCGGCCAGAACACATCGGTCACAACCAGCTCGGCATACGAAAGCTGCCAAAGCAGAAAATTACTCAGCCGCAACTCGCCGCTGGTGCGGATCATCAGTTCCGGGTCGGGAACATCCGGCAGATAGAGATGCTGTGCCACCGTGGTTTCATTCACGGTTTCCGGATCAAGCTCTCCCTTTGCCACCTTGCGGGCAATCGCTTTCGCGGCTTCAGCAATTTCGAGGCGGCCGCCGTAGCTCAACGCCACAATCAGCGTGTATTCATAATCCTTCGCCGACTGCTCCATCAGCTTTTCAAGCTTCTTGCGCAAATCCGTCGGCAGACGGTCGATCTGTCCCATCACCCGCAGGCGGATTTTATTTTTCAAAAATTCCCGGCTGTGTTTTTCGATAAAAAAACCGAGCAGCTTCATCAAGCCCTCAACCTCGTCCTTCGGGCGAACCCAGTTTTCGGTACTGAAGGCATAAAGTGTCAAAAATTTAACACCCGCTTTTTTTGCCGCTTTGAGTACAGCCAGAACGGATTGCGCCCCCGCCTCGTGGCCCTTCAGCCGCGGCAACCCGCGTTGTTTCGCCCAGCGTCCATTGCCGTCCATGATAATGGCGACGTGCTGAGGGACATTAGCAATTGACGATTTATGATTTTCGATTGAAGACGCCATATTCAAATTTATCGGTTCTTTTGAGCCGTTCTGTGCGATGCAGTCATAATGGCAGTTATCTCATCTGCTTCCCGATAAAGATCGGTTACTTGTTCCGCAGGGATCACCCCGCCTTCCATAATCAGCTCAAGCCAATAGCAACACTCATCGGATTCTTCCAGAACAATGCTGAGCTTTGAAATAAACTCCGCTTGTGAGCGACCCCTGCAAGCCGCCCGATAATTCGCACCGACCGACGTTGCCGCTCTCATCAGTTGATTTGCAATTACCCGTCCCTTGATAGTGTTCGGCAAAAGATCAATCAGTTCCATGACTTGCAAAGCAAACTGCTTCGTTCGGGCTTTCAGTTCATTTGCATCCATGGTCATCTCCAATCCGAAATCATAAATCGCCAATCATCAATTCAAAGAGATCGTACTCGATCTCTTTGGACCGACCGACAGAACACTCACCGGCACACCGGTCAGCTTTTCGATCCAGCGGACATATTTCTGCGCCTGGGCAGGCAGCTCGTCAAAGGAAGTCGCTTCGCGCGTCGAGCAGTTCCACCCTTTGAACTCTTCATAGACAGGCTTGCAACGTGACAGCTTACTGATGCTGGCCGGAACGGTTTCAACCCGCTCGCCGTCGCATTCGTAGGCAACACAAACTTTGATGGTTTCAAAACCATCGAGCACGTCCATCTTCATCAGTGCCCAGCGGTCGATACCGCAAATCATCGCCGAATAGCGCGCGACCACCGCATCGAACCAGCCGCAACGACGCGGGCGGCCGGTGGTGGCGCCGAATTCATGTCCGACCTTCGCCAGCTCTTTGCCGTCGGCGTCGAACAGCTCGGTCGGAAACGGCCCTTCGCCGACGCGGGTTGTGTAGGCTTTTACAATGCCGATCACCTCGTCCACCTGATGCGGCGGAATACCGGCTCCGGCGGAGACCCCGGCAGCGCCGGTGTTCGACGAAGTCACAAAGGGATAGGTTCCGAAATCGACATCCAGCATGACGCCCTGCGCGCCTTCAAAAATCACATTGTTCTTCGGATCACGCACGGCGGCATTGAGCATCGGAATGGTGTCGCAGATAAAGGGCTTGAGATACTCAAACGCGACCTTGTATTTAGCAACCAGTTCATCGGCATTCAGTGCCGGAGCGTCCAGCACTGCCAGCATGGCGTTCTTCGCGGCAATGCGCTCACGCAGCATCTCTTCAAAATTACTCTCAAGTACGTCACCCATGCGCAACCCGCAACGATCGGCTTTGTCGCAATAGGCTGGACCGATGCCGCGCTTGGTCGTGCCGATTTTTTTGCCGGTCGCCAGCTTAGCTTCCTTCGCACCGTCGAGCTCCTTGTGATACTGAATCACCAGATGGGCACGGTCGCTGACAAACATCCGTCCGCGAAAATCAATTCCGCGGTTTTCCAGATCCTGAAGTTCTTCGGTCAAGCCAAGCGGATCGACCACCAGACCGTTGCCGATTACGCAGTTCACGCCGGGGCG
>Ga0172380_10006975_pt1 | contig 12906 bp, 21 predicted proteins | sample Leawe162metaG_FD_119747 | JGI IMG/M metagenome (GOLD analysis project Ga0172380, IMG submission 119747) | Leachate microbial communities from a municipal landfill in Southern Ontario, Canada - Leachate well 162 metaG | ecosystem: Engineered > Solid waste > Landfill > Unclassified | place...
AACACCTCATCCAAGAACAACACATTTATCTTATTCTTCGTCCGAATCAACTTCAGATAAGCAATCAACAACGCTATATTTATCTTCTTAGTCTCACCCGTCGACAATGAATCATGGTCAATCTCCTGTCCAAACTGCTCAATCGTAGCCGAGAATGTTTCGTCCAAAACCACAGTGAATGGCATATTCATATGAACTAGATTCTCAGTAATAAAATGATTAATCGGTTTGATTATATTTTTAATAATCGTCTTCTTAACACCATCCTCGCTAAATATATTACTTAGTTCTTTATAGAAAAGTGTTTTATCATTAAGACCAGATACCTTATCTCGATTTTTGTTTTTCTTTTCACTAAGTTCATTGACCGTTTTCATAAATTCCTTTATGTCCTCATCTTCTTTTTTATCTTTCAATTTATTAGTCAATTCATCTAACTTAGATTTCTCATCTTTAAGAGTAAAAGTCATACTCGAATGTAACTCATTAGTTGTCCTCTCTAATTGCTCAATTTTATCATAACCTGTATTATATTTACTAATTGTCTTATCCAATTCTAATTTAAGGTTATTCATGGATTTCCTCTTTTTAATATAAGACTCTCTTATATCTATATGCACAGAATCGGTCAAATCACTTTCACATTCTCCACATTTGCCACTATCATAAAGAGCGATTTTAGTGTCAGAATTCTTAATTTCATTTATGACTACATAAAGCTCTTCCTTTTTATCAGAAATTAATTTTCTTAATTCAATTTTCTTTTCTTTAATTTTATCAATTTTAATTTTAAGATTGTTATAATCTGTTTTTTTAGATATAATACTTTCTTTAATTAGTTTTATCTTATCCTCAGTATCCTCTTCCTTCTTATCCTTTACCTTTTCAATACTTTTTTGAATAGATGTTATCGACTCATTAAGGGCATTAATCTCTGCACTTATCGTATTTATTTGGTCTTTATTATTCCGGGCAACAGTTTTTAAAATTTCATTCAAAACATTAATCGTTTCTAAGTTAAAAAGTTTATCTAATAATAACTTCTTTTCCTCGGCTGATAAAGAGATAAAGTTTTTAAAGTCATTTATTGACATTGATATAAATGACTTAAAGGTTTCGATATCAACACCGATGTAATTCTCAATCCTATCGTTTACATTTCCCTTACCAGCTCTATCATATGGAATGTTATTCTCAATCAAGTTTAATACATTAGGATTTTGTCCACGGATAATCTCTACATCAGTATTGTTGGCTAAAAATTTAACACGGGTACATAGTTCTCTATTTATTCTATTTGGAAGAGTAGATAATGTTTGCCACTTCTTTTTCTTTCCCTTAACTTTATTGAAAATTGTATAATCTAAACTCTCTATTAACGATGAATTATGTGATACTATATCACTAGCATAATACCTGTATCCATCTACTTGAATATCATACAAATCTTTCTTTTCTGAAGATTTGTTTATATTTTTTATAGATTCAAATCCATTTAAAGTTTTTACTTTATCACCAACTTCTAACTCCCCACATGGTAACCAAATTCCCTCATTACACCATAATAAATGTTTATCTGAACACGATAATGAAAGACCTGATTCTGTGGTAATAGTTAAGTATTTTGAATTTCTTTTAGTAATATCGACATCTCGTATGGGTCTATAGCCATCATCACCCTTAACTTTAATATTACCAGCACTTAGGTCAACACCACCTATATTCTTTAAATTATATAAATCTTTAATTGTTAATCTCATATTCTATCATTTTTACTCTTTCTAACTTCGATAATTTCAGATAAAGGCTTAAAATTCTTCTTTATATACAAAATCAACTCACTTTCCGGCTCCATTTCAACTAGAAAATTTATTAATGAATCATTAATATCCACAGAATCAAAGTCGATTTCTACCTCTATCTCTGTCGAATCTAAGACACATTTACCGGCACCATTTTCCCCCACGAGTAATATAAGTTCACCTTTTTCGGTATTCAATTTAAGAACCTGTTCATTATTACCAAAGGATTTGAAATTACGAATTCCTATTTCACTTATTATCATCTTGTATTATTTTTTCTACTACATATATTCATATTTAGATTATTTGTTTAAATTATTTTGATATAAGAAACTTATTTAATATATTTGCAAACTAATTAATAGATATGGGAGAACGAACAAATATATCGTGGACCGATGCAACATGGAATATTGCATATGGGTGTACAAAAGTTGATGAGGATTGTAGATTCTGTTACATGTATAGGGACAGTGGTACTAAATACAATCCATTTCAGGTAACTAGAACAAAAAAAGCATTTAATTTACCCTTAAGGCTTAAGGAACCACATAAGATATTCACCTCATCACTAACAGATGTTTATCATCCTGATTGTGACTCATTTAGAAATGATATGTGGGATATTATCAGAAAATGTCCTCAACACACGTTTCAAATACTTACCAAAAGACCTGAGCGAATAAGTGATAACACACCTGTTGATATATTAAATATGGAAAATGTTTGGTTTGGAACTAGTGTGGGGAGTGAGAAAGGAAAAGTGAGAATTTTTCACTTATTAAAAGTTGATTGTAAAACCAGGTTTATTTCCTTCGAGCCATTATATGAAAAGGTAGATATGAATTTAGATATAGCCGACTTAATGAAAATACATTGGGTGATTATTGGTGGTGAGAGTGGAAACGAATCTGGGAAATACCGATATCGACCTTGTGAAGTTGAGTGGGTGGAGGATATTATTAAATGCGTTAAAGACACGAGTGCTATCTTTGTTAAACAAATGGGTACACATTTATCCAAAAAACTTGGTATGTCTGATAAACATGGGGGTATTATAGATGAGTTTCCGGAATCGCTGAGAATTCGTGAATTTCCTAATTAAAATATATGAAAGCAACTGATTATTTTAGGAAAAAGGTGAAGAGTGGTGAGATGACTGCGGATGAAGCACTTGTTGAAGTTTTAGAGCTATTTGAGAATAGCAATAAATTCATTGATTCCTTAATTGATAAATATGAAACACAGAAAAAAACGGCATTTAATAATGTTCAAATATTTAAAAAATCTGAAAAATTTGAATGGTATGATGCAACATATACTAACACAAACCTTTTTATCTGGGATTTAAACGATATTAAGTGTCGAAGTGGTATGTCTGAGGAATGAAAAAAAAGATAAATAATTTGGTTATTTGTAAAAAATGTATTAAATTTGTCATATGAAAACAAAACAAGTTAAGCCATCCGATTTGAAAAAAATCAATGAATTACCAACTGGTAGCATTATTCAGCCTATTGAAAATCCAGAATGGTATGCATATTACTATGATAATGGAATGTGGTATCCACATAGAATCCCAACGTTAGATGAAACTATTAAAAACGAATTTTCAGCATAGTATGACTTGGGAAGAACTATTGACTGTCTCATCAAGTGGTAAACTCCCACAGGTAAAGTGGGGAGAATTGATTGGTCAGGTAACCACTATAAAGCAACGAAAAAACACAAAAGGTTGTGCGGTTGACTTTGGAAAGGGATATGATGAATGGTTTCATTCTGAAAACACTGGTGACAAACGTTCAAAATACATGAATGAAATTGAATTATTATGAATAGAATAGACAACAGTGAATTCCTTCTATATATAGAACCAAGAAGGGAAGATAAAAGTGATAATCCTATCAATGATGAGATTACGGAAGTAATGAAGTTAGCTTTATCCGAAGCGAAAATTGGCACAGCTAACTATTCAGCAATTAGAAAGGATGCTCACTTTAGTTCTGGTGGATGGAGAGGTATACATACGTGTGATTGTGGGGAACGTTCGGATAATCATGATTATTTGCTAAAGAATGGTATGATAGTAAATAGCCTATGCGTATTTTATCTTCAGTATTATAGAAGTTCAATTCCGATATCAGAAATGGATAAAGTAATGGGTTTAGTTTCATTTTATCAAAATAAGTAAAGTATGAAGATAGAAGTAGGTGAGAATTCTGAAATAATTGTAAAAGAAGTATATAACGGAATAACATTAGAAACAAATTCTAAAGAAAAAATCTTCATTTGTATGCGAGATAGTGGATTTGAAGTCAATTATGGTGGAAAGAATTATAATTTCAAAAACGGAGAGGTAGAGCAATCTTCTTGTTCAATTATATGTGAGTGTTGCCTAAATGGTTGTGTGTATAATAAAATGGATTTAATTGAATAGTATTTAAGAGAAGTGGTATCTAACAGGAATATATCTCCCAACACCTGATTTAAGTACATTTGTAGCAACGCCACCTGTTGGTGTTATAACATATGCCCTTGTATTTGTATTTTCAATTGTAGTAGATGTCCATTTTGTACCATTACTAACGTTATGAAAAGGTACATTGGCAGTTGGGTAAGTAGAGTTTCCTAATGGATATACATAACTTAAATCCATTATACTAACTAAATGATTTACATTTGGCAACATCCAATCATTAAAGCCTGATGTTGTAAGTGCTATACAATCACTTAAGGCTGTTGTCCAGGTAACATTACTTGCACTAGCTAATGCTATCCAAGCAAGTCCAGTATAATGGTCTATGACGTAATAGTCTGGGAATGCTGAAGCAAATGTAGTTGTTGATGTCCCATCAGCAATATAATATAGACTAGTATCGGGGTCCCAATAAGCACCATTTAATCCAGTATATCTAAAATTATTATTAAACGTATTATTTGTGGTTAATCTCCATACTTTATATAATTGCAATCCAATTAATATACCACTTGTAGGTAAATATGTATCTGGTCTATTTATCGTCATCCATGCATCATCATATGTAGCATACACACTTACTTGACCAGTAGGGATAGGTCTTGAATATATTAAACTATTAGAGCCACCACCATTACTAGAAGTTGCTTTTATATACCTATTCTGTGTCCCCATTTAATGTGTTGTATCTAAATTTATAACAGTCGCTGTTGCAGATGTAACAGTTATTTTACTACCAATGCTTATCGTTGCACCAATACTATATGTTACACCATCATCATATAATGATATGGTGGTCGGTGTTAAAATAACAGAATATGTCGCAACTCTCATATCATATGGTGCATAGAAGTCAACTGTTTGTGCATCTACTAATTCGATTGTCCACTGCTCATTATAGACATATAATGATTGTGCCGATATACTTGTATCCACCAATAAATCACCACCTATATGTAATTTGCTACTAGGTGCACTTGTACCTATTCCTACATTTCCGTCTTCCTGAACTCTAAATAATTCATTATTAAGTGAATTTACAATAGCATTATTTTTTACAATTGAAAATCGAGTATCATCCGAATTACTGTTATCTGAATCTAAGTGTAAGATAATATTACCTGGTGACATGATACCTAAGTTATCATCATGTTCAAAAAGACCAGTGTCTGTTCTATTATTGAATTTAAACCCTGTCCCAGATGCTGACCCAGCTCCACCACTAGAGTTTATACTACCAACTACATCAATTGTGGAAACTGGTGATGCTGTTCCAACCCCAATTGAATAAGTTCCCATTAATAAATGTTGACTAGCTGTATTACCAATATTTAATATATCAGACAAAGATTTATCTAACTGCTCCTGTAACCCAGCTATTTGTTTAATATTTAATCTATTTGGTGGCATATATTATGATTTATATATTAAAAAAAATAATCTTTCTTAAATAATTTTTTTATATGAATATTATTACTACATTTGTATTTATAAATTATATTTTTTTTTATGAAAAGAACAAAAACATACATCTTGAAAAGATTTATTCAAAAAATTGGGATTAGATTCCAGACTATGGTTACAGGTAATCGGAGAGCTAGATATCCTAAATATTTAAGTGAAAAGGAGAAGACCGTCTGTGATATATTTCTAAATGTATTACACAACCCACAATCAGTCTTGCATTATAACCCCGAAACATATGAGTGTTATATTCAGTCAGATAGTCAAAAGCTATACATCTTTTTGGAACCACAGAATGTGACTGTTATAAACACTATTTATGGCTATGATACGAAGATATCAGCAGACCTTGAGGTATATTTATCAGAACGCTTCAAGCATGAGGCATCTAAACGAAGAAATATCTTCAAAGCAGAGATACTCTCGAAAGTTCAGCATTCACTAAAGAATACATTGGAGAAAATACAAAGTTAATATTAAATGGATATTAATGTATTCAAGCGTAATGTATCACTAAGCAAGCTTGGTATATGTGAACTAAATTATGATGAAAAGATTGTTTATGAGTTTCTCCTAAATAATTTTTCTAATTTAAAATATGAAGTACATATATCAACCAAATGTGTTATATTTTATCAAGATACTGATGATATTCTACTAAGCTATACTTCACTTCTTAGTCGTGTATACACCAATAAGGGAAATCTGTTTAATTCTTTTAGAAGACTGACAAATATGAATATAAGTACTCTATTAGAATGGTGGGTGAATATATCATTAGATATAAATGTTAGAAAACTTCTGTAATTCTAAATCAAATATGGATATTAAAATTTTTATAAGAAATGTTGCCATGTATAAACTTAACATAGCTGATTTAGATAATACAGAAAAAAATTTATACACATTTTTGGTAGACAATCTATCTGATTTATCTTGTTTTCAAAAAAAGTATACCTATTATGTGAATCCAAATAGTAAAATAATATATTTTTATGTTGATATTAATCATGGAAGATTGTATGTAAATATGGAATTATGGGGGTTTCTCACCTATGAAATTATGTTGACCAAACAGGGGATAAATGATTTAATAACTTGGTGGCTTGTTAAACCGATGAAATTAAATATAACTTATATTCTTAGTAGTAACGCCATCTCTAATAAGAGTATTTATGATGAAAATGATAACTTCTATAATTAAATTGAATTAAAAAAAAAATAAAATTATGAACCTATTTCAAAATTACATATCGGAGCTATCAAAAAATGATATCAGCAATCCGGATTTTAAAAATACAGGTAAAGTCCATGATTGGCGTAATTACGTCCCATATGATTGGCAAAATAATTGGCATCAATTTAGCGAACGTGAACGTCAAATCATTGCGGTCATGGCACAAATGCAAGCCGATAATGAAGAATGGGATTAATAATTAAATATACCTAACTCTTTATCAATTTCATATAAAAAAGCTTTAAAAGTTTAATATATAAATTGATAATATGGGAAATGATGAAAAAATAAAAAGCAATATTGCAACTACTTTTAGAGCGTTCTTAAATGAAAACACTACAGTAAATAAAAAGATTGTTTATCATGGTGGGCGACTAAATAAAGGTACTATTGATGATTTATTTTATGTTTCTTTTGATAAAAAGCAAGCAGAAGCATATGCAAAAGGTAATAATGGCATTGTTCATATATTTGAAATTGATATGAGAAATGTCATATCTGAAGATGAAGCAAGAAACATTTTAACTGAAAATAATTTTCAATCCAAGGAAGAAGGCTGGGATTTAGAAAATGAATTGAATATATATGAAATACTTGACCCAAATTTTTCAACAAGTTTATCAGATGATGATTTAACTAAATATTTTAATATCTTAAAATCTAATAATGTTACATGTATTGAGTTTACAGATATGAATATACTAACTCATAGAAATGGCATTCAAAATGTATTAGTCATTGATAAATCAATATTGAAAAAAATATAATTTAATTTTTTTGCATAAATATTTGGTAGATTGAAAACTTCTTTGTATATTTGCCATATAATTTGAAAAGGAAGAAACAAATATTAATATATAGAATAATGAAAACAAATAATTTAAATATCATTCTCAATTTAAACATTCTGACATTACGTGTCATGAAGTTGGGTATATATTAAATTTTTTGTAAAAAGATATTAAAAAAGCCTAACTTCAAAAAAGTTAGGCTTTTTTTATTTATTTAAAATGCTTCTGTGATGGAATTGGTAGACATGAGGGACTTAAAATCCCTTGCCTATGAGCATAAGGGTTCGAGTCCCTTCGGGAGTACAAAAAAAGGAATACACAACGGACAAGGCTTTGGCACATGCCCAAAAACTTAGTAAGTAGGAGATGTGACCAACTCTTTTTTTCACAAAAGGAGATTAACGTGGAATCGATTGCACTAAAGAAAAGTGATTGGTATAAGGTGGTGGGATGCGAGTGGTTGAACAGTATTCTTTTTTTTACGCAGATGTGATGGAGTTGGTTTACATCTCGGTCTTAGGAACCGAGTTCTGTGGGTTCGAATCCCACCATCTGTACTAATATATAGGCAAGTACCGAGGCACACTGATAATGTGTATATTCGTAATCTGGTTGTTGTAAATGTGGGTTCGAATCCCACCTTGCCTACAAAAAATATGATGGTGTAGCTCAGCGGCAGAGCGTTCCCCTGTTAAGGGAAGGGTCGAGATTTCGAAATTCTCCACCATCGCAAAAAAATTATCAGTAAATATTAGTATTAATACAAATTAATTTACTACCTTTGTGTCCAAATGAGAAAATATGGTAAATAAAAAGAATTTTAATCAAAAACTTATTACAGACCGAAGTGAAAAGTCTGTCAATTTATTTTTTGATGAAATAAGAAATACAACTCCTCTATCAAGAGATGAGGAGAAAAGGTTGGGAAGGATTATACAAAAGGGTGGTCCAGATGCACACGCTGCAATGAATAAACTCATTACTTCGAATTTGAAGTACACTGTGACTGAAGCTAAGAAATATCAAACCGGTAACATAACATTCAGTGAGTTACTACAACAAGCAAACATTGGAGCAATAGAGGCAGCGAAACGATTTGACCCGGAGATGGATAAGAAATTCATCACCTATTTAAAGCCATGGATTAAACAATCAATTCTGTATTATATCTCGGAATATGGTAGAGCACTAAGATTACCTGGTAACCAAATCGCCTTAAAAAGCAAGATTGCTAAATACAAAGCAATCTTCTTCCAAAAAAATGGCTATAACCCATCGGTATTAGAGATTTCGGAATACCTTGATGTATCCTATCATAAAGTTCACTTTCTAGAAATGAACTTGAAATCAGTCGTATCTATGGATAATACTCTGAGTGGAGAGTCGGATGTAACGATTACTGAAACAATTGAAGATGTCGATTCATTATGTCCGTCCGAAAAGTTAACTATGGATGATTTGTCTATAAGTATAAATAGAGCATTGTCTAAACTCTCAGTTAAGGAGAGAGAAATACTAAAACTATTTAATGGTATTGGTTATAAGAGAGAATATAGCTTAGATGAAATCAGTAAGCAATTCTCACTAACTAGTGCACGTGTCAGACAAATAAAGGACACAGCATTAAAGAAAATGAAGAGTATTATCGAAGAAAATGAATTATTATCATAGATTTAGATATGGATAATGTTTTAATATTAAAGAATCGAATCTTGGATAAAATCTCTAAGATTGATAAAGAAGATAACTCCGATTTGATAAAGGACCTTAATTTAATGAACCGATTGAATAAAGAAGTTTATAATGAGCTAATTGAATATTATAAAACGAGTATAAGAAGTACCAGTATTAATGAATGATAAAGATATAAAATTTGCTAGGTTTGGTGGATTAAGTTCGGTTAAGCAAAAAGGATATTCTAGTGATACCGATAACTACCATGCACCACCATGTAAGAGGGGCTTTTATGCCTTTTTATATCCTTATTATGAACCATTTTTATTATCAGGCTACGACTTTTCTGGGATTACTACTAAACATTCTAAATTTGAGCGTTTAAAAGATAAAAAAGGAAATCCGGTTAGAACTACAAATGATGAATCATTTGTGCGAACTAGTTCTAACTGGATGAAATTCTGGGGATTTCATGAAAAATCAGATATATATGATGCCATAAAACCAAAGAAACCAAAAATATTTGAATACCGAGGTGAATTATGGCATCACCTGGGTGAATACTTAGCACCAAATGAAATATTAAATACCAAAGGTTGTTGGTATTTAAGTGATTTCAAATCTTATAGTAAAGCACTTAGAAAGGATTTTGCTATACAGAAAAAGAAGCTACGTGAACTCGGAATAGATACGAATAATCCATTTGCAATGTGTAGTAAAGACCATTTAGAAGTATTTATAGAAAAGATATAGACATGAATTTTCGCAAAAAAGATATAATAGAAATTAAATCTGGTAATACCACGGTTTATGGAAAAATAACAGAAGTTGATTATCCAAGAAAATTTGTGAGAGTGGATATACTTGACACACCTATAGACAAAAAAAAACCTAGTAGATTTACATACAGCTTTGGTAGTACGATACTATTTGATGATATAGTTAGAGTAGTAAGTAGAACAAGAGGTAAAAAATACAAAAAGAAATATGTAATCAACCATGATGGTTAATTACTAGATTAAATAACTATAAAAAGTCTATATTATTTAACTTATTCAAGTTGTACTTAAACTTCGTATTATTGAGTATTTGTGCTATATCATCGATATGTACATCATATATCTTCTCGTATGAATCTATCTTATAAATTCGGTCCTCATGGTCTTGTTCAATTATCACACCTGTTACTAAAATCTCATCATCAGTAATTGGGTCTTTCGAATAAAATTCAACCTCAGCATCTAGTAGAAGATTTTTTGGAACAACATCTTTTGAATTATCTGGTCTTTTCCCAATATGAGTCTGTAATTCACTCATCACCAAATCTCTCCAATTTGGTTCAAGTAGTTTAAACATATTGAATATATTATCGGAAAAGTAATATGCTAATTCAATGAACATTTCAGTATTCGTGAAATTCTCATATTTAAGGTTTGATTTCAATAACCTGAAGTATTCATTAAAATCATTCCTACTTGGTTTTCGTCGATTATTCATGAAATTAATATCGGTATGTTTTAATAGAACATCATATACTTTCTGCTTAAGCTCGGTCTCTCTTATATAATCATGATTGTTCGCACTTTCATGATGGTAACTAGAACCGGGGTCATAACCAAATGAATCATTATAATACGTAGTTGATGTATCTTCTTCTTCCGCTACCTCATCTTTTTTTCCTCGGAAGATAGTATCGTATTGAAGACTATGTTTCCCAGTTTGTTTATGTTTAGATACAACCTTAGAAGTGATAGATGTATCTATTACATCTTCATCTTCATCAATTTCTATATCGATATCAACCTTATCATAATCCTCTATATTGAAATTCATAGTATCATCATTTTCTGAATCATTTATATGGTCATCATTCATATTTTTCATAAGTATTTTAATTATTTTTTTATAAAATATTGTCTATAAAGACATCGTTTTCAATAGTCAAAAAAACAGGATTTAAATCGAATTTTATTTGACTCCTAGAGAAATCACCATCTCGTTGTTTTAATAATTTAAGTCGATAGACATTATTTCGTTTCATCTCCTCTGTTCTAATTATACCAAAGAAAGTATCAGCTGTTTCAGCAATTGCCTTTGATTCCGGTACCTTATCCAAAGTCATATCATTGGCATTCCAAGCATCTTTTGCTACTTGTATCCCAGTTATAACAGGACAATTATATTTAGCACCAATTGCACGTAATCCCTCGGCTAAATGTTTTCCTTTTAAATAAAGGTTATTATCTATACCAAGTCCCTTACTTGGGGCAATTAGAGTTATATAATCAACTACAAGTAAGTCGATTGTTATATTTCTCTTTTCTCTATAATTATCGATTAATGTTTCGAAATCACTAATGGTAGCCGTTCCTGCTGCATAAAACTTAGTTAATATCTTACCTAACTTTCTTTCATTAAATAATGAATTACCTGAACCACCATGTAATTTATCAATTCTAGTTTGAATATATTTAGTGTCCTTTGATAATTCATCATAATCATTAATAGGTATCTTTAACCTCATTGCACCCATCCGCTTCATACACTTTCTCTCAGACATCTCTAATGTTATATATAGAACATTGTTTCCCATGTTTGCTGAATTTACCGCAAAGTTTTGCATCCAGAGTGAGTTGTGACTTAATATATCGTTTGTATAATATAAGTGCTGAGAATTTCTATCTATCTGTAAGTCATACATCTCAGATTCATACATTAAATCAGTAATCTCCATAATCATCTCTGGACCATCTTTGGTCATTATTAAATCACCAACTACTAAATCTTTTAAGAATGTCTCGTTTGTGTCCAATGTCTTTTCATCAAAGTTTACATTAAAACATTTAATAAGTAAATGCTCATCAGCACATAGTAACTGTTTATCACCAGATGTGACTACCTTAAATACATTGTATTTAACAGTTTTACCAATTGCCTCTATATCTATCCAACCTTTATCTGATAATACTTCATAATCCGTTACATAATATGCCTCGGTGAATTTATCATATAGTGGCTTGTCATAAATGCCTTCTTTTATTATATATGAATCATCTAATATTAAATCGTGTGTATCTATCATATTAATTATTTAAAAAATTTAGGCATTGGTTTAAAGTTTTTTCAGGATTTTTTTTATAGTCATCTTCCCACACAACAAGTAAGTCATATCCCTCATTACATATTCGCTCATGTTTGACTCTATCACCATCCCATATCTCATAAGCATGTTGTTTTTTTATTTTATTATAATAATTTGAATCAAATAATCCTGGTTTACAATGCCAAAACCATCCATTAAATTCTATACATTTCTTTGTATCAGACACTACAAAATCATATAAATAATGCTTCTTATTAATATCATCATATAAATGATATTCTTGATTTAATCCATGATAGTAAATTTTATCATAATCTTCTTTTATATTCTCATATATAGCATCAAATAACTTTTGAGAT
>Ga0172380_10006977_pt1 | contig 12897 bp, 14 predicted proteins | sample Leawe162metaG_FD_119747 | JGI IMG/M metagenome (GOLD analysis project Ga0172380, IMG submission 119747) | Leachate microbial communities from a municipal landfill in Southern Ontario, Canada - Leachate well 162 metaG | ecosystem: Engineered > Solid waste > Landfill > Unclassified | place...
ACATGGCAGCCTTGAAGAAAAAACTGAAAGTGCCGGCAGCGCTGGAGTCGGTGCACACCGCCGTTGTCGCCGGCTATTTCGTCGAAGGCCATGTGCCGGCCGAGGACATCCTCACCCTGCTCAAGGAGAAGCCGAAAGCACGCGGTATCGCGGTGCCGGGCCTGCCGCGTGGCGCCCCTGGCCGCGAGTTCTCCATGCCCAGCTGTGAAACCGGTTGCACCATGCTCGACGCACAGACACCCGAGCGCGAAATCCGTCGCGAGATGTTCAACACCATGCTCGTCGGCAAGGATGGCAAGACCAGCGTCTGGGCGCGGCACTGAGTGGAAAGCAAGGCAGCGTTTCCTGAGGTCCTGATGCCGCCCACCGACGCGGCGGCAAGTGCTGAGATCGTTGCCGCAACGCAGGTCTGGCTGGAGCGCGCGGTGATCGGCCTCAACCTCTGCCCGTTTGCCAAGGCGGTGCACGTCAAGAAACAGATTCGCTATGCCGTCACCGCCGCACAGACGGCCGACGAACTACTGGCTGAACTCGCGCAGGAGTTGCAGTTGCTGGCAGCGACCGACGCCAGGGTGCTTGATACCACGCTGCTTATCCATCCGCAGGCGATGGGCGATTTTCTCGACTTTCATTTCTTTCTTGCCGAGGCCGATGCGCTCATCCGCAGCCTGGAGTTCGATGGCATTTTCCAGATTGCCAGCCTGCATCCGCACTACGAATTTGCCGGTAGCACGCCGGACGACATTGAAAACTATACCAACCGGGCGCCCTACCCGATGCTGCACCTGCTGCGTGAGGAAAGCATCGACCGCGCGGTTGCGGCCTTTCCCGATGCTGCCGATATTTTTGAAAGAAACATCGAGACCCTGAACCGGCTCGGCCACGAAGGCTGGCGCCGGCTGTGGCTGGATGACACGCCCAAAGGGTAGGCGAAGCGTCATGCATCACGCCGTACCGCACCGCCGCTTTTGACCGGCCAGCCGGGCCGGTGCGGGAATCACGCCTTATTCCGGCCGGTCGCCGCGATTTGCCAACCAGGCCTGCAGGTCGCTGTGCTCGATCCAGGTTTCGAGCCGGTTGATATTGCCCGGCAACTGCTTGCCCTCCCACTGCTCGGTCGCCCAACGCTTCACGTTCGCATGCAAGGTGCCGTGCTCGATGGCGTGCGCCAGTTCGACCTCCGCCTCATGCGCCGAGGCCGCAGCCAGCAGGCGCGCGGCATCGTGCAGGGTGAGTCGGGGGCTTTCCGGAGTTGTTGTCATGGCGGCCTCTTGGTCTTTGGCAGGGAGAAGCCATTTTAGACCGGGTGTTGCGATGGCGGGCCGCTTCTTGCACAGAGACGCAAGGACACAAAGGGCACAGGGAAAAAAACAGAAATCATCTTGAGAGGAGCGCGGATTCAAAATAAACCGCTGTGTTCTCTGTGTTCAGTGCGGTTTTCAGGATCATCGAAAAATGCGAAGCAATGCTCCCGCTTTTCTCGATACAACTTTTTTTTCACTTCGGTAGGATGGCCCTTCGGCTGACAACACAGGAGGCTTGATCCGATGAAACTGAAAACTTCGATTACGCAGGGTGCCAAGTATCTCTGCGTCAAGTTGGGTGATGTAGTTACTGCGATTCAACAGGTGGCTGTGGTCAAAGGTTTGCCGATGTGGGAGGTCGAGCGGGAGCTGGGCTCGGGCATAAGGAAAAGGCTGATTGTTCCAGCCCGTGCGCTGATGCCGCTGCCGCTTCCCGCTGGCGCATAGCGCTGCTGCTGAAGGGGCGTCAGCCCCGTTTTTTCCCTGGATTTGCCGAGGTTTCAGGCGTCGCTCCCGGCAGCGGATTTGTCGACGCGCAAGCGGTTTGCTTGGGGACCGGAAACCTCGCCGGGATCAAATAGCCATGGAAGAACCATTATGAAAATTGTTGTCTGGTCGCTGTGCCTGGTGTTCTCGACCTTGTGGACCGGCCTTGCCTTTCTCGCAGCAGAAGCGATGCAGTGGATCGCCAATGGCTTGGCCTCCGGGCAAATCAGCGACCCCATGCGCTCAGTCGCCCAATGGCCTGTTCCGGCATGGATGTCCGCATGGATTGACCCCGTGTGGGTGGAGGTCTTGCGGTCGATGCTTGCATCCGGGCTGACCATGATGGGCGAGGTGATCCCGTTTTTCTCGTCAGCCGTGTCCTGGGTGGTGCCGTTGATCTGGGTGCTATGGGTTGTGGGGGTTCTGGTTTTGCTTGCCCTTGCCGGCGCCGCACATCTGCTGATACGAATTTTTCAGACCCCGCGTCGGGCACCTGCTTTTCCCGATGCCATCCGTTTGCCACCGGCCGCATAGATCGCGATCACCAGGCGGCTTCAAGGGCTGCCCGCCCGCTGACGAAACGCGCTGATGGTGCCGCATCAATACTGTTTCAAGCCTGCCGCCATGCCGCAAACCAGGCGGTGAGCGGGCGGCTTTCGCCGAGGCCGGCGAGTCGCTGATCGACGGCGTCGTGGTTGCCCCAGATCACGTTGTTCAGTGCGCCTTCGGCCACACGCGATTCAATGTCGCTGCAATATAGCCCTTTGTCGCGCTGGACATAGAAGCCGTAGCTCCGGCAGGCCACCGGGCGCTGCGCATAGACCGGGCAGGCGCCGGTCGTCTGGTCAAGCAGTGGGCAGACGACGGGGCGGGTACGCTGGCCGGCGAGCGCCGCCATGTCCTGGTGGATCTGCGCCAGGTGTTCCGGGGTCAGCGCGGCCAAGCCCTGCTGCAGCAAATCCCATTCGGCTGCTGTCAGCTGCGGCACTTCTGCGAGCCGCCGGCAACAACTGTCGCAGCCTTTTCCACACAGCCAGTCCGGGTGGTTTTCGCGGATATTCTCGACCCGTGCGTCGATGTCAGCGTGAAGTTGGCGGAGGGCGATCATGAATTTTCAACGCCTTTCATCGCGGCCGCCGGCCGGGTAGCTTTGCCTGGAAATACAGGCATGGCTTGCCGGAAGCTTCGATCACATCATCGATGGGCTGGCGGTAGCTCTTGAAGTTCATGGCGTTGCAGCCGTAGGGAAACTGCGGGTCATGAGTGATGAAATAGTGGACGCAGCGGTTGCACCGGGGCACGTCGTCTGGCGGGGGGGTATTTGTTTCCATGATGGGCAGGTGGTGACACGGATCAGGCGCATCGTCACACCAGTGAAACGCGGTGTCCAGTAGCTCGGTGCGAAGGTGCGGGCGAGGGGCTAAGCGGGCAGGGCGCCATCGAGTGCGCGTTCGCATTCGAGCATCAGAGCGCTGCCGGTTTCGGAGGCGTAATTGGCATCGAGCGATTCCTGCATCTCGTGGGCGGTATAGAGGCCGGCTTCACGCGAGAGCGAGGCGGCGATCTGCCGGGCGAGATCGTCGCTGATGGCGGAAAGGTGCTTTCTGTCGGTTAGCGGCAGGCTGCGTTTTGTCCGGTTCAGCCAGTCGGCGGCGAGGCTCGCGCCCTGTGCCTCGGTCAGCCACTGGTCGTGCTCGTAGTAAGTTGTCAGCCGTTCGGCAACAAGGGCGAAGATCAGTGCGATTTGCGTTCCGCGCGCGCTGGCCGGCAGCGGGGGGGCGTTATCCCGGTTCATGGGCTGCATTCTTTCATTCGTGTCGCCGCACTGGCTGCCTGCCAGTCCAGGCTATCACCAGCCGCCTGCGCAGCAGGTCTTGCTGGTTGCCAAAAAATTGACCGATATCTTTAAGCAGGCTCATGGTTTTCTCCAGAGGGGGCTGCAGGGTTGATATCGTACTTTCTCATGAAGCGCCGGTCGATCCAGTCTTTCCAGCACCAGACCCAGTGGCCGCTGGCCGAGAGCTGGCCCCAGGAGAGGATTGCTTCCTTCGGGCCGGTGGCCAGCAGATAGAGGCTGCGCGCTTGCGGCTGGTAAGGCAGCGGTAACTGGCCCGTCAGCACGCGCTGCAGATTCGTTGTCAGCACCGGGCCGGCACGTACGGCATACACGCCCGACTTGGCATGCGGGGCATCGATGCGTGAAGCCACATCGCCAGCCGCAAAGACCTCCGGATGGGAAATGCTCTGCTGCCGATCGCCGACGGCAATGAAACCGTCTGCGGCCATGGCGAGTCCGGTCTGGGCCAGCCAGGCAGCGGGCCGCACGCCCGTGGCTGCGATCACGCAGTCGGCCGGGAGGGTTGCGCCATCGTCCATCCGCAGCCCGGATGAATCCCCTGCTGCGTAGCCGTGCACAACCGTTATCTGGCAAAGCGTCAGCGCTTGCGCGGCGCGGGCGACAATGCGCGGGCCATGACCCGGCAACAGACCGGAACCGGCGACCAGTGTCACGCGCGTATTCGTATCGCCAAGCTCAAGCGCCAGGCGGTAGCGGGCGGCCAACGCAAGTTCCACCCCGGCAGCACCGCCGCCGACAACGGCGAGGTTCGCATGGCCTTGCTGCTTGAAGACGTCGAGCTGGTGTGTCCAGCCGACGACAAAATCTTCCAGCGGTCGGAGTGGCAGCAAGCGGGTACCGGCAGCCGCCAGGCATGCGCTATCAACCTGAGCGCCGGTGTCCAGCGAAAGCGCGTCATAGGGAATCGTCCCGGAGAGCGCGGTGTGAACAATTCGCCGGTCGGCATCGACACCGATCACGCTATCCTGAACGAAGCGGACACCTGCCGCCTTCGCCAGTGGTTCGAGGGCGGCCGCGCATTGCTCCAGACGGTAGTGGCTGGCCATCCAGCCCGGCAGCATCCCCGAATAAATCTGTCGGCGGTAGGGGGAAATGAGGGTGACCTCCACTCCCGGCCATGGCGCTGCCGCCAGTGACTTCAGAACGTGCAGATGGGCATGGCCGCCACCGGCCAGAATCAGACGTTTCATGCGTCGCCCCGCTCCTTGGCGAACAGCGGGTTTGCAAGCGCGTCAGGAAAGCACGCGATCAGGCGCTCGTAGTCCTCGTAGCGGTCGACATCCCACAGCGGGGCAAATTCGTGCCAGCGCCATTTCAGTTCCGCCAGGCGTAACCGGGTCTGTGCCATGACCTGCGCCGTACTCCAATCGACCTGCCGGAATACCTGCAGCTCAGCCTGGCGCATGCCGATCAGCACATAGCCGCCATCTTCAGCCGGGATGAGCGTTGCGTCATGCTGCTGCAGGCTTTCTGCGGCCTGCTGCAACAGGCCCGGAGTCAGTGCCGGGCAATCGGTGCCGATGACCAGCGTTGCCGGGCTGGGTGACGCGTCAGCGATGGCCGCATGCATCCGTTGCCCGAGGTCGCCTTCGGGTTGCCGGCGCAGTTGCACGCAACCACTAGCCTGGCATAGCGCAAATTCCGGATGGTCGATATCCGGCGCACACCACAAGGTGATGGGGCCAATGTCGGCCGCCACGGCGGTGGCCACGGCACGCTGCAGCAAGCAGCCTTGCAGCGCGGCGGCGCCCTCGGCACCCAGATGGGGAATCAGCCGCGTCTTGGCGAAGCCGGCGATCGGCGCCTTGGCCAGAATCGCCACGCCAACGCGCGGGCAAGGTTCAGTGTTCATGGGGGACATAGCCATACTCTCGCGCCAGATCCTCGGGCCTGGCGCCAAAATGGAATCGTAGCCGCAGCCACCACATCATCAGGATGGTGCGGAACAGGCCCTGTTTCTCCCAGCGCCGACCGGAGGTGGTGACCTTTGCCGTGAGGCAGGCGGGTGGCGCCTGCCGGCGCAGGGTTGCAGAAAAGGCTATGTCTTCCATGAGCGGAATTTCCGGAAAGCCGCCGCATCGTTGAAAAGTCTCTTGCGTTACGAAGATCGCCTGATCGCCGGTAGCAATGCCGGTCAAGCGCGAACGCCAGTTCATCATGAAAGCGACCAGGCCGAGGCCAGCCACCGTGCCGTCGATGCGTACGTCGAAGCGACCCCAGCAACGATCTTGCGCGACGGCGTCAGTGATCAAGCGCAAGGCATCCGGCGGCAGCAGCGTATCGGCATGGAGAAAAAGCAGGATCCCGCCTGTCGCCAGCGCTGCCCCGGCATTCATCTGCCGGCCGCGACCGCGTGCCGCACTGGTGACGCGATCTGCCAGCGTGCTGGCGAGCTGCTTCGTGTTATCGGTGCTGCCGCCATCGACGACGATGACTTCGGCGCCCTGTGCACGAAATGACTGCAGGCCTTCGAGTAGCGGCACGATGCCGCTGGCTTCATCCAGAACCGGAATAATGATTGAGCAGCGTGTTTTCATCTTCATGAGACCGGGCATTCCGTGTCCTCGCCGACAAAACGGAAATCGGCAAATCCCGCGTGCGCTTCTTCGCCGGTATTGTCGGTATCCGAGGCGATCGCCAGACCACGCAATTTGCCATCGAGATTTCCGAATGCCTGCTGGAAATCGGCAAGAACATTTCGCCGTTCGCTGACCCATCTGCCAGCAAACGTCGCCCCCGTGCGGAGTACCAGCATGCGGGCGCGGTCGGTGTAGGCATTGTCCTGCAATGTGCCGACCGGGTGCCGGTTATCCCAGATGTAATTGAGCGCGGCATCCGGCACCTGGTCGCCGTAGATGGTTCGCGCCAGACGGAGCCGGGTGCGAACACCAAAGCCCAATTGCTCGCCCGGCACGGCGAAGGTCAGATAGACGCGGGCCGCATAGTCGTCTCCGGATTTCCTGGTCATGTCGGCAGAAGCCACAGGCGCATCGATTCGCCATAGCCAGCAGAGGATGGGCGTCTTGCGCAGATCGACGACCACTGCTCGCCCGAACAGCGCCATGCTTTTCTTCGCCTTTGCCTCGATGGCAACGACGCCGTCCCATTTACGTAACGCGTATTCGGTGGGCGGCACGCGGCTGTCGAGCTGTTCGATTTTCCAGGGGGCGGGGAGGGGCGCATCGGCATCGCTGAAACGACCGACCCACAGTGCGTCGGCGAGTACGGAAAGGGGAAGCGCCATGCCGATCAGGCACGACAGGTAACAGACGTGTTTTTTTATCAGCGGCATGCCGATCAGCCCCGGCGCCAGGTGTGGAAGCGTTCGACCCAGGCCAGCAGTCGCTGCGGCGCGTGCGCCTTCTTCCAGTTGCCGGCAACGTATTTGTTGGCCTCGGCCAGTGTCGGGTAGATGTGGATGGTGCCCAGTATCTTGTTCAGCCCGATGCCCTGTTTCATGGCCAGCACATACTCGGCAATCAGGTCGCCGGCATGTTCGCCGACGATGGTGACGCCAAGGATCGTGTCCTTGCCTGGCACGGTCAGCACCTTGAGGAAGCCGTGCGCTTCGCTGTCGGCGATGGCCCGGTCGAGGTCGTCAATGCCGTAAGTAGTCACCTCGTAAGGGATACCTTTCTCGCCGGCTTCGATCTCGTTCAGGCCAACGCGGGCCACTTCCGGCTCGATGAAGGTGGCCCACGGAATGACCGAATAGTCGGCCTTGAACTTCTTCAGCGGATCGAACAGCGCATTGACTGCCGCGTACCAGGCCTGATGGGCGGCCGTATGGGTGAACTGGAAAGGCCCGGCGACATCGCCTGCCGCGTAGATGTTGGGGTAGTTGGTTTGCAGGAATTCGTTGGTGTCGACCGTGCGCCCGGTCGGGATGCCCAGTTCTTCCAGCCCGAAACCCGTGAGGTTGGCGGCGCGGCCGACCGCGACCAGCAGGCTGTCGAAGGGAACGCGCACCTCCTGCCCGTCGTGCTCGGCGATCACTGTTTTCTCGCCGTTTTCAATCACGAAGGCCTTGGCCTGATGGCTGACCAGCACATTGATCCCCTCGGCACGAAAGCGCGCCATCACCAGCGCCGAAACCTCGGGGTCTTCGCGCAGCAGAATGCGCGGGGCCTGTTCAAGCTGCGTTACCTTGGCGCCGAGGCGGGCAAAGGCTTGCGTCAGTTCTGATCCAATCGGGCCGCCGCCGAGCACGAGCAGGCGCTGCGGCAGTTCGCTCAGGTTCCAGAGCGTGTCCGAGGTCAGATAGCCGACCGCCTCGATGCCGGCAATCGACGGAACGAAAGGCCGTGCACCAGTGGCGATGACAATGCTGCGCGTGCGCAGCCGCTGCGTGCTGCCATCTGCACGGGTGATGTCGACTTCCCAGGGCGAGACGATTCTTGCACTGCCCTGCACGACATCGACCCCCAGCCCGGTATAGCGCTCGGCTGAGTCATGCGGCTCGATAGTCCGGATGATCGACTGCACGCGTTCCATCACCTCGGCGAACTCGAAACGGGCGCTGGCCGTGGCGATGCCGAATTCCCGTGCGCGGGTGACGTGCGAGAGAAACCTGGCCGAGCGGATCAGCGCCTTCGACGGGACGCAGCCGGTGTTCAGGCAATCGCCGCCGAGCTTGTGCTTTTCCACCAGCGTCACCTTGGCCTTGACTGCCGCCGCGATGTAGGAAGTGACCAGGCCCGCACTGCCGCCACCGATAACCACCAGGTTGCGGTCAAAACGCGCCGGCTTCTTCCAGCGGGCGAATACCTTGTTCATGCGCACGATGTCGACAAGCTTGCGGGCAAGCAGGGGGAAAATGCCGAGCAGGACAAACGAACCGAGCAGCCCCGGCGAAAGGATGCCGGAGAGCGATTCAAGTCGGGCCAACTGGGTGCCGGCGTTCACATAGACCACCGTGCCGGCCAGCATGCCGAGTTGGCTGACCCAGAAGAAGGTGCGCGCCTTCATGGCCGTCAGGCCGAGCAGCAGATTGACCAGGAAGAATGGAAACGCCGGCACCAGCCGCAGCGTGAAGAGATAGAAGCCGCCTTCACGGCGCACGCCTTCGTCAATGGCGGCGAGGCGCTTGCCGAAACGCTGCGCCACCCAGTCGCGCAACAGGAAACGCGAGATCATAAAAGCGAGCGTGGCACCGATGGTCGAGGCGAACGAGACGATTAGCGTTCCCCAGAGCACACCGAAGACTGCGCCGCCGGCAAGCGTGAGCAGGGCCGCTCCCGGAAAGGAGAGCGCGGTGGTGATGACATACAGGACAAAGTAGAGCGCGACACTGAGCAAGGGGTTGGCTGCCCGGAATGCTTCGATCGCTGCCTGCTGCGCCTTGAGCGTCTGCAGGCTGAGGTAGTGGCCGAGGTCGAAGGCAAAAAAAGCGCTGACCAAGGCAGCGAGTACGGCGACCAGGGCGAGTTTTCGGTAGTTCATGTCATCCCTGCTGAGTTGTTATGGGCAGGCCGTAGCAACATGCGGCCTGTGCTCCTTGGTCGTGGGAAGTTGGCACTCCTTATGTCCGGATCGCTTCGGCACCGTACTACGACTCCACCCTCCGCTGAGCTCCTCAGCAGCAGCCACAGTTGTCATCGGCACGCCATGCAGCCTGCGCGGCATTGCCAAAAGGCAGTGCACTACCGCAGCCGGCAAAGATGCCGAAATGACGCGAGGCGTCACCGATGAACTCGAAGTGCGCTGCAAAGCGGCTCTCCGCCAACATGCGGAAGGTGTTGCCGCACACCGGGAAGACTCGACCTGTCTCCATGCGGTGGTGCTTGTCGAGTACAAATTCGTGCGGCTCTTCCGGCAGCGAACCTCGGTAGATGATGGCCTGGCCATGGTCTTCGCAGGCGGGCTCCAGCTCAGCCAGCTTGAACAGCCGGTAGGTGGCCGAAAAGAAGTGCAGCTTGCCGACGCGTGGCGCCAACGCCGGGTCAGTGATCAGCAGTGGCCGATCCTCAACGAGGCGCGGGTCGGCAAAACCGGCGCGCTTGGCCAGATTCTGGAAGTCATTCCAGTAAAGCGCGCCGCCCAGACATTCGCCGTACAGCACGGGGTCATTGCGCACACTTGAAGGAACGCGGCGGTCTGCGTACACGTCGGAAAAATAGAATTCACCGCCCGGCTTCAATAGCCGGAAAACGCCGCTCAGGACAGATTCCTTGTCCGGCGAGAGATTCACCACGCAGTTCGAGACGATGACATCGAAGCTGCCTTCCTCCAGGCCAAGTTCGTGGAGACGCTCGATATAGCCGTGCAGAAAACGGACGTTGTCGTAGCCGAAGGCGTCGCGGTGATAGGCGCGATGCCGCTCGGCAATTTCGAGTTGTTCCTCGGTCATGTCGATACCGATCACCTCGCCGCGTGGGCCGACCAGTTGCGCCAGCGCATAGACATCTCGCCCGGAGCCGCTGCCGAGGTCAAGGACGCGGCATCCTTCAAGGGCCGTCGGGCAGACGAGACCGCAGCCGTAGTAGCGGGACAGTACCTCCGGGTGGATGCGGGAGAGCAGCGGCTTCAACCAGCCAGGAACGCTGGATGCATCGCAGCAGGCCGAGGTCTTGAGGTCGTCGGAGGACTGTAGCTGGCGACCGTAATAATCCTTGACGATTTCATGCATGGTGAGGCTCCTTGATGTTGTCCGTTGCTTTGCTGCCGATCTGCCCGTTTGCCAATGCGCCGCCACAACTGCTGCCCTGGCCGGCGGTGCATCCGTAGCAATGGCCAGCCACCCTGATCGGGCGTTCGCTCAACTCGATGTCGAGCAGATCGGCAATGTGAACGGGCAGTGCCGCAGCGCCGCCGAGAGGCAGGCCAAGCATCTGATTGAAGTCGCAATCGAACACGTGCCCCTGCCAGTTCACCGAGATCAGCGAACGGCACATGACGCTATCGAGATTGGCAGGCTGATAGGCACCCCGGAGGAGCGCCATGTAATCGTCAAATTCATGACGCGAGAGAAGCTGGCTGCCGAAGCGCTTGATCGGCATGTTGGCGAGGACGAACAACTGGTTGAAAACCACGCCATAGCGGGCGGACAACTGTGCCTTGTACGCCGCTTCAAGCTTCTCCTGTCCCGGTGGTAGGGCTGCCCCCTGCGGGTTGTAGACCAGATTGAGGATGAGGCCGCTTCCCGGCAGCCCGTAACCCAGGGCGTTCAGCTTGCGCAGCCCTTGCAGGCTGGCCTGAAAGGTACCGTCGCCCCGCTGGGCATCAACGTTTTCTTCAAGGTAGCAAGGCAGGGAGGCGGTGATATCGACGTGCTGCTCGGCAAGAAAATCGGCCAGCGTTTCGTAACCCGGTTCGCCCAGGATAGTCAGGTTGCAGCGGTCGATGACCTGCAAGCCTGACGCCCGGGCGGCGCTTACCAGGCGGCGAAAATTGGGGTTCATCTCCGGCGCACCACCGGTCAGATCCAGCGTCTGCACCCCCTGGCGCCGAGAAAATTCGAGGAGGTCGGCCATCGTTTCCCAACGCATCTCCTCGGTTCGCTTGGGGCTGGCCGCAACGTGGCAGTGAAAGCACGACTGGTTACAGCGATAGCCGAGATTGGCCTGCAGCGTCTCGATTTTTCTGCGTCGTAGCTGCGGGAATTCCATCTTGACCAGCAGCGGGAAAGTGTCATGCATTGTGTTTCTCCGGATTGAACCTACACCTTAGTCGCTGAAGCTCGCTGTTTCTTACAATAGCTTTTCGCTATTTCCCACATAGGGACAATTTTCTTTGGTAATGATTCCGTGGTGACTAGACTGGTTGCATGGGTCGGCAGGGAGTTTTGCCAGGATAAACCGCCGCAAAAGCCCAGCTTGCCGAAACGAATCAACGCTGACAAGGAGAGAACCATGGAAGAGAAAAAGCTCACTACGGCCGCTGGTTGCCCGGTGGTGGATAACCAGAACACGATGACGGCCGGCCCGCGTGGCCCGGTGTTGATGCAGGACGTCTGGCTGCTGGAAAAGCTGGCGCACTTCGACCGTGAGGTGATCCCCGAGCGGCGGATGCACGCCAAGGGTTCCGGTGCCTACGGTAGCTTCACCGTGACCAACGACATCACCAAATACACCCGCGCAAAAATCTTCTCGCAGGTCGGCAAGAAGACCGAACTCTTCGCCCGTTTCACCACGGTGGCCGGCGAGCGTGGTGCGGCCGATGCCGAGCGCGACATTCGCGGCTTTGCGGTCAAGTTCTACACCGAGGAGGGTAACTGGGACATGGTCGGCAACAACACGCCGGTGTTCTTCCTGCGCGATCCGCTGAAATTCCCCGACCTCAACCATGCGGTGAAGCGCGACCCGCGCACCAACATGCGTTCGGCCAAGAGCAACTGGGATTTCTGGACCTCGCTGCCGGAAGCGCTGCACCAGGTGACCATCGTCATGAGCGAGCGCGGCCTGCCGGCGACCTACCGCCACATGCACGGCTTCGGCTCGCATACCTTCAGCTTCATCAATGCGCAGAACGAGCGCCACTGGGTGAAGTTCCACTTCAGGTCGCAGCAGGGTATAAAAAACCTGACGGATGCCGAAGCCGAGGCCATCGTTGGCAAGGACCGCGAGTCACACCAGCGCGATCTCTACGAATCGATCGAGAAGGGCGACTTCCCGAAGTGGACGCTGATGGTGCAGATCATGCCGGAGAAGGATGCCTCAAAGGTGCCGTACAACCCCTTCGACCTGACCAAGGTCTGGCCGCACAAGGATTACCCGCTGATCGAGGTGGGTGTCATGGAACTCAATCGCAACCCGGAGAACTTCTTCGCCGAAGTCGAACAGTCGGCCTTCAACCCGGCGGCCGTCGTGCCCGGCATCAGCTTTTCGCCGGACAAGATGCTGCAGGCGCGGCTTTTCTCCTACGGTGACGCGCAACGCTACCGGCTCGGCGTGAACCATCACCAGATTCCGGTGAATGCGCCGAAGTGCCCGTTCCACAGCTACCACCGCGACGGCGCCATGCGTGTCGATGGCAACCAGGGCAGCCGCATCGGCTATGAGCCGAACAGCTATGGCCAGTGGCAGGAGCAGCCGGATTTCCGCGAGCCGCCGCTGTCGGTGGAAGGTGCTGCCGACCACTGGAACCACCGTGTTGACGAGGACTACTACTCGCAGCCAGGTGCGCTCTTCCGCCTGATGACGCCGGCGCAGCAGCAGGTACTGTTCGAGAATACGGCCCGTTCGGTGGGCGGTGCGCCGGAGGAAATCCAGCGTCGTCACATCGCCAACTGCACGAAGGCCGATCCGGCCT
>Ga0172380_10006978_pt1 | contig 12897 bp, 12 predicted proteins | sample Leawe162metaG_FD_119747 | JGI IMG/M metagenome (GOLD analysis project Ga0172380, IMG submission 119747) | Leachate microbial communities from a municipal landfill in Southern Ontario, Canada - Leachate well 162 metaG | ecosystem: Engineered > Solid waste > Landfill > Unclassified | place...
GCTGGCGACATCGCTCCATAGCCGACGGTTTACACGGTTTCGACGCTGAAGAAGAAGTCGAGGAACTCGCCTAACCGCGCGCCCGCCACGCTGCCCGGAAAAGGAACTTGAAATCTAGCACGCCCCGATTGCTGCGTCCATGAGCGGCAGCTAGGATTGCGCCGGCCGTCGCCCGATGTTGATGATGACGATTTCCGCACCGAGCATGACGATACTTCCACTGCGGCGATTGTCCCCCGTATCGCTGTACTCGAATGTGTAGACGCGGCGCAATACCAGGCGGCCAGCGTCATCGCGCGCCAGCCTCAGGCTGACGATCGCCACGGTGTCGTCGAGCAATTGCAGACCTTCAGCCTCGCAGGCAGACTCGGCGGCGCGGATTCCGATGCCGCGCGCCTTGAAGCTGTCAAACCACAGCCAGGTGATCAGGGCCAAGGCGATGATGCCGGTGATCTCAAATGTTGGCATCGACCATCACTCCGCGTTATCGGCCCGCATCCCGCCCCTCGTCCACCGGGATATCGCCCAGGCACGAGAGCGAATCGCCACGAGATCGCGCCGATTCCCTGCGCGTCATTATGGCATTTCGGACCCAGTGCGCAAGGGCACGCCGGTACCGCCGAATCTAACGCCAACGACGAAAGCGATTTCGTTGCGTCTGCCACAGCATTCATTGGATTCGATCAAGCGTGCCGCCACGCCCGCGACGTGCCTTACCAATCGCTGATCAAGATATGGCTCAATGAGAAGTTGCACGACCTTTGATATGCTCGGGGCGAGAATTTGATGGTGGGGAGTTTACTACCGGGCTACTCGCTATTGGGGCCAATGAGTATTGCTGCGGGTGTATGTCCGTCGATTCGGCATATCAGCCATCCAGGAAGCATCAAGGCTGCCCTTCGTCATCGCCCGGTTCATCCTCGGCGGTGATCTGTTTGATCATCCGATCGAAGTCGCTTTCAAACAATCTGTCCTGCACGATTCGGTATTTCTCGAATTCGCTTTCAGCGTGGGCCTTGGCGATTTCCGCCGTCACCTTGCCGGCATCCTGCAACACCTCACGGTCAGTCGCTTCGATAAAACGGTTGAGGCGCGTTTCCCAATCCTGCATCGTCATCGGGATCCGCCGTAGCGCCATATCCTCGGCCAGATCGAGATAGGCCGACACCAGGCGCTGTAACTGCGCCAGTTCGGTTTCGGCCAGATAGTTCTTGGCGACGGCCACATCGAATTTCTGAATCTTGCCGCCAGGGGCGTCCTTCCATGTGGTCAGACCCATATTGTCCTTGCCGGCATCGGCGCGCCGGTAGACAACCTCGGCCGCCGTCTGCCCGTGAATGGCCCAATGCAGCTTGTTCTGCACGGTGGCAAAGAAACGTTTGGTCGCCTGAGCGGTGACATCGTAGTCGATGGCCGTGGCGTAGATGTCGGTGATCTTCTGGTAGAACTTGCGCTCCGAGAGGCGAATTTCCCGGATGCGCTGCAGTTGCTCCTCGAAATACTGCTTGGTGAGCACCGACCCGTCATTCTTCAGACGCTCGTCGTCCATCGCGAAGCCCTTGATGGTGAAGGACTCGATAATGGTGGTGGCCCACTTGCGGAACTGCACGGCCCGCTCCGAATTGACTTTGTAGCCGACAGCGATGATCGCAGCGAGGTTGTAATGCTTGGTGTTGTACCGCTTTCCGTCCGCGGCAGTTATCCGAAAATTTCGGATAACTGAACCCTCTTCCAGTTCGCTGTCGCCAAACACCTTTTTTAGGTGGTAATTGATGGTCCTGACATCGATGTCGTACAGCACGCCCATCATTTTTTGTGTGATCCACACGTTCTCATCGGCATACACGGCCTCCACACCACCCTGGCCCGCCGCCGCGACAAAGGTCAGATACTCCGCCGCCGACGAACGGACGATAGAGACATCTTTCTTGGACTGCCTCGGTTTGATCATGCCTGGGCGACCTCCTCGAATTTGGCAAGTGGATCGGGGGCTACGTTCCGTGCAACAGGCCTTCGTGGCTTATTCAGGAAGATCGTATCCAGACTGCCGCACGGCGGTAGGATGAGCAGGTGCTCCTTCAGGCAGAATGGGAGTACCCACAGACGCAGACCATTGCTCTTCGGGAATTCAAATACCGGTACCGGGCGGCTGAAGGCATCGGTCTTGGGGTAGATCAGAATGACGTCACCCTGGCCATCGAGATAACTCAGACCATAGGCGTGCATCTGGTAGAAGTCATCCTGCACTAGCCCATACTTTTCCGAGCCATTTGCCTTCACCCCATCAATCAGTTTCCATTTCGTGTCCAGCACCAGCCGAGCCGTGCCAGAATCCCTGACTAGCAGGTCAGGCTTTAGTCGGAACCAGTCCTGACCTTGATGCCTAACCAGCGAGAAACTGCGTGCCTGCGCTTTCAGGGTGAAAGGCCGTTCGAGTTGCCGCGATAGGTGCTTGGCGACAAACGCCTCGAACACTGCTTCCATCGGAAACAGCAGGGAGGGCGCGCGATGGCCCCCGATACCCGTGAGTGGCGACGCCTCCTCCAGAATCAGCCTGGCCCAAGCCAAGCTATCAGCGTAATGCTCCATGCCACGATCTACCCGCAACCTTCGTTGCCGGTGTTGTACGGCGGGTCGATGTAGATGCACTTCACTTGCCCGGCATAGCGCGGCAACAGGGCTTTGAGGGCGTGCAGGTTGTCGCCCTGCACGATCAGATTGCCGCTGGCCGCTGTTCCGCCAGCGCCGACTTTTTCGCAGGACAGTTCCGGCACCGGTTCCAGCAGGCGGAACGGCACTTCCTTGTGGTGTTTGACAACGGCTTCCTTGCCGATCCAGTTCAGCGTGGGCATTCAGGCCATTCCTCTATTTTTTGCGCGGCGACGCCGGAGCGGCATTGCCGTGTTTTTCTTCGTCTGCGCCGCCGGCGCGTACCCACGCATCCAGCTCAGAAACTTTGAACTTCCACAGGCGGCCTACCCGGTGCGCCGGCAGACCCTTGCGGTCGATCCAGCGATAAATCGAATCACGGGTTACGCCGAGGTGCTCGGCGATCTGCTCGACGGATACCCAAGGCTCAGTCATGGCAGTGCCCCACCGGCAGGGGATCGGATCGCATAAAGTCGGTTTGAGTGGCAAAGGCTGCAATCTATCAGGTCTGGTCTGATCGGGGTAGGGTCTTGATGCGAAGTGCATCGAGAATTGCCTGGCTTCCAAAACGAACAGAGTGTGCATGACCACAAACCACCACCCAAGGGTCTGCGCTTTCTGCAGGCCCTCTGATTGCTCAAACGGTGCGGTGGCAGGTCCAAAAGGTGCGAATTCAATTCCCGCCCTTTGCCGGAGCAAATGCAAATCGCGCCAATTCCTCGACGGCATACGACGCTCGCAGAAGCACGACAGTAGACGTCAACCGTCACGGTCGGCGGCGTGCTGCACCTGGCGCTGCTTGCGCCGGACATCGTCCAGCAGATCGTCGACGGGCAGCAGCCCCGTACGCTGAGCCTGGCTTGGCTCAAGAACGACCTGCCACCTCGTGATTGGCAAGCCCAGCAATCCCTGTTCGAGGCTTTCGATGAATTGGCATGCAGTTCGAAATCGGAACTAGGTGGTAATGGGAAATCAAAACCGAAAGCCGGAAACCCACGCCGTTACAGGGGTGCGGCCGTAGGCTAGACAACGGTCAAACAGAGAACAGAGAGAGAACTGGTCCGAGAATGGGCCAAAATCGGCCGCACCGCCCGCATGCCAGACAGCGGTCATCTTCTGCAAACCGCGCCAACACTGGCCTCGCACGCGACGCATAGGCGCGCGTGAGCGAGGCGTGAGAAAGGAATTTGGTGGTGATGGGGGGACTTGAACCCTCGACCTACGGATTATGAATCCGTCGCTCTAACCAGCTGAGCTACATCACCGTTTGCCACGCTGGCGTATTGCCACAGCCGATTGACAAGGGGCGAAATTATCCGGCGCGGGGCCTGCTCTTGTCAAGCCGGGGCCGCTCCGCGACAATGCTGGATGCAGTTCGATCTCGTCATCGTCGGCGGCGGTCTTGCCGGTCTTTCTCTGGCCGTGGCTCTTCGCGCAACGCCGCTGTCGATCGCCGTCGTTGAGGAGCGCCCAGCGCCGGTGGTGCCGCGCCCGCCCGACTGGGACACGCGCGTCTATGCGATCAGTCCGGCGAACCAGCGCTTCCTGGACAGGATCGGCGCCTGGCAACGCCTCGATCACGCTCGCCTGGCGCCGGTGCGCACCATGGAGATATTCGGCGACGCCGGCGGCCGGCTGGAATTTTCCGCCTACGACAGCGGCGCCAGCGAACTCGCCTGGATCATCGAGTCTTCGCTGCTTGCCAGCGAGTTGTGGGAAACGGCGAAGCGTCAGGGCAACGTCACCCTGCTCTGCCCGGCGGCACCGTGCTCGCTGGACATCGGCGGCGAGGACGCCCAACTGACATTGAGCGATGGGCGGATCGTGCGTACAGCCCTGGTCGTCGGCGCCGACGGCGCCGAATCATGGACGCGACAGGCCGCAGGCATAGAGTTGAGCTTCGCGCCTTACGGCGAGATGGGTACGGTCGCCAATTTCGCCTGCGAGCTGCCGCATCGCGACTCCGCCCGGCAGTGGTTCCGCGAAGATGGCGTGCTCGCCTGGCTGCCCTTGCCAGGCAACAGGCTGTCGATGGTCTGGTCGACTCCCGACGCGCACGCGCAGGAACTGCTCTCGCTGACGCCGCGCGATCTCTGCGAACGGGTTGCCGCAGCGGGCAGTTGGCGCCTCGGCGAATTTTCCTTGCTGACGCCGCCCGCCGCTATCCCTTTGCGCCTGATGCGCGCGCCGCGCTGCGTGGGCCCGCGCCTGGCGCTGATCGGCGATGCCGCGCACACCCTGCATCCCCTCTCCGGCCACGGCATCAATCTGGGCCTGCAGGACAGCCGCGCCCTGGCGGAGGTGCTGCAGCTGCGTCCGGCCCACGTCGATTGCGGCGATGAGCGGCTGCTGCGTCGCTACGAGCGGAGCCGCCGCGAGGAGGTGATTGTTCTACAATCGGTGACGCACGCCCTGCAGCGGCTGTTCCAGCCACGCCATGCAGCCCTTTCATGGCTGCGCAACAGCGGCTTGAACCTTACCAACGCTCTGCCAGTCGTAAGGGGTGCCCTGGTGCGCTACGCGCTGGGTTGAAATCAAACCAACGGAGTTCTCATGAACATCAAGACGATCGCCGGCCTCTGCGCCATCCTCGCCCTGGCCACGGGATTCGCCCGCGCCGACGAAGCGGAAATCAGGAAAGCCCTGACCTCCCTCTACGGTCCGCGCCTGCCGCCGGTGGATGCGGTGCGTAAGGCCGGCGTCCTCGGCCTGTACGAGATACAGATAGGCACCGATATCCTCTATTCCGACGAAAAAGGCAGCTACTTCATCCAGGGCGAGATCATCGACGTCAAGGGCAAGAAGAACCTCACCGACGCGCGCAAGAACAAGCTCATGCAGATCAAGTTCTCCGACCTGCCGCTCGATATGGCGATAAAGACGGTGCGCGGCAACGGCAAGCGCGTCTTCGCCACCTTCGAGGATCCGAACTGCGGCTATTGCAAGAAGCTCGCCAAGGACATGGCGACGATGACCGACTTCACGCTCTATACCTTCCTGATCCCGATACTCTCGGCCGACTCCTCGGCCAAGTCGAAAGCCATCTGGTGCGCGCCTGATCGTGCCAAAGCCTGGACCGACTGGATGGTCAACAATAACCAGCCGGCGGCCGGAAGCTGCGACACGCCGATCGAGAAGAATCTCGCCCTGAGCCAGAAGATCGGTGTACGCGCGACCCCGACCATCTTCTTCGCCAACGGCGAGCGCATCCCCGGCGCGATTCCTGTGACGCAGTTGGAGCAGGAGCTCGATCGCGTCGCCGCGGCGAAGTGATGCGAGCCGATCGTGGCGAACGGCGGTGACGCGCGCGCAAGCAACGACAGGCTGAATCTGGCGCTGCTCGCGTCGATTGTTCTGCACGCAGCGCTGCTGGTCAGTTTCACAACGCAGGCCGGCTTGCGCGGCGGTGGTCGGCCAGTGGCTGACCGCCTGCCAGCGCAACCACTCAGCGTCGCACTGCGCCAACTGGTACCCCAGCCCAGCCCGGTGCCGTCCCAAGAGCGGCCGCGGGTGGCCGCCGATCCCGTTCCGGCGCCTTCTACCAAGAACCTTGGCGCCTCTAGCAGCGATGGCGGGCCCCTGCCATTGACCCCCATAGCCGCCGCCTATCCGGAGGGCGCCCTGGCGCTGGGAATCTCCGCCAAGGTCGAAGTGCGCGCACTGGTGGATGAAGCCGGCCGCGTCGAGCAGGCCAGTGTGGTCAGCGCCACGCTGGCCGACGTCTTCGACCGCTCGGCCATCGCCGCGGTGCGCGCCACCCGCTTCGTCCCGGCGACAGCCGCCGGCCGCCCGGTGAAGAGCAACTACCGCGCGGTGATCTTCTACGACCTCAAATAGGTTCGGACGAGGCCCTTCCACCGCCGGCCAGACCCTCGGAGCCCGCGCCGCCGAGCCGCCTCAAGGCGAGGGCGGCAGAGGGCTGGGGGGATGGCCGTGCCGGGCGAAGGGCCGTCCCGAGCCCGGCACAGCGTAGAACATGGAGTCCCGCAGGGACAAACGACCGTCACCCCCTTGCTTGGCAAGGGGGCTGGGGGGATGGCCGTGCCGGGCGAAGGGCCGTCCCGAGCCCGGCACAGCGTAGAACATGGAGTCCCGCAGGGACGAACCACCGTCACCCCCTTGCTTGGCAAGGGGGCTGGGGGGATGGCCGTTACTTCGTCAGTCTTCCTCTTCCTGCACCTTGAAGCTGGCCATCAGCTTTTGTTGCAGGTTCGCGGGCATGGGCGCGTAGCGCGCGAACTCGACCGTGTAGCTACCCTGGCCGCCGGTGAGCGATTTGAGCTTGGACTGGTAGTCGGAGATCTCGGCCAGAGGAATTTCGCCGTTGATCTGGGTCATTCCATGGCTGCGCGTGCCCTGCCCGGTGCCGGTGACGTGGCCGCGGCGGCCTAGCAGATCGCCGGTGAGGTCACCGACCGACTCGTCAGGGGCGGTCACCTCGATGTTGACGATGGGCTCGAGGACGATTGCACCCGCCTCGCGGATGGCCTTCATGGCCGCCTTCTTGCCGGCGGCGACGAAGGCCACTTCCTTGGAATCGACCGCGTGGTGCTTGCCGTCGAACACCGTCACCCGCACGTCCTCGACCGGTTGGCCGGCGATGACGCCCGCATCGAGTGCCTGGCGCACGCCCTTTTCTACCGCCGGGATGAAGACGCCGGGGATGACGCCCCCTTTCACCGCGTCGACGAACTCGAAGCCGGCGCCGCGCGGCAGCGGTTCGACGCGCAAGGCCACTTCACCGAATTGCCCGGCGCCGCCCGACTGCTTCTTGTGCCTGTGTGTTGCCTCGGCGCTCTTGGTGATGGTCTCGCGGTAGGGAATGGTGGGCGCGCTGGTCGCCAACTCCAGCTTGTACTGAGTGGACAGGCGCTCCAGCTTGGCGCGCAGGTGCATTTCGCCCAAGCCGCGGATCACCGTTTCGTTGCCGCCGGGATTGCGCTCGACCAGGAAACAGGGATCTTCCAGTTCGAGCTTATGCAGGATTTCGAAGAGGCGCTGCTCGTCACCGCGCTTCTTGGTCTCGACGGCGAGACCTTGCATGGGCTTGGGGAACTCCAGCGGCTTCAAGTGGATGTTGTCCTCGTCGTGGGAATCGTGGAGGACGGCGTCGAACTCGATGTCCTCGACCTTGGCGATGGCACCCAGTTCACCCGGGAAGAGCGAGTCCACTTCGGTGTACTCCTTGCCCTGCAGTCGATAGAGGTGACCGACCTTGAAGGAGCGCCGCCCGGAGCCGATGAACAACTGCATATCCTTCTTCATCGTGCCCTGATGAACGCGGAATATGCTTACCTTGCCCATGTAGGGATCGGGCAGGACTTTGAAGACGTGAGCGAGCACGTGCTTCTTTGGATCGGGTACGGCGTGAAAGGCCTCGCCCGAGCCCTCCTCGCCCTTGTAGAAAGGCGGCGGGTTGCCCTCGCCAGGATTGGGTGCCAGTGTTTCGAGCACGTGCAGCAGTTCGTTCACACCTGCACCAGTGCGCGTGGACACGAACAAGACCGGTACCAGGTGGCCTGCGCGCAGCGCCTGCTCGAAGGCGGCATGCATTTCGGCCACCGTCGGGTCCTTGCCCTCGTCGAGATAGCGGGCAAGCAGGTTCTCGTCCTCCTCGACGATCTGGTCGATCAGCGCGCGGTGCGCGGCGGCGACCGATTCGATGTCGGCGTCGCCATCCTCATGCTCGAGCACTTCGATGACGTCCTTGCGGTCATGGGCCGGCAGGTCGAGCAGCATGCATTCCTTGCCGAAGCGTTCGCGGATGTCGGCGACCAGCCGCGGCAGATCGACGTTGTCGGCGTCGATCTTGTTGATGACGATCATGCGGCAGAGGCCGCGCGCCGCCGACCATCTCATCATGCGTTCGGCGGTCAGCTCAATTCCTGTCTGGGCGTTGATCACCACCAGCGCCGTGTCGACTGCCGCCAGGGCGGCGATGGCCGGGCCGGAAAAATCCGGATAGCCGGGCGTATCGACGAGATAGAGCTTGACCCCGTTCCAGTCCGCATTGGCCAGTGCCGAGTTGAGCGAGTGGCCGGCTGACTTCTCCTGGGGGTCGAAATCGCAGACCGTCGTGCCTTTTTCTATGCTGCCGGCAGCGGCGATTGCGCCCGTGCGCGCCAGCAGGGCTTCGACCAGCGAGGTCTTGCCGGCGCCGCCGTGGCCAACCAGGGCGATGCTGCGGATGAATTCGGGTGTCGACATCAATACTCCTCCTAGTAGTGCGATGGCGTTCGAACGGCCGATGAAGCCACGGGCTACTCGCTCTATGCGACCGAGAACAAGGCTGGCGCTTCCATTCCGGCGTAAGTATAACGCCGCTCTACCCGCCGGCCGGATTTGGCGACCGATCTTCCCGTATCGCATTACACTAGCGCGCTGGAACGCTCATTTGGAGGCCCATCTCATGTTCGATCACCTGCTGAGCGCACAACAGAAAGGCGTACGCGACGAGGCCCGCGACTTTGTCGCCGCCACCCCGCGCCAGTTGATCCTCGACATGGACGAGGAGAAGATCCGCTTTCCGCGGGACTGGCTGGCTGCCGCCGGCGTCGGCGCCGACCTGGTCTGCGACGCCATCATCAAGCACGGCAGCGACGCGCAGAAGGAGCGCTACGTCAAGCCGCTGCTCAAGGGCGAGATCTTCGCTGCCGAATGTCTGACCGAGCCGCGCGGCGGATCCGACTACTTCGGCGCCGCGGCGCCGGACGAGATCATCCATGGATGACGTAATAGTATGTAAAGGCCGCTGCTGGCTGCGCGCCGTTTGATTAACATTGCCCATTCGAACCAGCCCCGAGCCGTCACCATGCCCAAGATTCTGCTCGTCGACGATGACGAAGAGTTGTGCTCCATGCTCGGCGCCTACCTCGGCGCCGAAGGTTATCTGATCGATCTCGCCCACGACGGCGAAAGCGCCCTGGGCAAGGCCACGGCGGAGAATTTCGATGTCATCGTGCTCGACATCATGATGCCCGGCATGGATGGCCTGCAGGTGCTGCGCACGCTGCGCGACCGCAAGGCGACTCCGGTGCTGATGCTGACCGCGCGCGGCGAGGACGTGGAGAGCGTGATCGGACTGGAAATGGGCGCCGACGATTACCTGGCAAAGCCCTGCAATCCACGCGTGTTGTCGGCGCGCATCAGGGCCGTGCTGCGCCGCGCCGAGAGCCGCCGCGAACGCAACGTGGCGCACACCCTGACCTTCGACAACCTGGTCCTGCAGACCGGATCGAGGACGGTGAGCCGCGACGGCGAGCTGGTACAGCTGACCGGCACCGAGTTCAGCATACTCGAGACTCTGGCGCGCGATGCCGGGCACATCGTCCCCAGGGCGGAACTCTCGGAACGGGCCCTGGGCCGAACGCTCGGACGCTTCGACCGCAGCCTCGACATGCACCTTTCCAAGCTGAGACAAAAACTCGGGCCACGTCCCAACGGCGAGGAACGCATCAAGACGGTGCGCGGGGCCGGTTACCTATTCGTCGTTTGAGCTGGCCTGGAAGATGTACCGCCTTTTCTGGAAGCTGTTCCTCTCCTTCTGGGTCGCGCTGCTGCTGTTCGCCGTGGGGGCGCTCGTCGCCGCATCGTTCTATCTCGACCAGGCGCTCCGGAGCCGCGACGTCAATACCACGCTCACGGTGGTCGAGCGCCTGACGGGAGAGGCACAGACGGTCGCCACCCGGGACGGCATGGCAGCGCTGAAGGACTGGGCGCATGAGCAGGATGACAGACAGCTGGTGCCGTTGCTGGCAGTCAACCGCGACGGGGAAGAGCTACTGCATCGAGAGGTGCCACTACGACTGAAGGCACGCCTGCAGCGCTACATCCATGGCAGGGACGACAGCGCCGCCGGGCGGCGAACGCCGGTGGTAGCGCCCTCCGGCGAGGCCTACTGGCTGATCCTCGACTACCAGGGCGTATCGCTGCAGCGCCTGGTATCGCGGCCGCAGGTCGTCGCCGCGCAGCTCCTGCTCGCCACCCTCATCGGGGGCCTCGTCTGCCTGCTGCTCGCGCGCTACATCACCGCGCCCATAGAGCGCCTGCAGCGGGCCGTGCAGGCCTACACCGAGGGCAATTTTTCCCTGCGTGTGCGCCCGCTGCTGGGCCGGCGGCGCGACGAAATCGCCGATCTGGCAGCGACCATGGATGCCATGGCGGACAGACTGGAGGTTCTGCTCAAGTCGCAGCGGGTGCTCCTGCGCGACGTCTCTCACGAATTGCGCTCGCCGCTGGCACGGGTGCAGGCTGCGCTGGGGCTGGCCCGCCAACGACAGGGACAGGGACAGAGCATCGAGCCGGAGCTGGAGCGCATCGAGCGCGAGGCCGAACGGCTCAACGATCTTATCGGCGGCATCCTGTCCTTTTCCCGCCTGGACTCCGGTGCCCACCAGCTGCAGCGCGAAGCGATCAGCCTCGATCGCCTCATCGGCAGCACTGTGGACGATGTGTGCTTTCAGGCCGAGGCCGAGGACTGCAACGTGCGCTTCCGCAACGAGGCCGGCGACGCTACCTGCGTCACCGACCTGCCCCTGCTGCACAGCGCGCTGGAGAACGTTCTCGCCAATGCCCTGCGCTACGCCGCTCAGGCGGGCGAGGTGGAGGTGACGCTCAGGCGTGAGGCCGACGAGTACGTGATCGCCGTCGCCGATCATGGGCCTGGCGTTCCGCCGGCGCTGCTCGAACACATCTTCGAGCCATTCGTGCGAGTAGACAGCTCGCGCAGCAGCAGGATGGGCGGGGTCGGCCTCGGGCTGGCCATCGCCAGGAGGGCGGTCGAGGCCGTGGGAGGCAGGATCACCGCCAGCAACCGGTCGCAGGGCGGATTGGAAGTCAGCATTCGCCTGCCGGCATGACCGGGCAGCACGTTTCCAGGCAGCGAACCGACAGCGGCGACTGGCCGTTGCCGTAAGCTGCGACCTAACACGAATGCGGGTAACGCGAGATGAAGAGACCACTTGGAAACTGGATGAGAACGAACTGGCGCAAGATCGTGTTCTGGCTGATCGTCGCCGCACTCGCCGCTGGCGGCAGCTATTACTACTACACGAAAAACGCGGCGACGGATGAGACGGCAAGCGGGTCAGCGCCGAGTCCCGGGCGCGAGGGCCGGCGTGGTCCCGGAGGCGGTGCGCGGCCACAGCCGGTGTCGGTGGCGGAGGTCAAGGTGCAGGACCTGCCGGTGTGGATCAACGCGCTGGGCACGGCGATACCGCGCAATCTGGTGACGGTGCGTTCGCGCGTCGACGGCGAGCTGATAAAGCTGCACTTCAGCGAGGGCCAGATGGTGAAGCAGGGACAGCTGCTCGCCGAGATAGACCCGCGCCCCTTCCAGGTGCTGTTCCTCCAGGCCAATGGCCAACTGGCCAAGGATGCCGCCTTGCTCGCCAACGCCCAGATCGACCTGCAGCGTTACAAGGATCTGTGGGCCCAGGACTCCATCGCCAGACAGCAGCTGGACACTCAGGAAGCGCTGGTGCGCCAGTATCAGGGCGCCCTCGAGGTCGATCGCGGCCAGGTGGAAAGCGCGAAATTGCAGCTCGCCTATGCGCGCATCACGGCTCCGGTATCAGGTCGCATCGGCCTGCGCCAGATCGACCCGGGCAACCAGGTGCGCGCCAGCGACGCCGCGGGCCTCGCCATCATCGCCCAGCTGCAACCGATGACCATCGTCTTCTCGGTGCCAGAAACCCAGTTGCCCACCATCAACCTGCGCCTGGCCGAAGGCCAGGCGATGACCGTCGAGGCTTGGGACCGCGAGCAGAAGAAGCGGCTCGCCGTTGGCCGGCTGCTCACCAGCGACAACCTGGTGGACACCGCCACCGGTACCATCAAGCTGAAGGCCGGATTCAAGAACGAGGACAACGCGCTTTTCCCCAACCAGTTCGTCAACGTCCGCCTGCTGGTCGGCATGCGCCTGGCCACCCTCGCCGTGCCGGGCGCCGCAATCCTGCGCGGCGCCAAGGGCCCCTTCGTCTATGTCGCCGATGCTGAGAGCAAGGTCACCGCCGTCCCCATCATCCCCGGTCCCGCCGATAGCGATCTGGTCGCCGTGGAAGGCGAGTTGAAACCCGGCATGCGCGTCGTCACCGACGGCGCCGACAAGCTGCGCGAGGGCGCCAAGGTGGAAGTCATCGCGGCAAGGGCGCGCGATGCAGCGGCCCCCGCTGCGCGCGGCGACAGGCGCGGCAAGCGGCGAGCGGACGGTGGCGACCCCGGCGGCGGCCCCAAGGCGGCGGGCGGCAA
>Ga0172380_10006979_pt1 | contig 12896 bp, 13 predicted proteins | sample Leawe162metaG_FD_119747 | JGI IMG/M metagenome (GOLD analysis project Ga0172380, IMG submission 119747) | Leachate microbial communities from a municipal landfill in Southern Ontario, Canada - Leachate well 162 metaG | ecosystem: Engineered > Solid waste > Landfill > Unclassified | place...
GCTGAAAAAAGCAACGTCAAAAGAGGCTACCGCAGAATCGTGGAAAGAACTTGGAAACATCTATTTTGACACCGACCAACCGGAACTGGCTATCAAAGCCTATGATCGCGTACTCGCCTTGCAACCTGATGACACCGATACTCTGAATGATCAAGGCGCCATGTATCGTCAGACAGGTGATTTCGGACGGGCAGTGGCAAATTTCGAGAAGGCTTTCTCCATTGACCCGCGCAATCTCGAAAGCCTGTATAATAGCGGATACGTATACGCCTACGACCTGAACAACATTCCGAGAGCACTTGTTTTGTGGCGCCGGTACCTGGAACTTGATAATAATAGTGAAACAGCCCGGCAGGTGCAGACGTTTATTGATCAGTACGGTAAATAGTCACAATCAATCTCTGAATTTGATTCAGTTTTTTTTCGTACTGTGATAGTTTGGCCAATCAGATTAATGTGAGAGGTTCTTCCAGCATGTTTAAAATATTGCGAATAGCGCTAAATTGTCTCTGTTTGACATTGTTGTTGTCAGCGTGCGGTGGAGGAGGCAGCTCATCTTCACCAACACCGTCAGTACCAACCAAAGCAATAATTAAAGTAAGTACGGCAAACGTTCCAACAGGGACGCTTGTGGGAGGCGTTAAAATTTCAATTATTCTGCCAAACGGGGTCACCCCCGCCGTTTTGTCCGGAAACGACGCCACCGGGTCGGCTGTTGCCAGCGGAAATGCTGTCACCGGTTCGTTAACGGCATCTTCCTACGATGCCACTACCAGAACCTTTATTTCGGGAATAGCGAACCCGGCAGGCTTCGCATCAGGCGAATTTATGACCATCACCTGTGCGATCGCTACCGGCACCACCGTCACCGCTGCCAACTTCCAGTCACAGTCCACTGTAATTGAATTTTTCGACCAAAATGCAAACCCGATTTCTGGAGCCACCTGCCCGATCGGCGTGACTTTCCAATAAAAATAATAAATAAAATGTCTTGCGCCCGTAGCTCAGCTGGATAGAGCACCAGGCTTCGAACCTGGGTGTCGGCCGTTCGAATCGGTCCGGGCGTACCAACAACACAAATCTGATAACTCGGTCAAGGGTTATCAGATTTGTGCATTTTTCCCCGAAAACTGCCGCAACCTTGACAATGGCGACAGTGAACGCTATAGTCCAACTCGCTTCAAGGTGCGTCACAACATCTCTGTCGCATTTCTTATGCGCTCGTAGCTCAGCTGGATAGAGCAACGGCCTTCTAAGCCGTAGGTCACAGGTTCGAATCCTGTCGGGCGTACCAAAAAATCATAAAAGGGGTGCATTATGTATTAATGCACCCCTTTTATTCTTTACATTTTGACTACTGAGTTTTGTCTGCGGAGAAATTCCGTGGGCAATTTCTGTCCCAATTTGTCGTCATACTATTCGGAACTATGAATCGAGAGGTAAATAGCCTCTTCACGCTCGCAGACGTGACTAGCTACGGCTACAAGCGGGAATGCTGTATTTTTGTGCAGCGGCATTGATTTTGTCTTTAAGCTCCTTAAGCTCCCCTTCAAGCTCACTCACTCTGTTTGTATTGATGCTGTCATAAGCATATTGTTCTCGCAGTTCAATATCTTTGGCTTTCAGTGCACTGGACAATGAGAAAGTCTCATGAGTAAACTGTTGAACGGCCTGTTGGTCGGCGCATTTACCGCATAAGTCTGCGGCTGAAGCCGATAACGCACCAACTGAGAGTATCCCCATTGCCAATGCAATCCCTACGATCATGTTCTTTTTCATTTTTTCTCTCCTTTTGATCTGATTTGTAAGACGTTAACTCGTCTCCGGTATTCATCTAATATCAACTTGCGTGCCACAACAGATTTTGCGCTGTAACACACTTAAAATACTAGATAATTATTATTTCGTTATTGAGGCACCCCTCGTCACGATAATGAATATGCTACATTACCCTGTTGAAATCGGAGAATTTTCTGCAATTATCCATTGTGTACAAACGCTTCCCCGAATTAAGTACCGGAGAGCCCCTTGAGCAAAGCAATTGAGCATCGAAATTTGATAATATTCCTATTGGGATTATCGTTCTTCTATATTATCTGACTCCTACCGAGCCCCATTCATATCACAAACCTCACATCACCCTGAGAAAGCACTCTCCTGCCGAAAATCATAGCTAAAGCTCCGGACTGAGAAGAGGGCACTTCCTAAACCTTACCAGTAGAATATTCTCCAACGATTTTGAATATTCTCCACATATTTAAAGCCAAACACCCGTCACCAAAATATAAATAAATAAAAATCATCGAGTTACACAACTTAACGAGTTTGGCACGGCACGTGTAATGACATTGCCATAATTTCTAAGGAGTCTCTCTATGACCTTGTTAAACAGCAATACTGCAATAAACATAATCGAGTGGACTGGTGTGGCCAGTTCTCTTGTTGGATCGGTTCTTAATGCCAATGGACGACGCAGTTCGTTTGTACTCTGGACACTGTCGGCAATACTCCTGGGAATAGTAGCCGTATATCTTGGCCGAACCGGGTGGCTGGCCATGCAAGGTACCGGAATAGTCATTAACCTATATGGATTGAAGAACTGGCAAGGAAATGCACCAACAGAAGCGTTTGCCTGAGAAATTTATCGGAGGTTTAGCGTGAATATAAAAAGAATATCCACCTCTCTGCTTGTCATTATTACCATCACTGTCCTGGCGATTCTTGCTCTTCGCATCAGGATCGGAGCTACAGCTGATTCGGTTACTGTTTTAAGAACTACCGGTATGACCTGCGGTAGTTGTTCCAGCAAGATCACAAAGGCGCTTGAGTCATTGAAAGGTGTTGCTGTCAGCGAGGTGGATGTAGAGGGTGGTTGGGTGGTCGTAGGCTATGACACAAAGACCGTAAAACCGGAGGATCTGGCAGCGAAAGTCAGCAGCACCGGCTTTGGCAGCAATGTGCACTTGGTGCTGACACCAGCACAGTTTAAGCAGATAGCCGGAAGGGATATTGGCAAGCAGGCCTTACCTTCAGGGGGATGCGGCGGGTGTGACACTAAAGGTGGTGGATGTGGTTCTAACAAAAATTAGTAAAAAAGGAGATTCAAATGGCAGCAAATCGCACAAAACAGGTTGTATTGGCAGGAATGGTAATGGTGGCGCTGTTGGTTGGCACAGTCAGTGTGTTTGCTTTATCATTGGGCAAGTACGAAAAGGTAAAAGTAAGCGGTGGGGTTGCAACAATACCCGTTGCCAAGCTGGCTGACGGCAAGGCTCACTTCTATAAATTTGAGGACGGCGGCAAGGAGATCACCTTCTTTGCGGCCAAAGTTACAGACGGCAGCATCAAGACCGCCTTTGACGCCTGTGATTCCTGCTTCAAGTCAAAAAAAGGCTATGAACAGCAGGGTGATAAAATGAACTGCAAAAACTGCAACCAGAAATTCGCCATCAACCGTCTCGGGCCTAATGCCACCGGCGGCTGCAATCCCGGTTATCTGCCACATCAGCAGAGCGGCAATACCATTTCCATTTCAGTGAATGACCTCAAGAGCGGAGCGAGATACTTCTGATGAAACTGCACACCATCTCCATCAACAACCTGAAGCGCCGCAAGGCCAAAATGGCCTTTCTGACCATCGGCCTGATGGTGGGTATCGCCACCATCGTTACTCTGGTGACCCTGACCCGTTCAATGTCCAGTGATATCGAGCGCAAGATGGATGAGTTTGGCGCCAATATCCTTGTTACTCCTCAGAGCAACGGCCTGTCCATGAACTACGGCGGCATCAGTCTGGGTGGTGTGACCTTTGATCAGCGGGAAATCCGTGAAGAGGATCTGGTCAAGATTAAAACCATCACCAACCACAAGAACATCTCGGCAATCAGCCCCAAGGTGCTGGGTGGCGTCAAAATTAATGATCACGACGTATTGCTGGTTGGTGTCAACTTCGAGAGCGAATTGAAGATGAAACAGTGGTGGAAGATATTCGGAAATGAACCTACATCCGGCCATGACCTTTTGCTTGGATCCGATGCCGCTAAAGTGCTTAACGTATCTCCCGGAGATAATCTGACTATCAAGGGAGAATTTTTCAAGGTAGCAGGTGTACTCGACCAGACCGGCTCACAGGACGACTCGCTTGTCTTTGCCGGCCTGGCCACAGCCCAGAAACTTTTGGGCAAAGAAGGCAAAATCAGCATGGCGGAGGTCGCAGCACTCTGTTCCGGCTGCCCCATCGGTGACATGGTGACCCAGATTGCCGAGAAAATACCTGATGCCAAGGTATCGGCCATTCAGCAGGTGGTCGAGGGACGTCTCAAGACCCTGGATCAGTTCAAGCGATTCTCCTATGCCATTGCTGCTGTCGTGGTGTTCATCGGCTCCCTGATTGTTTTCGTCACCATGATGGGGAGTGTCAACGAGCGTACTACCGAGATCGGGGTGTTCCGAGCAATCGGATTCAGAAAAAGCCACATTATGCGGATCATTCTGCTGGAAGCAGCCCTGGTCAGCCTGTTGGCGGGATTTCTTGGCTATGCCGTCGGCATGGGGGGAGCAAAACTGGCCCTGCCGTTTATGGCGGAGAGCAAGAATGCCCACCTTATCTGGGACTCGACGGTAGCATTCGGTTCAATTGGGCTTGCCTTGACGCTGGGACTCTTGGCCAGCCTTTATCCGGCGCTGCATGCGAGCAAGATGGATCCAACCGAAGCCCTGCGGGCACTTTAGAAATTAGAAATCACCCTGTTTATCAAGGCTGATACGAGGACATAATGGCACTCATTGAAATTAAAAACGTGAAAAAACAATACACCAGCGGAGATGATGTTGTCGAAGCGCTGCGTGGTGTGGACATCAGTATTGAAACAGGTGATTTTATCACCATCATGGGGCAGTCAGGTTCCGGCAAGAGCACTCTGTTGTCGGTTTTGGGAGGAATGAATCACCCCACCTCGGGTGATGTTGAAATGGCTGGTGTAAAGCTGTATCAACTCCCCGGAGAAAAACGGGCAGACTTCCGGGCGCAGAATCTGGGGTTTGTCTTCCAGTCGTTCAATCTGATTTCTTATCTGACCGCCATCGAGAACGTTATGTTGCCATTGGCCATTGTCAAAATGAGTACCCCAGCCAAAAGAACGGCCGCACGTTCAGCTCTGGAACGTGTTGGACTCGGCGCAAAGCTAGATCGTTTACCCAATCAGCTCTCCGGTGGGGAGCAGGAACGAGTCGCCATTGCCCGAGCTATCGTCAATAACCCGGACATACTCCTGGCTGACGAACCAACCGGCAATCTGGATTCAAAAACCAGTGAAGAGGTCATGGCCTTATTCAGAGAACTGAACGATGCCGGACAGACCGTTGTAATGGTAACCCATAATCCAGAGAACGGGGCTTACTCTGACCGTACGATCCATTTGAAGGATGGTATGGTTATGAGTGGGCAGGCTTGAAAATGGATTGGGGGGCTCTGTGAAAGTGCGCGACAGCGGGATGCCTAATGAAGAGATGTGGTCCGGTTTTTTTGACGTTGAGAAAATACTGCGAACCTTCGAGCTTGATCAAGAAATAGATGGCATCGTCGAATTTGGTTGCGGTTATGGAACTTTCACACTGTCGGCTGCAAAGATGATCCGAGGTATTGTCAACGCATATGACATTGAGCCGACCATGGTTGCAGCAATAGATGAAAGATCTTGTCAGTCTGGCATCAAAAATATTAGAGCGGTTGTTCGGGATTTTGTCGCTCACGGGACTGGTCTTCCGGAGGGATCTATGGATGTGGCGCTACTTGAACTCTGTCCTGAGGATGATTAATCACGTTAGCACAACTGGACAAGGCGGCTAAACAGCGGTGCCTGAATTTTAACAACTTCCTACAAAAAGATTGCTGGAGATTTTTATGAAACAACTGGTTCTGCTGTTTTTGCTGATTACCCTTCCCGGTGCTGCTTTCGGCCTTGAACAGAGTTTTACCCAGCAAGGCCTCAAGGCAACTATCAAGCTGTCACCCGAAAAACTTGAAACTGAGTCCAAGGTTCAACTCTCACTTAGTTTGAGTAAGGACAGTAAAAGCCTTACTGACAGAGATGTGACCCTGGAAATCTATGAACGGAATTCTGACCAGCCGATCATCAAGCACCCGATTGAACTTCTCGATACTGATTATGTGGATTCCTGGAAGTTTGAGAAGCCGGGAGATTACAGGGTGGTTCTTAAGATTGCCGACCATCAGAAGCCTGATGAGATTATTAGCTATGAGGTCAATGCCACTGTCATGGATGCAGCTGCAGAACGTGGAGATCACGGATTCTTTTCCCATCATTTTGGCGGAGGTTCCTGGGGATGGTGGGGAACCGGTCTTATGATTGTCATAATGGTGCCCATGATGATTTTGCTGTAACACCAATCTACATATTCACAGGGTGCTATGAAGAAGCTAACACGACCATTTCTACTATTTGTATGCATTATCGGCATCAGCATGATGCACTACCTGACCCCGCTGAATATACCGTACCTCCACGATATCTATCAACGGCTGTATTACCTGCCGATTATTCTGGCCGCCTTCTGGTACGGCTTCCGTGGCGGACTGACCTGCTCAATCGTTGTCAGCGTCGTTTATGCCCCTCATATCCTCTTTCAATGGGGGGGAGAGCTGACGGTGGAGATGGAAAAATATCTGGAGATACTACTATACAATGTTGTCGGTGGCGTGACCGGTTTCCTGTCCCAGAAAGAACGAGTGCGGAATGCCGAACTACAGGAAACCGCCAGGGGACTGGATGAGTCATTTAAAAAGCTCCAGACTCAATCGGAGAGAATGATCACTATCGAAGAGAAACTGCGCCGATCGGAGAAGCTGTCTACCCTTGGAGAAATGGCAGCGATTCTGGCTCACGAAATCCGCAATCCACTCGGCTCAATTCGTGGCACTGCCGAAATACTGAGAGACGATTATCAGCCAGGCGATCCCAAGTACGAGTTTATTGAGATTCAAATCAAGGAGACGGAACGGTTGAACCGGGTTGTGGAGGATTTTCTTCATATGGCACGGCCACAAACGGTTGATATGCGGCCATGCCGGGTACAGGAAGAATTGGAAACGATAGCGTTTCTGGTATCGAACGATGCACAGGAGAGGCAGATAAAACTGGTTCTGCAGCCTCACACGACTCCGGTAGTTATCAGGGCTGATGGTGAGAAACTTCGCCAGGCGTTTCTCAATATCGCCATCAACGCGCTGCAAGCCACGCCACCAGGCGGCACTGTGAGTATCTCGACAACCGTTTACAAGAATGAATTGTGCGAGATCCGTTTCCGTGACACCGGGCTTGGCATTGATGCAGAAACAGCGGAGAAAATTTTTGAGCCGTTCTACACCACCAAACCGGACGGAACCGGACTCGGGTTGGCCATTACCAGAAAAATTATTGAAAGCCACAAAGGCACACTACTGGTTGAGAGTGACCTAGGGCATGGCACAACCGTAACGGTCAGATTGCCAATGCAAGACGATAAAAATGGAGAAATCCCGTGAAAGCAAAAATTCTTGTAATCGATGACGATACTTCGCTACGGCGGGTGCTTGAATATAATCTCCAGGAAGAAGGCTATGACGTCCGGTCCGCTTCATCAGGAGAGGAAGGCTTGTATCTGTTTGGTCAGGCTCAACCCGATCTGGTTATCACAGACATGAAAATGTCCGGCATGGACGGGTTGATGCTTCTCAAGTCCATCAAAGAGCGCTCACCAGAAACACTTGTGGTCATAATAACCGCCTTCGGGACGGTTGATGTCGCTGTCGAGGCGATGAAAGCTGGTGCCTACGACTACATCACCAAGCCGTTCAACAGGGATGAACTCAAGCTGACCGTCAAAAAAGCTCTCCAATTCAGCGGCCTGACCGAAGAGAACAAACGGCTCAAAAGCGAGTTGTCGGACAAGGCGGATTTCCGCACCATCGTCGGTTCATCCAAGGAAATGGAAAAAGTCTTTGATGTTATCCGCAAGGTTGCCGATACCGAGGCTGCAGTATTGATCACCGGAGAATCGGGCACGGGCAAGGAGCTTGTCGCCCGCTCGATTCACGCCAACAGTTCGCGGCGCGATGCTCCGTTTGTTGCCATCAACTGTGCCGCTATCCCACGTGATTTGCTGGAGAGCGAACTGTTTGGCCATGTCAAAGGAGCCTTCACCGGAGCAATAAGGGACAAGATCGGTAAATTCCAGGTGGCGGAAGGTGGCACTCTGTTCCTTGACGAAGTCGGTGAACTGCCGGTGGAGTTGCAGCCAAAACTCCTCAGGGCCTTGCAGGAAAAGGAAGTGGTGCCCGTTGGCGGCACGAAGGAGCAGAAACTTGATGTTCGTGTCGTATCAGCCACAAATCTGAATGTTGACAAGGCGATAGCAGACGGCACATTCCGCGAAGACCTGTATTACCGCTTGTCGGTTATTCCCATGCACTTGCCGCCACTCCGCGAACGACGCAAGGACATTCCGCTTCTCATCAAATATTTCTGCGCCAAGCACGGCAGCGACAAGATTACCTTTGATAAAGATGCTTTTGAGACTCTGGTCATGTACCCATGGCCGGGAAATGTGCGGGAGCTGGAAAACACTGTTGAACGACTGCTTATCATGCGGAACAGTGATGTCATAAGTATTGACGATTTACCGGAAAAACTTTTGGTAAATGGCCATTCCGTTAGTGCCATTATTAAATTACCTGATGAAGGATATTCTCTTGAACAGTTAGAGCGAGAAATCGTTGTTGAGGCACTGGAGCGCAATGTTTGGAATCAGGCCGCTGCGGCACGTTTTCTCAGGATTCCCCGGCATACTCTTATCTATCGGCTTGAAAAATACGGCATTAGCTTACCTGTCCATAAATAGAAATGTGGTATACTTAAAGCAGTGCCCGTTCCTACGGGCAGCTCAGTAACGTACTGAATTGCAGAATATTCGACCGATAGTGATGAATATTCTGCACCTGACTCAGCTAGTTAAATACAATAGCTGCAATTTCGGACAGATACAGCTTGGCACGTTCCGTGTAAACACGAATGCATCGGCAACCAACCATCGGGAGTTATCATGAAAAACCTTCGCACCCTTGCTTTACTAATACTGTTGTCTCTTTCGTCTGCCATGGCCTTGGCGGAAGAAGTGAAATTACCAGCCGAAGAGTTGACACGTCTTGTTGATACAGCCCTTGCCAACAACCCGGAATTGAAGTCTTCTCAGTCCCGCTGGCAGATGTTTGCCAGCAAGGCTAAGCAGGCGTCAAGCCTTGAAGATCCAATGTTCATGTTCAAACTGCAAAACATGCTCGCTCGCGAGCCATTTGTTTTCAACAAGGACCCCCAATCCGCCAAGGTAATCGGCATTTCCCAGCAACTCCCTTTTTGGGGCAAACGTGCCATCAAACAGGAGGTCGCCAATTACGAGGCTGACTCCTATAAGTGGTCCATCGAAGAGCGCAAGCTGGAATTGGCCCGTATGGTCAAGGAGACCTATTACCAAATCTGGGCTGTCGATAAGTCCATGGAGATTGTTGATAAAAACCTCCGGATTCTGGCCGACTTCGTGACCATTGCCGAGTCGAAATATTCAGTTGGTCAAGGAGTTCAACAGGATATTTACAAGGCCAACCTGGAAAAATCCAAGATGATCGATATGCAGATTACCCTCAAGCAGCAGCGAAAAAGTTTGGAAGCTAATTTAAACTATCTCCTCTATCGCCCCGGCAATACACCGGTAGGCATGGTTGCCGATTTCACTCTGCCACAAATATCACTCTCTGCTGAACAACTAAACCAGACAGCCCTTGAAAAACGTCCCCAGATAAAAAGTCTGGCCAGCCTGACCAGCAAAGGTCAGGCCTCGCACCGCTTGGCGCAGAAGGAATTCTACCCTGATTTCAATCTCTCTTTTGAGTACATGTTTAAAGAAGCGATTTCGACCGACATGGTAACTGACCCCGGCTACAATATGTTCACCCTGGGCGTTACCTTCAATCTGCCGTTTCAGCAGGAAAAACGGCATGCAATGATTGCTGAATCTACGTCTGAGACGACTATGGCCACGGAAGAATTGAACGGCTTGAAGAACACAATTTCCTATACCATTAATGACACTCTTGCCCAGCTGGACCGTCGCAAGAAGCTGGTGGAGCTCTATAAGGGAGGCATTATCCCCCAAGCTGAGCAATCCCTGGAATCGGCGGTTATCAGCTACCGGGTAAACAAAGTGGATTTTCTGACGCTCCTGGATGGCAGGATGAGCCTGTTTACGTATGAACGCGAGCTGTACGAGTCGCAGGCCGAATACATGATGAAGCTGGCACAACTCGAAGCGGCGGTCGGCAGCGATCTTGCTTCGACACCGTCGGCACAGACAACAACGCTGCCGGTCACACCGGAGCAACCGAAGGCACCAACCCCCCTCTCTCCGGCAGAACAAGCAGTTCCGACACCATCAGCTACTCCCGATTCAGAACATTCTCAACATCATTAAAATTCATCATATCGAGGTACGACCATGGCACTGAACAAGAAAATCGCAATTCCGCTGGTAGCAATCATTCTGGCTGCGGCAGCAGGTGGCGGTTGGTACTTCCAGCAACATAAAGATCTCGACCATGCTGCAGAGGGGAAGGCGGCTCAGGGCAAACAGCTCTACACCTGCTCCATGCACCCCTTCATCATCAAGGACAAGCCGGGAACCTGCCCGATCTGCGGCATGGAACTGATCAAGAAGATCGACAATACACCTGCCGCTGGCGGAACTCAGACCGCAGAGCAAAAACAACAGGCCGATATGCTTGGCCATGTCTCACTTTCGCCGACCCAGCGGGTCATGGCCAATGTTGCCACGGTTGAGGTTAAGAAAGCTACCTTAAGCAAGGAAATAAATGCCGTTGGCATCGTACAGTACGACCAGTCACGGCAGGCTAAGGTCACCGCCTGGATCGCCGGTCGTATCGACAAGCTCCACGTCAATACGGTAGGGGCTTTCGTCAGCAAAGACAAACCGGTAGCCGAGGTCTATTCTCCTGATCTACTTGCGACCCAACAGGAATACCTGCTGGCGGTCAAGAGCCGTGAACAGTTAAAAAGCTCCCCGATCCCTTCAATCGCCCAGAACGGCGAAGGTTTGGTGTCATCATCCAAACAGCGGCTGATGCTCTTCGGCGTCAAGGAGAGCCAGATTGCCGAACTGGAGAAAGCGGGCAAACCGAATATCAGCCTGCCTATCTTCACACCGCTCTCAGGGATTGTTATCGAAAAAATGGTGCAGCAGGGGCAATACGTCAATACCGGTGACCCCCTGTTCAATATAGCTGATCTCTCCACTGTCTGGGTTGAGGTGGAGGTTTACGAAAATGAGTTTCCCAATATCCATGTTGGCCAGCAGGTAGAGATCCGCTCCCAGTCCTTCCCCGGCAAACCGTTTTCCGGGAAGATCGCCTTCATCTACCCCTTCCTCGATCCTAAAACCAGAACAGTGAAAGCCCGGGTGGAGATGCCGAACCCCGGCATGAGGCTGAAACCGGACATGTTTGTCAATGCCATCATCAAAATACCGCTTGGTTCTACCATTGTTGTGCCTGTCACTGCCGTAATAGACACCGGAAAGCGCCAGGTTGTCTGGGTTGAGACCTCAACAGGCATGTTTGAACCACGTGATGTGCAGGTCGGACAGACAAGTAATGACAAAATTCAGATTCTGTCGGGCCTCACGACAGGCGATAAAGTGGCGGTATCCGGTGGCTACCTGATCGACTCCGAATCACAATTGAAAGGTGGCGGCGGGCACGAGAACATGCCCGGAATGAAGATGGATGACAAAAAACCAGTGGTTCCTGTTGCTCCACCGGCGCAGCAACAGCCGGCAGCAAAGAAGACCTTGAAGATGGATGATATGAAAATGTAATTTTTTCCCCCGATATCAAGGGGGACTTCAAGCCCGACAAGGATCTCTCATGATTGAAAAAATTATTGAATACTCCGCCCGCAACCGCGTAATTATCCTGATGATGTTTGGATTGATCATCGCCTGGGGTGCCTGGTCGGTCTACCACACACCGGTTGATGCTATTCCGGACTTGTCCGACAACCAGGTAATCGTCTTCACCGACTATCCTGGCCGTTCGCCTCAGGTTGTCGAGGACCAGGTTACCTATCCGCTGGCGGTTAACCTGCAGGGCTTGCCTCAAGTACGTGCCGTACGTGCCTCCTCCGCTTTCGGCTTCTCGATGATCTACGTGATCTTCGAGGACAAGGCCGACATCTACTGGGCCAGAACTCGCGTATTGGAGCGGCTTAACTACGCCGCCTCGCTTCTTCCTCCCGGCGTAGTCCCGACCCTTGGTCCGGACGGCACCGGCGTTGGTCACGTCTTCTGGTACACGATCGAGGGCAAGGGGTACGATCTGGAGCAGTTGCGCACCCTGCAAGACTGGTTCGTACGCTATCAGCTTAACACCGTCCAGGGGGTTGCCGAAGTTGCTTCCATCGGCGGCCTGGTACGGGAATATCAGATTGATCTCGACCCATCAAAGTTATTTGCCTACAACATCAAGGTCTCTAAGGTCATGGATGCGGTCAAGGCATCCAACAAGGATGTCGGAGGCAAGCTGATCGAGCAGGCGGACGCCGAATACCTGATTCGCGGCCGCGGCTACGTCAAGTCAAAAGCGGATCTGGAAGATATCGTTGTCGGCGCCGACATGCGCGGCACGCCGATCTACGTCAAAAATCTGGGGACCGTCCAGACCGGCGTGGCTATCCGTCGCGGTCTTATGGAGATGAACGGCGAAGGTGAAGCGGTCGGCGGTATCGTGGTCATGCGCTATGGGGGAAATGCAAAGGATGTCATTGACCGGGTAA
>Ga0172380_10006980_pt1 | contig 12896 bp, 17 predicted proteins | sample Leawe162metaG_FD_119747 | JGI IMG/M metagenome (GOLD analysis project Ga0172380, IMG submission 119747) | Leachate microbial communities from a municipal landfill in Southern Ontario, Canada - Leachate well 162 metaG | ecosystem: Engineered > Solid waste > Landfill > Unclassified | place...
ATTAAACTTGACAGTAGACTTAATAGTGGTAAAATCAATAAATAGTTAAGGTTTTATAGTAAAAAATAGGGGTTCAGGAAAATTTCCTGAAGGTTTGGATGGTCGGGCCGCCATCTGCGAAAGTGCAGTTGGTGGTTTTTGTTTTTTAGAGAGTTTAATTAAAAAAAGGAGTTCTTATGGACTGGCAGAATGTTCCTAGCCCGGAAGATATAATTGATGTAGGCAAGAAGAAATTTTTCGGTTACAGTAAATATCTCCCCTGGATAATACTGGGTTTGTTTGTTATTATCGGTCTAAAAGGGGTTATCTATTCGATAGGCCCGGATGAAGTAGGGGTAATGCAGAGGTTTGGCAGGTATACCGACTTAAGCGCGCCCGGGTTACACGCTAAAATTCCATTCGGCGTTGATAAGGTGACTCCGATTAAAGTGGAGAAAATCTTCAAGGAAGAGTTTGGGGGGTTAAGTTCAAGTGTAGGGAGTAGGCGTTCTTACGGCTCGGACTTAGAACAGTCGTTGATGCTTACCGGAGATTTAAACATACTCGATGTCCGCTGGATTGTCCAATTCAAGATAAAAGATCCGATAAAATTATTGTTCGTGGTGCGTAACCCGCGTAATGTTATAAGGGATGTCTCTGAAATAGTTATGCGCCGGTTTGTGGGAGACTATACAGTGGATGAGGTCTTGACTATTAAAAGGGAAGAAATAGACCATCTGGCTCAGGTTGAGATGCAAAGAATATTAGACGATTATCAAACCGGTGTCCAGGTTATTACGGTTAAGCTCCTGGATGTAAATCCTCCGGATAAGGTAAAGCCGGCCTTTAATGAAGTTAATGAAGCCAAGCAGGAAAAGGAGAAGATGATTAACCAGGCTTGGGAGGCGTATAATAAAGCCATACCAAAGGCCAAAGGGGAAGCGGAGCGGACTATCCGCGAGGCAGAAGGATATTCCCTGGATAAGATAAATAGGGCTAAAGGCGAGTCAGAAAGGTTTTTGGTAACTTTAGGAGAATACAAGAAAGCCCCGGAGATTACCCGCAAGAGGCTCTATCTTGAAACTCTTGCCGAGGTCTTGCCCAAGGCGAAAGAAAAATATATTATAGACCCAAGGCAATCTTCCATATTGCCGTTATTAGACCTAGGCAGGAAGGGAGGGCTTAAGCAATGAAAGAGGGCAGATTAGGGACGATCTTGGGTTTGATTTTTTTCCCGGTTGTAATTATTTTTCTTGCATTTGCAAGCGGGGCATTGTTTGTAGTAGATGAGACAAAACAAGTGGTGATTACCCAGTTTGGCAAGCCGGTGGGGAAACCTATCGTTTCTGCCGGGCTGCATTTCAAGACTCCTTTTATCCAGCAGGCGCATTATTTTGAGAAGAGGCTTTTGGAGTGGGATGGAGACCCGAATCAGATACCCACAAAAGACAAAAAATATATCTGGGTAGACACCACAGCACGTTGGAAAATAGTGGATGCTTTGAAATTCCTGCAGTCTGTGGGTAATGAAATAAGCGCAAGCAGCAGGCTCAACGATATTATCAACTCGGCCACCAGGGATGCGGTTACCGGGAATCTTCTGGTCGAAGCGGTAAGGAATTCGAACCGTATACTTGAGAGTAAGGATCTAGGGGAAGATGCCATAGTCAGCGAGGAGGCGCTTGAGCGTATAGCAATCGGAAGGCAGCAGTTGACTCGCTTCATACTGGAAAAGGCAAAGGTGCTTGCTCCTCAATACGGCATTGAAATTTTGGATGTGCGTATAAAGCGCATAAATTATGTAGAGGAGGTGCGTAACAAGGTCTATGACAGGATGATTGCGGAGAGAAAGCGCGCTGCCGAGAAATACCGCTCGGAAGGGTTTGGAAAAGCGGCCGAAATAGAAGGCCAGGTCGGTAAAGAGCTTAAGTTGATAACTTCAGAGGCATACAAGCAGGCGCAGGCTATTGTCGGTAAAGCCGATGCCGAAGCAATTAATATTTACGCTACTTCCTATGAACAGAACCCCGGATTTTACTCTTTTCTCAAGACACTGGAAACGTATAGGGGCACTATCGACGCGAATTCAACGGTGATTCTGACTACCGATAGCGATTATTATAAATATCTTAAGGCCCTGGATAAATAGAACGGGATAACATGTTTGTGCTAGCTAATTTTTTAACTGCCTTAGCCCAAATCTTAGATGTAGGATTTTTCATATTTTATTGGCTGATCTTAATCCGCGCTTTGATCAGCTGGGTTAATCCCGATCCCTGTAATTTTATAGTCCAGTTTTTATATAAGACTACTGAGCCAATACTCTATCCGATAAGGAGGATCCTGCCCTCGGGCTTGAAATTTGGCATAGATATTTCACCAATTATTGCATTTTTTGCGATTATGTTCCTCAGGTCTTTTTTAATAAGGACATTGATTGAGTTGGCTATAAGATTAAAAGGATAAATCAGTTTCTTGAAGTAATCCAGGCTAAGTAAGGGCATTGCAAATCCGCTTTTTTCTGCGATACCGGTTGCTTTCTTTCCTTTTATTTATTCATTTTAGCTGAAAAATAACTTTATTAGCGCTCATTGTCCTTTAGGAGGTTTTACGATGAAGAAAATACTGCTTATTTCTTTTGAATATCCTACCGGCAGATCATACTGCGGCGGCGTAGGCCAGATTGTAGAACAGAGCAGGGATGCTCTTTTGGCTATGGGCTATGAAACTTATGTGCTGATAAGCTCCGGGTTTGCCAGAAAAGACCCCGTTAAGCTGCTGTTTGCGGACGATTCCCTAAAGCGCTATCCCAGCCTGGGAGCATTCCTCAGGGATTATGACTGGTGTAATTTTGGCTATATAATCCATCATTTCGTGAATTGGACTGCAGAACTTAAAAAGATTGCAGTACAAAAAAGAAGAAAACCTAAAATTATCTATCACTTTCACAGCATATTAAGAAGGGAGAAAGAATCCGGATTCAGGACATTAAACCATTTTTTGTATAATCAGGAGAAAATGATCGAATTGGCAGATAGGGTCGTTTGCCCTTCGGCCTATGAATATGATAACTTTATCAGGTATTTCCCTTCTTTTATAGATAAAGTGGTTGTTATCGAGAATACGATTGAAGCCTTTGGCGCAGATAAAAATAAAATAGAGGAGATAAGGGCCAAGTATAAGATTAAGAACAATGATATAGTTTCTCTTTATGTGGGCAGGCTGGAGAGGATAAAGGGAGCGCATATCCTGCTGAAGGAGGCGCCCAAGATCCTCAAGGCACATTCTCATCTCAAACTTTTTTTTGTAGGGAGGTCGCTGGAGAAAGACCTGTATAAAAGACTATTACGGCTGTGCGGGCAATTCCCCAGGCAGTTTTTTTATAAAAAATATTTAGATAAAAATGAATTATTCCAGTATTACTATTTAAGCGATATCTATATTAACAGTTCTTTAAGCGAATCGTTTTCTTTGAGCACCCATGAAAGCGCGCTTTGCAATAGCGCCTTGCTTTTAAACCGGCTTCCGGCCCTGGAAAAGTTTAAGGATGCGGCGTTGTTTTTCGACGCAAATAGCGGAGATTTTTCCGAAAAATACGAGGTTTTGATAAGAAACCATGTTTTAAGAAACAAGCTTTCCGGGAAAGCCAGCGCGATTGCCAATAAATTCATTGATAATAACAGGTTTAGAGACAACCTGCATAAACTCCTTAATAGTTTTTCGGCGGAAGCCAAAATTTAGAATATACAATTTCCTGCAGCGTAAAAACTTCAAGCCGGCTTAGAGGGCGGGCATAATTTTATTGTATCTGCTATTCGGCATGGTATAATTGATTAAATACAATATTGAATAAGTAAGTGGTCCGGGAATATGCGAGTATTTCCGGAGGATTTTCGATGGTCGGGCCGCCATCTCGCATGCGAACGCGGGGCGGCTTTTTTATTGGAGGTGAAAATGAACTTTAAGATATTGGAAGAAGTATTTTTCGGGAACCGTATTTTGGATTATATCATCGCGGTATCGGCATTGTTTCTGAGTTTGTTATTCGTTAAGCTGGTTATCCGCACTTTTATAAAACGCCTTAAAAAATTAGCAGAGAAAACTACTACTACATTTGACGACTTGCTGGTAAAAATCCTCGGGAAGATCGTTTTACCTGCTTTATATCTTAGCTGTATTTATATAAGCCTGAAAACATTAAAGATGCCCGCCGGTTCGGAAGGAATAATTAATGTGGTAGAGCTGGGTGTGGTTACCTTTTTTGCCGCGCGCATGGCCTTGATGTTTATAGGCTATGGCCTGGGCTTGTATTTTTCCAGGACGCAGGAAGATATTACGCTGGTGCACAGTCTTGAGGGGATGTCGCGGGTTATTAAATACCTGGTCTGGGCGATTGCCGCGATAATTTTTTTGGATAATATTGGTTTTAAGGTTTCCACAATAATAGCGGGTTTGGGCATCGGAGGTATTGCGGTAGCCATAGCCGCGCAGGCATTACTCAAAGATTTCTTTAGTTATTTCTCAATTGTATTTGACCGGCCTTTTAAGTTAGGAGATTTTATTATCATCGGCGATTTTATGGGCACGGTGGAGCATATCGGGATAAAAACCACGCGCATACGCAGTTTGGGCGGAGAGCAGTTGATATTCTCTAATACTGACCTTACTGATTCGCGCGTGCGTAATTATAAACTTATGGAGAAAAGGCGCGTTGTGTTCCGCCTGGGCGTAACGTACCAGACTTCTCTTAGCCAATCAAAAGAAATTCCCAAGATTATCGAGAATGTGATTAAGAAAACTAAAGACGCAGCTTTTGACCGGGCGCATTTTTTTAGTTACGGCGATTTTAGCCTGATATTTGAAGTCGTGTATTTTGTTTTGAATTCCGACTACAACAAATATATGGATGTTCAGCAGGAGATTAATTTCGCGATCAAAGAAGAGTTTGAGAGACGGGGTATCGAGTTTGCCTATCCGACCCAGAAGCTGTATCTGAGTAAGGAATGATTACGGCAGGAGCTGAGAACCCATGAGATTTAGAACTCCTAAATTAAGACTCATTATTGCGGGGATGGTCATCCTGACCGCCATTTTTTATCTGCTTAAAAGCCAGATAGAGGGCTATCAGCTTAAGAGAATTATTGAACGCCTCACTGCCGATTCGCGGGTTGCCGAGGTAATCGTGACCGATGTTAAGCACAATTCAAAAATAAAACAAACCTATACGACCATTAAATTCCTGGAATATGATACGAAGTTAAGGCCGCTTGAGGCGAAGTATTTTACTTTTTCGGGTAATGTTATTCAGTTTCAGTCGATGGTAATAAGGTTTGATGATTTTTACGTTAAGAAGGGGCATCCTTTAAAGGGGAAAAGCGCGTATCTTTTTATGAAGGCATTTATGCTGACGGACAATGGCGCGGAAACGTTCGAAATTACTAAAATAGACGAAATCCCCTCCGGATATGAGGCCGCAGAGGTTAAGAATAATTTTGAGAGAAAGCTCTGGAAAAAATTTTGGGAATATGCCTTTGATCCTGAAAAAGCAGGTAAGGCAGGCATTAAGAACGTCCAGATTGAGGCGCCCGGCACAAAATTTATCCCCGGTATGATTTATACGATAAAAATCGAGCATGACGGCGGGCTGCGCATTGACACTAAGCCGGTAACTCCTATCCTGAGGAATGAAAAGATCAAATTTTAGGTTACTGCCGGGGGCCGCCCTTTATTTTATTGTGCTTGACTAATAGCAAAATTATGGTAATATGAAAATGTAGTAAAAGATTAGAAGTCTTAGGCCGTAAGGAGTAGGAAACTAACCTTGCGGTTTTTTTATCGTTGTCATTGTTTGCCCGGTTAGAGGTTATAGTATCTATCAGGTAAAGGTGATGTAAGATTTCTGACGGGTTTTACTATAATTCTTGAGAAAAGGAGGTAGCAAACAATGGTAAAAGGATCAGTAAAGTGGTTCAGCGACCAAAAAGGTTATGGATTTATCACGCCTGAGAATGGTAAGGATGTATTTGTCCATCATTCATCTATTCAGGGTGAAGGATACAAATCTTTAGCTGAAGGCCAGCAAGTCGAGTTTGAAATCGAACAGGGCCCTAAAGGCGAACAAGCGACCAAGGTCGTCAAGTTATAACCTTAAAAACTAAAATAGGGCCCGGCGCTATCTGTGCCGAGCCCTATTTTTTTCACCGATGGGGGGATGGAGAATTGATGAAGAAGATTAATTGCCAGAAATGCAAGAAACAGCATTCCTGTTGTGATTTCGGGGCCTGGGTAGATTTGGATGAAGCTAAAAAAATATTATCCCTAGGATTAAAAGGAGATTTTTACCATTTGGAAAAGGATAGGGATTACCCTTCCGGTTACCGGGTCGGAACAAGCGTTGAAGACAACCGCTGTTCTTTCCTTACTCCTGGAGGTTTATGCTCTATTCATAAGGTTGATTATAATTTGAAGCCTACCCACTGCAAGGAATTTCCGTATGAAAAGGGGAAATTATCTCCGTTCGCGGATGTATTATGTCCGGTGGTTAAATCCAAAAGAAAAAGAAAGAAGAAATAGGATAGATTAAGATGAATATTTTTGTGGGTAACTTGCCGTTTGCAGCCAACGAAAATGATGTAAAGAAGTTCTTTGAAGGTTTCGGGAATATTCTTTCTGTGGTGATTGTGATGGAGAAGCAGAAAACCGCGCCTAAATCCAGGGGGTTTGGTTTCGTGAATATGCCTGATGACGGACAGGCGCTCGCTGCGATAGCCGCGCTTAACGGCAAGGAATTCATGGGCCGTCCTCTTAATGTGAATCCGGCGCGTTCTAAAGAAGAAGCCCGGGCCGCCCGCGGGTTAAAAGAAAATAGTAAGCCGAAAGCTAAACCGCCAACTCCGCAGAAAACCTGGTTTAGCCCGGTTTTTAGGAAGCCGGGGACATACAAGGGCGGCCGGCGTACGCATAGCTATATGAAGCGTAAGGGGTTAACCGGGATACAGGAAGAGGCTAAGCCGCGCAAGGGGAGCCAGGATAATCCTCTGCGCTGGCGTAGAAGGAAAGACCAGGTAAAGCCCTGGCAAAAGAGTTCGAGTGAGCAGAAGCCCTGGAAAAAGAGTATCCGTCTTACGCAGAAATCCAAGTTCAAGGTTAGTAAAAACCGCCAAGGCCCTAAAAAATAGCGGGCGCTTTTAATTTCTGAAAAATAAAAACCTTATTCATGCTGAATAAAATTTTAGAAAGATTCGCCAAGTTATTGGTAGTCTGGGTGGTCTTGGCTGCAGCCGTGGGATATGTTTTTCCCCAGGTGTTGGTTCCGCTTAAACCTTTTATCGACTGGTTCTTTGGTTTTACCATGTTCGGTATCGGTTGCCTGCTTTCGGCCAAGGATTTTAAACCCATCCTGGAGAAACCAAAACTAATTTTCCTAGGTACGGCTGCCCAGTTTATCATCATGCCGCTTTTAGCTTTTATCATCATCAAAATTTTAGGCCTGGCTCCGGCTTTAGCCGTGGGGCTTATCCTGGTGGCGGCTGTTCCGGACGCCATGGCTGCGGGAGTAATGTCTTACCTGGCCGAAGCCGATGTAGCCTTCTCCGTGGCCTTGACCACAGCCACCACGCTGGTAGCGCCTTTAATCACGCCTGCTTTAACCTGGTTTTTGGGGAAAGAGTATATCCCGATACAATTCTGGCCGATGGTAGAGAGTATCATAATAATGGTTATCCTGCCCCTTATGTTCGGTTTGTGGGTGCAACACCGTTTCCATAAAATCACCTCCAGGATTAAGCCGGTATTCCCGGCGCTTTCAAGCCTGTTTATCGCTTTTATCTGCGGCCTGGTCGTGGCCTTAAATAAAAATGCCCTGGGAAAAGTCACCGGCATGATTTTTATCGCCGTAATAAGCCTGAATATCTTTGGGCTCCTGCTGGGGTATCTTACCGGTAAGGGATTCCGGTTTAACCTCCAGCAGCGGCGCACACTGGCTATTAATGTCGGGATGCAGAATGCCGGAATGGGCGCGGTGCTGGCAATTAAACATATTTCCGCGGAAGCCGCTATTCCCAACGCGCTTTTTGCAACCTGGTGCATTATCAGCGCGGCCGGTTTAGCGGGGATTTGGTCAAAAAATGGCGAGAGGAGGGTTTGAGATGGAATATTTTTTGGTGAGATGGTTAATCAATGCACTGGCTATTTTTATTGTCGCCCACATTGTCAAGGGCATAGAAGTATCCAGCACGCCGGTTGTGCTGGTGATTGCCTTAGTTTTAGGGATTATTAATGCTTTTTTAAGGCCGCTGGTTATCCTGGTCACTCTGCCGATTAATATCCTTACTTTAGGGCTGTTTACGCTTTTTATCAATGGCGCGCTTTTCTTTTTCATATCTAAAATTGTCAAAGGTTTTGTGATTACGGGTTTCTGGCCGGCGTTCTGGGGCTATATACTCTTTAGCATAATCAGTTTTCTCCTGAGTTTTTTAATTATAGAGACACTTTAGAACCGGGACCGGGGATAAGGAGGCAAAAATGGGGGTTGAAAAGACAGGCGAAAAATACCGTTGCAACGTATGCGGAAATGAGGTAGTGGTAACAAAAGTAGGCGGAGGAGAGTTAGTTTGCTGCAAGAAGCCTATGGAGAAGATCGAAGGATAAGGAGGCAAGAGTAATGGGTAAGTCAATTAAGGGTACTAAGACGGAGAAAAATCTTCTGGCGGCGTTCGCCGGAGAAGCGCAGGCGCGCAACAGGTATACGTATTTTGCCAGCGCCGCACGCAAAGAAGGCTTTGAGCAGATTGCTAATGTTTTTATGGAGACCGCGGAGAACGAGAAAGAGCATGCTAAGGTATTTTTTAAGTATCTGGAAGGCGGAGATGTAGAGATTACCGCCGCATACCCCGCAGGGATGATTAAAGATACTAAAGCTAATTTGGAAGAGGCTGCTGCCGGAGAGCATCTGGAGTGGACGTCTCTTTATGCGGATTTTGGCAAGACGGCAAAAGATGAAGGGTTCTTTGAAGTAGCGCGTTCTTTTGAACAGATATCCAAAGTAGAAAAATTCCATGAAGCAAGATACAGAAAATTGGTCGATAATATCGCCAACGCGGAGGTATTCAAAAAGAAGGGGCCGGTAAAATGGCACTGCCTCAACTGCGGCTATGTTGCTGAAGGCAGCCAGGCCCCGGAAGAATGCCCTGCCTGCAGGCACCCGCAGTCATTTTACGAGGTATTGGCAGAAAATTATTAAAGTAGGATTTTTTCCTGTATTTTCTGTCGGATTTTGATATAATAAAAAAGCAGCTAAGAAAAAAGGCTTTTTAAAAAAGGAGGGTGAAGTTATGAAAAAGCTGGTTTTGTTTGTTTGTTCGGTAGTTTTTTTGGCCGGATGCGCTTCCTTGACAATCTCGCAGGTAACCTCCAGAAATAGAGAAAACCTGGCGAAATTATATGTCGGCCTGCCTCGCTCTAACGCGCTGGAGATTATGGGACAAAGCCCGATAACACTCAACTGCCCGGATGTTTCCAGTAAACACACGAAACAGGTTATTATAGCCAATCCTTATCGTACGGAGACCCTACAGAATGCCGATAGGAAATTCGAAGTGGCCTATTATGTGATTGATATCAGTAATGATTGTCTGGTCAGCGAAGATGGCCTTATGCCGCTGGTGTTTGAAAACAATAAGCTTATCGGATGGGGAAAGGAATTTTTGCAGGGTATTAATAAAAAATAATGCCGGATACCTGTTTGTGTATTGAATCAATAGGGAAGGGATAGCGCCTGTTAAGCTCAGGGGCTGTCCCTTTTTATTTAAGGAGATAGAATATGCTAAAATGGTCAGTAGTGGTTTTTATTCTGGTTTTCGCTGCGGGATGCCGTGGTTATACTCCGCCTATTTCAGCTCAAACCAAAGATGACCTGTCCAGGCCTATTGATTGCAATAGGGCCAGGGAGGATATTCAGACCCTGGAGCAGGAAAAGACAGAGGTCGTAGAACAGGCTAAGGCAGGAGTAAAGATGTTTGTACCCGCTGCCGCAGCCCGGGCAATATTACACGGAGATTACCTGGACCGCGAGAAAGTAGCTAGCGGAGAATACAACCAGGATATAGATAACAAAATTCAGCAGATAAAAGAAAAGTGTAGTATATAGTATATAAGGAAGGATGAAATGCAGAGGAAAATGAAAGTTATTATTCTGGCAGTTATTCTCCTCCTGGGATTTTGCCTGGTAAGGGATTTTGCCCTTAAATCGTTAATCGGCACCGTAGCCACCAGTATTACCGGCGCACCCATTCATATAGGTAGTCTTTCATTAAGCTTAATAGGGCAATCCGTCAGAATATCCGACTTTAAGATATATAATCCCAGGGGTTTTGCGAAGGGGGTTCTTGCAGATATACCCAAGATAGACCTTAACTGTGATTTAAAAGCGTTTATGGCCAGCAGGATTCATCTGCGCTGGTTAGAGCTAGAAGTTAAAGAGGTTAGTATGGTTAAGAATAAAGAGGGTAAATTAAATGTTGATTCCCTGAAAATAGCCGCGGCAAAATCCAGAGGGAAAAAGAACCCTGCTAAAGAACTGGCTATGCAGATAGACGTTGTAAGCTTGGGGATGGGGAGGGTAGTAAATAAAGATTGCAGCGTTGAGGGCCGGACTCTGGTTAAGGTATATGATATTAATTTGAAAAGAACCTATAAGAATATCACTAGCGCCCAGCAGCTGGCCGCTTTAATTATAGCGGAGCCTTTGAAAGCAGCGGGTATCCAGGGGCTTAAGGTCTATGGGGTTTCTCTGCTTACCGGCGTAGCGGCTTTACCGGTTATGGCTGCATTTACCTTTGCTGCCAGGGATTACGCCCAGGAGACTTTCAAGATGGAGATAGAGAGGGTCTATAACGCGGGATTGCGGGCCGTAAAGATAGCCGGCAGAGTTAAAGAGGAGAATAGGGAGAGCGGTGTTATAAGCGGAGAGGTTGATGGAGCGTGGGTAACTTTGAAATTAAAAAAGCTTGCGGAAAAGTCAACGCAGGTTACTATTTCCGCTCGTAAGTTCGGCCTGCCCCATGCTGAGATAGCTTCGGGGGTCATGTACCGCCTTAACGAACAGCTTAAATAAGATTTTTTTAATGTAAGTTTGTTTTGACTATTTCTAATAAAGGAGTATAATACTCTTTAATACAGAACACCAAAGATTAGAAAATCTTAAGCCGTAAGGGAGGCTCTAACCTTTACGGTTTTTTATTCATAGAGAGTAGTAAAACTAAAGGAGGAAGTAATGCATACCGGAAAAATCAAGAAAGTCGTACGCGAAAGAGGATTCGGTTTTATCAGTGATAACGACGGAAGGGAAGTATTTTTTCATCAGAGCGGCCTGGTAAACGCGCAGTTTGATTCTTTGAAGGAAGAAGATAAAGTAGAATTTGAAATTGAAGATTCCCCCAAAGGACCCCGCGCAGTGAGTATCTCTATCGCGAAAGAGTAAATAAGCGTATCATGAAAAAAATCAGGACTTCGCTTAAGGGTAGAAAATGCAAATTCCCTCATTGCAAGCATATACTGAGTATCTATAACCATGAGGACTATTGCCATGTCCATCTTGGCCAGGTTGATGCTGAGCATAGGAAGGCAGTTCACAAATAATGATGAGTCATAAAGCGTTTAATAAAATTGATCCGGGTGAGAATAAAAATGGCGCCAGCAGTTTTTACGGTTTAGGTATTGCCCCGAAGATATTGGATATCCTGGAGCGTATAAAATTTAAAACGCCCACGCCGATACAAACAAAAGCTATTCCCTTAGCAATACAAGGAAAGGATATTATCGGAGTTGCGCAGACCGGGACCGGCAAGACGCATTCGTTCGCCATACCCATGGTCCAGATTCTTGAGCAAAAAAAAGGCATAGGCCTGGTCCTTGCTCCTACCCGCGAGCTGGCTATTCAAATCGACGAGGCCTTTCAGGATATAGCCCGCTCTTTCGGGATGAAGACAGCTTGTCTTATCGGCGGGGCACCGATGCCGCCGCAGGTTACGGCTTTACGCAAGAATCCCCGGATAGTAGTGGCTACTCCCGGCAGGCTTATTGACCATATGGGGCAATGGAATTTTCTTCCGGAGCAGGTTGTGATGCTTGTGTTAGATGAGGCAGACCGCATGCTGGATATGGGATTTAGCCCTCAGATCAATAAGATTTTGCGTTTTTTGCCGCAGGCGCGGCAAACCATGTTATTTTCGGCGACTATCCCCAAAGAAATTATGGAAATAGCCGCCAAGTATATGAAGCTTCCTGTTTCCGTAGAAATCGCTCCTTCCGGGACAACCGCAGAACATGTCACCCAGGAATTATTTATCGTAAAGAAAGAAGCAAAGTCGCGCCTTTTGAGTAAGCTGCTTAACCAATATAAAGGCGCGGTTCTTTTATTTTCGCGCACTAAGTTTAATGCCAGAAAGATTACGCGTTCAATTAAAGATATGGGTTATAGCGCAGCCGAAATTCATTCTAACCGTTCCCTGAACCAGAGGAGAGAGGCCTTGGATGGTTTTAAATCCGGAAGGTATAAGGTGCTTGTCGCTACGGACATTGCCGCCAGAGGAATCGATGTGACCGGAATTGAGTTGGTCATTAATTACGATCTTCCGGAAGACGCGGAAAACTACGTGCATCGTATCGGCCGCACAGCCCGGGCAGGAAAGCTGGGGCACGCGGTTTCTTTTGCTACACCCGATCAAAGCCGCGATGTCCGCGATATAGAAAAGATTATTCGGTCCACTCTCCCTGTATCCAAGCATCCCGAAATCCCGCATGAGCAATTTATTGAATCCCGGGGATCCTCTTTTCAGGCTAAGCCGCAGCAGCGCCACAATACGGACCGGCATAAATTCAACCGGCCAAGGAACGGGAATAAGAAATTCTACCGCTAA
>Ga0172380_10006981_pt1 | contig 12893 bp, 22 predicted proteins | sample Leawe162metaG_FD_119747 | JGI IMG/M metagenome (GOLD analysis project Ga0172380, IMG submission 119747) | Leachate microbial communities from a municipal landfill in Southern Ontario, Canada - Leachate well 162 metaG | ecosystem: Engineered > Solid waste > Landfill > Unclassified | place...
CATAGATGGGTCTACCCACAGAGAGATCAGTGAGGTGTGCGGCACTATCCTTACTGGTCTTTCGTTGGGTGGGTTACCACCGTTTAATTCAATGTATGACTTTCAATAAATACATTTTGGTAGAAGGAGACACGGTTGTTGGTGTGTCAGAATGGGAAATGCAGGTAGGAGAAAATCAGTCACAATACAAGGCAGAGTTCAGCTTTCCTGATGAAACCATGGACGTGAAAGACGAAGAAGGCAATCGTTTGCCTATCCCAAATGTAGTTTTAACGGTAGAAGGTGGCCTTCCTGATGACTTAAAAACAGTGAACTTTGAACAAACTCTCATCACTAAGGCACTCGAAAACACAGGTTTTAATTTAAAATTCGATAGCATTAAATAACTATGGCAAAAGTAATCGCTGGTATCCTCGGGTTTCTCGTTCTCATGGTAGTCGTTGCCCTCTCACCGTTTGCCTCAATCGGAGCTGGACATCGTGGAGTGGTGACAGAGTTTGGTAAAGTAAACGACACAGTTCTTCCAGAAGGGTTTCATTTCATCAGTCCTTTCTGGTCAGTACACGAATACGACGTACGTACACAGAAGATTGAAACTACGGCTAACGCAGCCTCAAAAGACCTCCAAAGTGTCACCACACAAATTGCTCTTAATTTCAGTGTGAACCCTGACATGGTAAAAACCTTGTATCAGGAAACACAGGGTGATTATGACGACACTCTCATTGCCCCTGCTATCCAGGAGAGCGTAAAAGCCGCTACAGCGCAGTTTACGGCCGATGAGCTCATCACACGCCGTGCAGAGGTCAAAGAGGCCATGAAACAGGCTTTAATCACTCGTGAGTCAATGCGCTTCTTCACAGTAGAAGATGTGTCAATCGTAGACTTCTCTTTCTCAGCCTCGTTTAACACAGCTATTGAAAGCAAGGTGCGCGCGGAACAAGATGCTCTTGCCTCAAAAAACAAACTCGAACAAACCAAGTATGAGGCTGAACAGGCAATCGTGAGTGCTCGCGCTCAAGCTGAAAGCATTAAAATCCAAGCCGAAGCGGTGAATAGCCAGGGTGGAGCGGATTACGTTGCTCTACAAGCTATCCTTCGCTGGGATGGAAAGTTACCAAATCAAATGATCCCTGGTTCTACGGTGCCGTTCATTAACGTACGGTAATATGCCAGGTTTAATCATCATTGTTTTCCTTGCTGGGTACTTTGCAGGTATTTTTACTTCAGTACTCGTTCAAGCGATTCAATCTAAGAAAAAGTAATATGGGACGCAAAAAGATTGAAGAAGTTATAACCGAGGCCGTGGTAGAAGACTCCTTCATACCAGAGGAAATGGTCCCTGTGGAAGAACCTAAGGCAGAGGTTTCGGATGTTGAATACGCCCGTGAACTCACCTTCGGTCAAAAGGCTGTTGGTATGGGTGAAAAACCCGATGAAAACAAAGATGTTGAAGACCTGAAACAGCTCTTTGCAAACATCATTGATAAGATCGATTCGATTGCTATCGAAGATGGAATTACTGAAAAAACAAAGTATATTCGTCTCGCTATTCAACAGGTGCAGACTGCTGCTATGTGGGTGATGAAGGCAATCACTTGGAAGAACTTTTAAACAGGTGTCCCTACTTCGGTAGGGCCTACCTAAGGGGTTGATGGTGAGGTTTCCTCAGAGGGTTAACTCACCTCCTCTTAGGTGGGGAAAGGCGGTGTGGCGGACAGTGAGCCGTACCGAGGGTCGAGAGAACGTGGCCGATTGCATTGCAATGCTTAAGGCTATAAATCCTCCGAAGGTTATCTCTCATGCAGGTCAAACCCTGCCACCGCCTGAACCACTATTATTTACATGTTTGTATGAACATAAAAGAACTAAATAATGTTCAAGCTCCTCAAAAATGCCGATGTGAACACTGTGGAAAAGAGACCATTTGCTATTTACAAGGCTCAATAACACCAATCACTAGGCAGTTGGCATACGAAGAATGGTTGTGTGCGAATTGTGTAGGGTGACCCATAGAACAGAGCAGGGATGGCTGAGAGGCCTAAAGCTGATACTAGCTAGTAGTGGAGTGGTGGCGCTAGATAGCCAATACCATGTCGCGTCCGTTCGAATCGGACTCCCTGCTCTCTCCTGTGGGGCAACTAATTATTATTTATAAGTATATGACCAAAGAACATATCCTCTTCCTCCTAAAGTATAAGCAGTTTGTGGTGTTATACCATCCATCAGAAGGATATATCGGAGTAACAAAGATAGGTGAAAAAATGTTTGTAACTTCATATTACGACGATCTGAAGAATCCTTTTGAAGGCAGAACACATTTATTCGTAGGTGATGATGTATCAACCCTAGAAGACTGTTCCCTCCACTCCACCTTCGACCTTCCTAAAAAACGATATGCAGTAAATCAGAAAGTAAGAGTACGTGAGGATGCGGAGAAGTGGAGAGAAATTCTTGGATACGGAGAATCATCAAATGCAAAACCTGGTAGATTTGGAATAATTGAAAGTTTAGAAAGCGGTAGATATTGGGTAGATTTTGATGGTAATCAAGCGTTAGCTCCCCACGAAGCCCTTGACCCTGTGTATGAGGAAAAGTGTAGTAATTGTGAAAGTTTGCAAATAACAGGACAACATTCTTGTGAAAAACAATTTGACCGAGATAAATGGCTCGAAGAAGGTAAAGCTAATGGAATGGTTAAAGATGGAATGATTGTTGTATGAAAAAATATCATGTACATACGGTTTATTATAAAAAAGGTTCAACAGTAGATTATCTCAATATTTTTCAAGCCATTTGGAGGTTACTAACAGCATCACCTAAAAATAAGGTAAGTATAACTTGTCACATGAACCGCAAATGTCGTTAAACCTAAATTACTATGATTAGTCAACACGTCACCTCACTAGAAACCAGTAAACGCTTGAAGGAGTTGGGAGTAAAACAAGAGTCAGAGTTTTACTGGGAAAGAAGACACCATCTCGAAAGTGATAAATGGGTTTGGGGTGAAGGTTATCGTTTGGTGCGAACAGATAAAGGCCATTTTTACGCAGCAATGGTGAGTATCTACGTAATGTATGAAAAGGAACTAAAAGAATCGAGAATTTCCGCCTTCCTTTCGAGTGAGCTTCTCAAGATATTACCAGAAAAAGTCGTTCTTCCAGGTGAACATGCTTATCACGATAGCATAAACAATACGTTCACCTTAGAAGTAGAGTTTGAAAATGGAAAATGTATCTACTATTACAGTAACGGTGATGAAAATGTGTTTTATAAGAAGGAAAACTTCAGAGAAAACGAAGCAGAAGCACGGGGTATTTTAGTAGAATACCTCCTCGAAAATGGCTTAATTACTCTTTAACCCTATGGAAAAAGTTTTTCAAAAACCCGATGAAATAGTTGAGTGTGAAGATAAAGAATGTGGAGGTGAAGTTACTGAACAGTACGATGAAATAGATGGTGAACATTATCCTGATGGCACTCGTTGTATAAAATGTGGTAAGTGGCAATAATTATAACCCTATGCGACCAGTATCAATAATCTGTATTACTATAATCGCTTGCATGTTCATGATCGGTTTAACTATTGAAAGTGTTTATTCAAACAAATGTACGGAATCCTATGCCAGAACCAACCAACAATAAATGTGAACATAACGATCAAGAAGCTTGCCCACCAGTTTGTACACGAGACTACCATAGTGCTCATTGTAGACGTTGTGGAGAGCACTTGGTTGGACAAGAGGCAATTCCCAACATGCCGACTATGGAACCAACCAATGAGACGGAACTAACTGAGAAAATTATTAAAATAGTGGATTTAAAGGCGTGCCCATTTCATAAGAACAGATTTTCCCATAGTTGCACTCAGTGCAGAATGGCAAAAATACTGCAAAAACAATACGAGCAAGTGTATCGACTCATCTCCGAAGAACGCAAACGAGCATACGAACAAGGTGTTAAAGAAGGAATCATTGATAGAGGTACTCTAGAAACAAAAGCACAAATTCCAGGTTCAATGTTTGAAGCTATTAAACGTGAAGGACAGGAGGAGATACTCAAAGATCTGTATAGAATCGTAGGAACAAAAGAAGCCTTTAAGTGGATAGTAGAAGACTACGCCCTCTCCCTCGGTTTAACTATTAAAGAGTGATATGTACTACACCACAAAGAAAAACAAGATAGAGGATTTGGAAGAAGGAGATCAACTTCTCATAGAGAGTGGTGGCGAATACGCAAAAGCCACGTACATCAAGGATGGTTTAGTAAAAATAGATTGGGGTTTCGGTGGGCCTAAAATCGTAAAAAGCTTGAATGAAAGACGCTGGGTGTACATGGGAAGGACGTGGGAACAGAGGATAAAAGACTGGTTTTATTCATTTTTAAAGTAAATGTATGGAAAGACAGACCAAATCAAAACGGGCAGTTCGTGTAAAAAAAGGCATGCGTCAGAGAGCAACAGAAGTACGTCATTATAAGAGAAAACTGTACACCGAACACCTGTATAAGGAAGCTACACGCAAAAGCAAACCAAACAGAACAAATCTAGTCTTGCCTAACGTAGATACACGTCCTGCATGTCGTGAGTGTAAGGCAGATCGTCGGCAACCTGGTTCGTCTCGGTGTAAGGAATGTTCGGAAAAATTTAAGTCTAGCAAATAAAAGTATGGCAACACTAGACTATAGATCAAACGAAAGACATAGAACCTGTGACTTCTGTGGAGACTCGGGATCAATGATAGGTACAGACAAGGATTCTTCCAGAGACATTTGTAAGAAATGTGTAGGAAGAGCCATAGCCCTATTTAATTCAAACGAAGCATCTAATTCATCATGTGCTCAATCAGCACCTAAACCAGATTTTATGAACATCATCGCACGCATGTTACTCGATAAAGACACTAAAACCCTTATAAAGGCAGGCATCCTGAACGAAAATTTGAGCCTTACAGAAACAGGTCGTCAAGCACTTGAATCGCTTACCTTGAAGAGTCAGAAAGAAGGTCTTCTCGCGATCGCTGATGAAATCATCAAAGAAAACGAGGATAAGAAATAAAAAACACCCATCTATGGATGGGCTGTGTGGATGGCGCATAGGGACGCAGCCGTCGAGTGAGACGGTCGGTATGAAAGACAAAACCTAGGTAACCCAAGTCTGCAATGGCTAGGGCAACGTCATACCATGCAAGGTGCAAATCCTTGCTCCCCACAACCTATCTATCGATGGAAGTTATCCCCATCCCAGGTATTGACAGTATTACTATACTGTGTAATAATACAGACATATGATTGAAATTGATCCAAACAAAACCTACACTGCTTACGAAATTCGTAAGTTAGGACTGATGATCTCTCCGAGATACAAAATACCTATTCGCGCCCATACAAGTATTAAGAATAGGCTAGTGATGAACGGATTGTTCGCTGCGGTAAACACACGAACAAAACAAATTGACTACAGCGTTAAAGGGTCGGACTTAATTGCGCTTAATGCGCGTGCAATGGAACAGGGATTTTAATTAGTAATTTAATTTGTATGAACGATAATTTCTTTATGCCAGTAGGAAATACAAAACCTTACTTTAAGGCAGCATTTGAAGGGTTTGCAGGTTCAGGTAAAACCTATACCGCAGCTCAAGTTGCTATCGGAATCCATAAACGTATTGGCTCAACCAAGCCAGTCATCATGTTTGATACTGAAAAAGCAGCTAAGTTTTTAAAGAAAGCATTTGCTGATGCAGGTATTGAATTGTTGATCCGTGAGAGTCGCTCTTTGTCAGACCTCAAAGAGACGATGAAACGTATCCGAGAGAGTAAAATATCAGACATCCTTATCATTGACTCAATCTCCCATATTTGGGAGAGCACAGTAGAAACATATAAAAAAGGTAAGGGCCGTGATTACTTAACAATGCAGGATTGGGGTGTTCTTAAACCAACCTGGAAGCGTGAGTTCTCAGACCCATTCGTTCGAGATGAATACCACGTTATTATGTGTGGTCGTGCAGGATACGAATACGATCAACAAACTGATGCCAATGGCAAAAAAGAGTTTGTTAAAAGTGGTGTAAAGATGAAGGTAGAAGGTGAAACTGCGTATGAATCAGACATGATCGTACTCATGGAACGATTTGAAGAAGTCCTTGGTGAAGAGAAGAAAGCTTGGCGTGAGGCTACCATCATCAAAGACCGTTCAACGCTCATTGACGGAAAGACCTTCAAAAACCCTACATATAAAGATTTCTCTCCGGTTATTGAAGACATGCTCCTCAATCCAGAAACTTTTAAACAATCAGAACAGACGGATACAAGTGAATTGTTTCCAAGAAATGATGATGAACGTGCAAATTACGGCAGAACAAAGGACATTACTCTTGAAGAAATAGAAGGACAGCTCCTCAGAGCTTGGCCATCAAAAAGCGTGGCCGATAATCAAGCTAAACTTGATACGATTGATAAAGTGTTTGAAACAAGAAGCTGGACATTTCTTACCACAAAAGGCGTTGCTGAACTTCAAGCAGGGTTAGCTTCTATCCGAGAAATTGTAGAAGCAGAGCTTATAAAACAATTCCCTGATAAAAATGCGGTCAGTCCGAATTCAGAAGCAAAAAAAGAGATAAAGAAAATAACCAAAAAAGCTGATAAAGCTGTAGCTGATTTTGAAGCTGATCTCAAATAACTATGCCGTACGATCCTACTACACGAAGAAACTCTGGTGCTCGGACGAACTACCTAAAGTCTTACCAGTACGATGATGTAGATCAGCCATACGTAGCTAGTCCAGAAGTTCCTATTGAAGAGCCAGTGAAAAGAAAACGTGGAAGACCTAGAAAGGTTCTGCCTATACCCCCTCCCGTATTTACCGCTGTTAGACCTTCTCCAGCGCTTATAAAAATTCCTATTGCTCCACCACCTGTAATAATCCAACAAAACGAGTTCGTGAGCAATGACATTTACTTTGTAGCGGCCATGAGATCAGTAGGGATTATGTACGATCGTATCAGTGGACCAAACGATCACATGATGTTTCATTACAAAACCATGCCAAGAGAAACAGAAGCAGCATTCTACTCAGGAAAACTGCTGGTTTCAGCAATTGTCTTTGCTGACTCACTCAGGTTCATCCGTCGCGTATCTAAGACTCGAATTGTATGATTGTAGGTATAAAAGAAGAGCTTATTCGCAAGAAATACTTTTCCGGTGGTCTGAGTGACATCCTAGCCTCTTTCCTTGAAAAGGAAGCGACCCCAGAGGATTATCAAATGCTCGATACATTTCTCGCCTCGCTTACTGAGGAGGCACAGAAGGTAAAAGAAGCATTTTCAAAGTTCGCCAACCCTGATGAACTCAAACCACCTTCTGCTGAAAGCCTCATGGTTTTAAACGAAGAGCAGAAAGAGAAGCTCAATCAATGGGAGATAGAGAGAAACCGCGATTACGAGAAAGCCAAGATTATCATCGCTGAGTCACGTCGCGCAGCCAACGTTGGTGGAGCGAAGGCTGAGGACTGGTTAAAATGGGGGTTAGATCTCGCTACCTACCAGTTTTCACTCGATCAGTACCGTGTATGGCAAGATCAACTCTACAGGGCCCGCCTGACCGAAATAATGGACGTTTACGGGGTTTCTAGGGCTGAAGCTGAGGAACGTGCCAAACTCACTAATGAGTACCGTGATTACAAGAATGCAGTCTTATTCCGTGAGATGGTCGAAGAAACGATCAAAATCCTTAAGAAATACGCAGGTATTAACTACTAAATACTATGATGAAGTATAAGAAAGGTGACAGACTAAGGAACAGTACCGGATTCGGGTTCAATTTGGATCGTGATCTAGAGATAGTCGAGGTTTTTAATAAAGTATATCTCTGTTTCTCCTTTCCAAATGGAAAAACTTGTACCTATTCTCAAGAAGAATTGGATCGTGAAGGTTGGGAACTTAAAGAGGAAGGCCATTGGGTGCCTGAAGAAGGAGAGCAATATTGGACTGTGGATCATGATGGACATGTTTATCTGAGTAGAAATGATGGTGGCCAAACTGATAGCTTTCGTATAGCTACAGGCAATGCTAAAAAGACCGAGGAGGAGGCAGAAAAGTATAAATTATGGCTTTTGACTAAGCCATATGAAAAAAAGTAGATACGTCATACCAGATGCAGATCGTAAACGATTGGCAGAAGACCCTTGGATGATAACATGCAAGGGGTTAAACGAGGATATGCTTGTCTGTACGAAGAAGACTCAGGAATGGCACCATGCTCTCATGTACGCAGGAAAGCGTATACAGCGCTGGTATGCGATTGTACCGCTTTGTACAGACTGTCATAGAGGAGATAACGGTACCATTCCTTTACGGAACAGAGGATGGGCAGAACTACAGGCAATGGAACGAGATTTTAACGCTCTCCAAAGAGAACACCCTAAGTTCAACTGGGAGCAAAGAAAAAAACACTTAACCAATATATTTAATTTATTGTAGATAGCATATGGAAAAGACGATCCACGAAAAAATCGTAAGAATTGAACACCTCGTAGCAAAGAAAAAAGAGATTGAAAAGGAACTCGAAGCTATCCTTGGGAAGGAAAAAGTAGTGGTTCAGAAGAAAATCTCTGTTAAACCATTCAAATATAGCCCAGAGATCAGAAAACTCTTTGAAGAAAATCCAAACTTTCTTTTTACAAAAGAGATGATTTACGACTATTTAAAGGAAACCTTCAATTGTCGCCCTCGCAGCAAAAATATCCACGCCTCAATTTACTACCTTATTTCACAAGGAAAAGTAATGAGAATTGATGGTGGTTTCATGCTAAAACCAAAAGAAAATGTTGGTTTTCCTACTGCAATCGCATCCCTTCAGGCTGAAGCTACTCATACATTTCCCCCACGTTATGCGTAATAATCGTGCAGCGGGACACGGGTACGAACGTGATATTCGTACCTGGTTCCGCGCAATGGGATGGCATGGCTGTGAGACATCACGCTATGCCTCTCGGGAGAAAGATGATGCGAAGATTGACCTTTGCTATACTGACCCGTTCAATGTACAGCTCAAATACACACAGTCAATCAATTTTCACACCGAATTAGCAAAAATGCCGAAGGATAAAAACTATAATGTCGTGTTTCATAAACGTAAAAATCAAGGTACAATAGTAGCTATGAGCCTCAAAGACTTCGAGGATATTGTTCAAAACTCTATCCGTGAGGGTATTATCAAAGCATATGACCAGCGAGGAAGCGTTCAAGCGAGTGGTGAGGATTTTGGTGCCGTCTAAAGGGGAGTATCTTGATAAAGATGCCCTCATGCAGAACATAGTGAACACTCAGGACTTCCCACTTTTCATGCAAAACATTGACAAATTCACAGAACCAGAGAAACAATACCTACGTGACAGTTTAGCTGGGGGGCGCGTACTAGATAGCGGTGATAATGACGTGTCAGCTTTTTAGCAGACTTGTGGCCGAGAGACGAGGGATTCGCAAAAGTCTCAAGACCACGACGGAAGTACTCACAGTATCCTCTTACTACGACCATTCGGCACATCTTGCACGATGTAAACGCACCAAAACACCCCATATTCTTGTCGGGGTGTTTTGTTATAAACAAAAAACCCACTGGTACATAAGCAGGGGTTTTTTGCGGTTACAAAGTTCCCATGAAATGGAAAAAGTATAAACACTCCATGAGCTTTTTCATTATACCACAAACGGAAATGCGAGTGAACCTGTCATAAACAGGATCAGAGCTATAAGGGCAATCACGAGGAAGACCACAGTCGCAATCTGCTTGAATGGAGCAGGAAGCGGAAGCATGGTAATGATCCAGTAAATTAACCCGAAGACGATACACCAGATTAACAACGAAATGAGTATGCTCATAGGATGTATTAGTGAATAATAGGTACTGTAGCACTAGAATACGATCTCGTCACGAAATCCTTTAGTTCCGTATTCTTTTATAGTTTGCTTTATCCCAAATGTCGGTGAATTGGGATTTGGTTTTAAGTGCCTTTGGATTGAAAATTGCGACAGTATCTTTAGTTTTCACCCCATCGAAACCTTCTTTTATAAATTGCTCTACTGCCTGTTTTCTTGCAACCGTAATATCTCCATAAGGGACGGTGGGTTCTATTGAACGAACCTTGCTCTCAAAATCTGCTTCTTTAAGCAACTTAGCGTTCTTAGGGACTATGTATTCAGTTAAATTTGATCCGTAAGACGATGCTCGCCCTTTGGTGGGAGTAAGGTACGCACTATTTCCATACAATCCACCTTTATCTGCTTTGCTAAAATCGAACTGGTCATATTTTGTTTTGCTACCATGATATAAAGATTCTCCTTGTGCCTTCACAAACTCTTCAGCACTCTTATATTTTTTTGCTTCATTCACAAGATCATTCTCAACTGTTTTACGGACAGTTCCGCTATTAAAAGCACTAGGTGGCCTTTTAATGGCCCTTGCTGGTGCTTTTGGTGGAATATCCATTACTTCCCCTTCAAGCACGTCTGAGGGCCTTGTAATGCGGTTGGCGGGCATATCACCACGAAGCACTCTCTGGCCTTCTAGCACACCTTCACCAGGAAGACGAATTGCTGGATTCGAGCCAGACTGTGGAAGCTGGAATTGACCAGGTCGTGATTCAACTGGAAGCTGAGTTGGTGAAAAGTCACCTGACACACGAGAGAAACCTTTGTCTCCCATACGTTGAGGAAGCTGAATAGGGTTTGCACCACGTCCTTGTGGTAAGGCGAGGTTTTCTGTTGCTTGTCTCATCGAAGCACCAAATACATCAGGACGAATAGGCGCTCGTGCAGGAGAACGTTCAGCGGCTTCAAACATGTTCTTAATGGCACGAGCTGGGCTATTAAGGTATTTATAGTATTTTGCGATGGCTTTCTGGGTCAAACTACCTGCAATCATGCTTGGATTAAGGGAAGCAAGTCCATGAACAAGTTGTCCGCCAGTCAAAATATCACTGAAGTCTACGAGACCTTTCACGTTCTTACGAGCTTCAACGGCAGCTTGTCTTGCTACGTCCGATTCAATCGTTTTCAGAGCCTTATAGCGATTACGGAGTTGCTGGTAGCCTGGGCCAGAGAATTGTTCAACAACATCATCGAGGCTCTTTCTTAGGTTGTTTGCGATAGCTGCATCAGTCACGGCTTTTGTCGCTGAATTGTAGTCTGGGTTTGAATAGAAGTGTTTGAGGCTAGAATTGAGCATTTCAAGGGCATTTTGTGCTTCTTCAACAGAAAAAGTACCAGTTCTTTCATACTGATTGGCCATTTGCCGTATTCTGTTTGCCATTTCAGGGTCATGTGTATTCAAAACTTTATCATCGGCAGTTTTCCGTAACATTTCAGCCATCGGACGAAGGTCAACTTGAGCCCCGCGACCACCTGAAGTCTGTACAAACTGATTGTAGTCTTGAAAGATCTTCTTTTTAGTGATGCCAATAGCATCCATCGTCTCCTGGAGAGACTGAGGATTACGAGAAACAACCTGGCCATCGGAATTGGTGAAGGAGAAATTGTCTTTATTTTCGTTTATAGCGCGAACAGCCTCTCTAGCATCCTCAAAGTACCTCTCACGCATCACAGGCGTTTTAACGCTCTTTACAGATGGCTTAAAGGCCTTGTTCACACCCTGTTCAACAGCTGAGACAAACTTCTTTTCAACATCTCGTGTAAGAGCTTGCGCTGATTTCTGTACACCACGTCCTACCGCAGATAAAGCCCCACCAGTAACTGCCCCGAGAGCGGCATCTCCAGCGACGTTTTTAAGCGTGTCTTTACTTAGAAAGTCTTTCCAACCCTGTGCTCCTTCAACTGACTCACCAAGAGCGTTCACTGCACCACCTATTGCCCCAGCAGCACTTGAAGCACCCGCTTTGGCGAGCATGGAGACTGGTTTGGCAATAAGAGCCTCACCAGGAAGAGCAAAAGCACCTACTTGTAATCCAGTACCGATAGTGTCTTTCATCGTAGTGACTGGTTTGGTTTTGCCAACAAAAGGAACATCTCGCTCCTTTTCAATATCACGAAAAGCAGTTTGAGTGTCTTGACCTGCTAGTTTTCGGGTAATGCCTTCACCTAGGTTGTAAGCATTCACACCAGTCTTCGCAAGCGGTTTAACCATGCCACGCACAAAGTTCCCGACAGCACTCGTCTTTTCTTCAGGGATTGTTTCACGTGAAACAATTGGTTGAACTCCCGCTCTTTGAGCAAGGTCACTAAGAGAACTACCTGGTTGGATAGGTGAAACTCCAGCTTTTTTTGCGAGTTCTTCGAGAGTTGGCATACTAAACAGTTCTAAGAGCGTTCAAAACCTTGTTGGCGTAGGCACCGCTGTCATACGCTACTCCATACTTGTTTACCCCTTTTTTCACTACTGGTTGACCACCGTTCCAAATCAGAGCTATTTGTTGTGGGCTGTAGCCTTGTTTTAATAAATCACTCACTTTTGCCAAAGCAACTTTATCTTGATTTGCAGGTGTCTGAGGAGCATTAGCATTACCAAGATACTGTCCTGCCCATGCTTTCCAGGTAGAAGGCATAAACTGATACGCTCCACTTTCTCCGCTTGCGCCTTTGATGCTGTAGTTTCCTCCTGACTCAACATGTTTGATTGCCGCTGCGATCTTTTCTGCTGAGCCGTTTACGCCCGTGCTCAGGGGCTTATTGAAAGATATTCCTGAACCTTCAAGTATTTTTCGCACACCATCTACCCCGTACTGTTGAACTGCCTGATCGTACGGCACATCTAAACCAGCTGACTCATAGGCACTCTGAACCTGCTGGGTGTTGTCTGTTTCGCCATAACCATCATAATTGGTGAGCGATCTTTGAGCGCCTGAATACACACCCTCAAGTTGACGGTTACTTTCAGATTCA
>Ga0172380_10006982_pt1 | contig 12893 bp, 14 predicted proteins | sample Leawe162metaG_FD_119747 | JGI IMG/M metagenome (GOLD analysis project Ga0172380, IMG submission 119747) | Leachate microbial communities from a municipal landfill in Southern Ontario, Canada - Leachate well 162 metaG | ecosystem: Engineered > Solid waste > Landfill > Unclassified | place...
ATCAATCTCGAAGATATTGCGGCACCAATCTGCTTTGAAGTAGAAGATAGGCTGCAGGAGCTCGGGATCCCCGTGGTGCACGATGACCAGCACGGCACGGCTATTGTGGTGTCGGCAGCACTAATGAATGCTGCTAAGGTAGTGGGGAAGAAATATAAAGACCTTAAAGTAGTTATATCTGGTGCCGGGGCGGCGGGGTTGGCTATAGCCCAGATGCTTTTGTCACTCGACCGCAAGGGTTTAACCCTCGCTTCAATTGAGGGAGAGGGCGTCCACGATGTCATAATTCTCGATTCGAAGGGAATAATAGAGGTGAAATCAGAAGGACTAAAGGGAAGTTTTGCCAAAATTACCAATATTGATAATAAAAAGGGTGGACTGAAAGAGGCGCTTGTGGGAGCGGATGCGTTTATTGGCGTATCTAAAGGCGGAATACTGACGACCGAAATGGTAGCTACGATGGCGCAGGATGCAATCGTGCTCGGGATGGCCAATCCAGAGCCAGAGATCTTGCCAGCGGACGCTAAAGCTGGAGGGGCGAGGATAGTGGGAACAGGACGAAGCGATTATCCGAATCAAATTAATAATTCGCTAGTTTTCCCAGGATTATTTAAGGGACTGCTGGAGTCGCAGGCGACGAGAGTGACAGTAGGGGTGAGGCAGGCGGCGCGGGATGCTCTGGCTAACTTTATCCTCCCCACTGAGGATAAAATCTTACCTTCGATGTTTGATGTTGGTCAGGCCGATGCGATCGCGAAGGCGGTAGCGGAGCAGGTGAGGAGAGAGGGACTAGAGAGGAAGTAGGTCGAGATTTGGAATGTCTTTAAAATCTTTTGTGTTGAGAGTCGCTAGGCTTGCGCCGTAGTGAATGGCCGTGGCGGCGATGGCGGCGTCAGAAAACTGAAGAGAGTGATCTTTTTGCATAAGTAGTCCAGCATGTTTTGCAATTTTGGTGGTTAGACTATAGATCTTTAGATTATTTAGGAGATAGATAATATTTGTTTCCTGTTTGTCGGTTGAACTTTTACCAATGTATAGTTCTTGAACGGTAATCGTAGAGATGCAAAGAGATTTTCGTTTGTACTTTTTGAGTATTTTTTGATATATCGTGAGGTTACTGCTAGTTTGGCGAAGATGATCAATGATGATGTTGGTGTCTATTATTACCATGAATTTTGATGTAGTTGCTTTAGCTCTTCTTTAGCAAGTTTGTCGAGGCGTTTTTCTGTTTCTGGCCAGTTGTCTCCAGCCCAGGCACCTTTAGTCTCTTCAAGAATCTGCATATATTCTTCATCAGTTAGAGAAGGGGGGTTTGTTGATGGTTTGATGAGAATTCCTAAATCTGGAATGTTGGTCACATTGAGTGGTGTTTGGTCAGTGATCTCCCAATATCTTCGCATGGCAACTGGGATAACAAATTGACCTTTAACATTGGTATTCACTTGAACTTGGTTCATATAAGTAATAATTTATTACTTTTATTACTTTTTGTCAAATTATTATATCGCCAGGCGCTGGCGGAGTAGGTGAAGAAAGAGGGGATTTTACGATAAAATAGATCTGCTGTGGGGTGATATAATGATTTAAATCATTATATCACTATAGCTCGGCAATAATAGATCATTTATTCCACACCAAACTCTGATGAAGCAATATATCGAGAGGGGGGTGTGGCGGCTGCGTAATATCGCATGCTGGGGGTGTGATAGTGAGGATAGAGGGGAGATAATTCCTAGTTGGCTAGACCAGTCAGCATTGCTACGTAAAGCGTTGCAGGCGGGTTATTTCACACCTGGTGAGGGATTATTAATTTTGAAGTAAATTTTCAATTGCTTCTAAAATTCGTACTTGCATTTCATTATGTAATTGTTCTTTATTGTCATAAGTACTACTTATATCTAGATTATATCTGTCTTCGTGAGAATCTATAATGGTTCCCAAAACAACCCCTCCTGGAATTGTGGAAATTACATCATCTAACCATTGTTTGAAGAATTCCTGTGGACTCCCTACATCGCCCGTGTCTGACGTTTTGTTTGATCCTTGTTCAATTATTATGAAGTCTGGCTTTTGCTGACGTCCGCGTACTTTGTTGAAGATCGAGGTAGTAATCTTGGGTATTAAGAAGTTATTTAGTCCATTACCTTTTAAATGTTGGTATGTCTTCTCGGTTACTAGAATGCCGTTGAGTTTAGGATCACCTGTTGCGTCCTCTAGTACTATTAGATGATTGTTTTCAAAATTATTCATGATTTCTCCTTTAATAATTCTTGACATTATAGGTCATGAGATTGTATAATTGTGGACAATTGGTGGACATATGCCAGATATAGAGTTTTTAAATAGTCCAAAAAGTGAGAGTGAGAGGGTAGAATTTACCCGGAAAATTGTTGGGAGCGGGTTTTACCAAAAACATGGCTTTGTGGTGCTACCTGAACTAAATGATGAGGTGAATCCTAACGTATCTGTGATACTTCCTAAGACTTTTGAATATACACCTATAAATTTAGAGAAATTTGAGGATGAATGGGAGCGAGTGGAGCTACATTTTTGGCAGGAAGTGGAGAATTATTTCCCTGGATTTGCGGAGCGGCATGGTAACTTAGAGGTAAAAATAACTAGGTATGGGACAGTATGTTCAGGAGAAAAATTGAGTGAAATTATGGGGGAGAAGGTGAGATACTTTTTACGAAATGATGCTGATATCTCACAGCTAGCGGCAATGATTTTGAATAAAATAATGTATGCCCAGAGAAAAGATTTGGGTGTGAGCTGGACCAAGAGAGAAGCGCTGATGGACTTTATCATGACTAGGCCAGCGATGAAAAAATTATTCCCGTCTTTTCACCCAGTTTTTGCTCAGTTGTCTCTGGTGCCAACCAAGTGGCGTAAGTTTAGTGAGAACTATGTACGAGAACTAGGGATCGAGACGGTAACACCAGAGTGGGAAGTAAAACAAGGGAAGATAAGGTTAAAAGCTAAACTCTTAGGTAAAGAGCTCACTAAGCAGGAGAAAGAGGTGGTAAAGGCGCTTGTCAGTAATCTGGGGGAACTAGTAACTTATGATGAGCTGGCGGATGCACTATGGGGAGAGGGCGAGTTTAAGAGCTTTTGGGCAATAAACAAAACTCTGGAGCGACTGAGAGGAAAACTAATAAAACTGGGCCTCGAGGGTGAGAGACTAGAATCGATTAGAGGCCAAGGATATCTTTTGAGATAGTTGGAGAGATTGGCGAATCAGATCTGTGTGTTATAGTAGAGGGACGTAAAAGGTATTAGTTAAAAGGAGATTTTGGCATGAAGCAAACAATCACACAGTATTTGATGGTCATAATGCTTGTAGTCGGGGCATATTTTCTTGGTGTTTATAAAACTCAGTCCGAGATGTTAGCTAAAGCACCAACTCCAGCTGCTCAAGTAGCAGGAGCTGAAACGGCGCAGCCAGAGGCACAGAAGCCAGTAGATATGGCAAAAGTAGAGGCGTTGTTTGCAGATGAATCGAATATAGTACTGGGTAAACGTGATGCCAAGATCAAGTTTGTTGAGTTTTCGGATACATCTTGTCCATATTGCCACGTGGCTGCTGGGCTAAACCCCGAACTTTCTAAACAAATCAATCCTCGTTTTACGACGGTAGCAAATGGGGGAACTTACGTTTCTCCAGTTCAAGAAATCAAAAAATTGGTCGAGGAGGGTAAGGCTGCCTTGACTTGGATTTATACTCCAGGCCACGGGAATGGAGAGCTTGGAACCCTAGCTCTTTACTGCGCTAACGAACAAGGTAAATTTTGGGAAGCCCATGATCTACTTATGAATAATAAAGGTTACTCTTTGGCTAATGAACAAATTAAAAATGACAGAACAAAATTTGCTGAGCTAACGGCATTTTTGAAAACGGCTGTAGACACAAATAAATTTAAATCTTGTCTGGATAGTAAAAAATATGAGTCTAGAATTACGAGTGATCCAATGATAGCGAGTGGGTTTGGCTATGGTGCAACCCCTACATTTTTTATAAATGACAAGGTCGTCGAGGGTGCGGCTAGTTGGACAGATGGTTTTAAGGGAATCGTATATCCGTTGCTTTAAGACATACTTTGATATAATACACAGTATGAAGAAAGTCTTGCTAGGATTACTGGCACTGTTTATCTTGGTAGTACCCGTCAGAGCTCAAGTAGTGCCGTCTAGTTCGCCTAGTCAGACAGAGGCGACGCTTTCGGGAGAAATTGCGACTCCATCGGCAGTGGTGGAAAAAGTGACAAGAGAAAAGACTGATTTGACACAGCCTACTGGGGAAACCAAAAATAAACTGCAAAAACTCCTAGACGATAATCCAGTCGGGGTATTGTCTTGGAACAATTTTTTGCGATATTCGATTAATCGTGCGGCAAAAAATGGAGTTCCAGTAAATACAGTAGTGTTGATTTTGCTATTTCCGCTCGTTGTGGCTATTGTTACTGCGGCGCGGCATTTGATAGGTGTGCGTGGGGCAGGGATTTTGACCCCAGCACTATTGTCGGTCGCTTTTTTGGCAACAGGAATTTGGGCGGGAATGGCTTTATTTGTGATTATTCTACTGGTAACGGTCGCGGGGCGGGCGATCCTGGGGGGGTTTAAACTCCAGTACTTGCCACGTGTGTCACTCTTGCTTTGGATAGTGTCGGCCTGTGTATTTTTGACTTTATATGGAGCTTCAATATTGAATATTTCTCAACTCGTGACAGTGGGTATTTTCCCAATTTTAATTTTGATGCTTTTGGCAGAAACTTTTATTGATTTGCAGGCAGGGCGGAGTGGTAGTGAAGCGAGAGCGCTGATTTTTCAGACATTTGTTTTGGCGATGATATCGTCGCTCATACTAGGTTCGGAATTGGTGCAGCGTGCGGTACTGTTGTGGCCTGAAATAATCTTTTTTGGAGTGGCAATATTTGACTTGTTTATGGGTAGATATACGGGCTTACGTTTATCGGAATATTTGATGTATAGGGGAATAGTGAAAGAAGATGAAGAAGAGGAATAGCCATGAAAATTCGCGATGTTTTAGGCCTTAATTCACGTAATCATTTGTATACTTCGGTTTATAACAATCGCAAGGGCAAAACCACGGCAAATTCGAAGCTGCTGACGAAAAAGACGCTACGTGAAGCAAAGGTAAGAGTCCCAGAGACATATGCGGTGATTAGTAATATGGAGGCTTTGGAAAAATTTGATTTTTTTAAGCTCCCAACTGACTTTGTAGTGAAACCAAATAATGGTCTTGGAGGCGAGGGGATCGTAGTTATCGAAAAGAGGGGGGAGTTTGCGGGGGAGTGGATAGATTCTACTGGTGAGCTTTGGAGAGTAGACGATCTGAGGTTGCATATGGCGGATATTTTGGCTGGCCGGTATTCGATGGATGACGTCTCGGATATCGCATATATAGAGGAGCGGGTGAGAGTGCACCCTATTTTTGAAAAATATAGTTATCACGGAACCCCTGATATCCGCGTGATTGTTTTTAACCGGATCCCGATCATGAGTTACGTGCGACTACCGACAGAAGAGTCGGGTGGAAGAGCAAATTTGTTTCAAGGCGCAGCAGCGGTAGGAATAGATATTGCTACCGGGATTACGACATACGGGGTTCATCATGCAAAGCCGATTGAGTTTTTCCCAGATACAAGGAGAAAATTGGCTAATATTCAAATTCCTCAGTGGGAGGAGATACTCGAGACGGCAATCAAGGCTAGCGAGGCCATAGGACTAGGATATATGGCGTCTGACATCGTACTACAACCAATGGCGGATATAACTACAGCGATTAAACAAAAGATAAAAGAAAATTTGGCAGTACCAATGATTTTGGAGGTAAATGCCCAACCAGGACTAAAAATTCAGATAGCTAATAGGGCCGGACTAAGGGAGCGTTTAAACAGGGTGAAAGGGTTGAAAATAGTCTCGGCAATCCACGGTATTCGTGTAGCGCAGGCCCTATTTGCTGACCCCAAGTTGGCTGAAAAAGGGATGGGAAGAAAGACGGTTGGGGCTTATGAAGAAGTTGAAGTGATTGGGCATAATGGCAAACATGAGATAGTGAGGGCAAAGATAGATACGGGGGCAGATGGATCGAGTATAGATAGGGTGCTTGCAGCTGAGCTAGGACTTTTGGAGTCTGATAATATTTTGTATTATGATTTTTTCCGTAATGCACTAGGTCGAAAGAAACGTGAGATTGTGGGCGTGACCTTTGTCATGGCAGGGAGAAAAATGAAGACCCAAATATCGGTGGCTGATAGGTCGAGACTGCGGGCGAAAATGATAGTGGGACGCCGAGATCTCAAGCAGTTTGCGGTGGTAGTGGAGTAAGTCATGAAACAGAAAGTCGTCGTAGGCTTGTCGGGTGGTGTAGATAGCTCGGTGGCGGCTGCACTGCTAATTGAGCAGGGATACGATGTTCACGGGGTTTATCTAGAGTGCTACAACGAACCTGGCTGTCGGACTGATCAAGATAAAAAAGATGCGTTGCAAGTGGCACTAAAGCTCGGGATAGAGTTTACCGTGCTCGATTTTAGAAAAGAATATAAAGAGAAAGTTGTGGAGTATTTTTACCGGGAATATGAAGCGGGGAGAACGCCTAATCCAGACGTAATGTGTAATCGTGAAATTAAATTCGGAATTTTTTATGATTGGGCACTCTCAAATGATTATGATTTTGTGGCAACTGGACATTATTGTCGAATTGCCGATCGGGAGACTCCCGAAAGCAAGGTAAATCTGAAAATAAACGAGGGAATTGACCTTTCGGGAGTCTCCCGAAAGGTGCTGCAAAGGGCGCGCGACGAGAGTAAGGATCAAAGTTATTTTCTCTGGCGGATACCAGGGGATCATCTAGAACATATCTTGTTTCCACTTGGGAATATGCTAAAAACTGAGGTGCGAGCTAAGGCCAAAGAACTAGGATTAAGCACGGCCAATAAGCCAGATTCGATGGGAATATGTTTTATTGGGGAAGTAAACGTGAATCAATTGCTGGAAGATAGGTTGGGAGAGCATCCTGGAGAGGTGGTTATGCGGGTGCCCATAGGGTCTGACCCGGTCTCTCTGCGTTCGACTAAACAGCCCGCCAAAGGCGGTCTTTCCTTAGCTGGTCAGACCCTCACCAGGAACGAGGTTGTAGGTAGTCATCGCGGTCTTTGGTTTTATACGATTGGGGAGCGGGGTGGATTTGACATAGATAAAAAGATTCTGAAAAAGATAGGACTACATCCAGAGAAGATGGGACCACTTTATGTAATAGGAAAAGATCAAGTGAATAATCTATTAATTGTAGGGGGTAGGGAAGAGACGATGAGGGATTCTTTTAGGATAATTGATGACACGGGCGAGGCAGGCCTGCCTGCGCAGGTAGGCCTCGCTCCTACAGGAACAAGCAAATTGTTTGCAAGGATAAGAAATTTGGGGGAGCTTTATGAAGTGTCACAGTTACGCGGTGGTATAGTCACACTAAAAGAACCTATTTTTGCTGTAGCAGAGGGACAGAGTACGGTCTTTTATGACGACCAAGCAATACTTGTGGGTGGGGGAATAATAGTATAGAGTGGAGATATTACATAGAGTTCGCGAGGTAAATGTATGCCCAAAAAAACAACCAAGAAAAAACTAGTTAGTTCGGTAGTAAAAAATAACCCAGCAATAATGAGAAATCAGTTTTTTGGCATGCTGGTCTTGGCTGTAGGAATTGGCGCGCTGATTGTAATGGTCCGCTATTTCATTATTTCACTCCAAGTACCAACTAGTGTTTATGTCATCCAGCCTGGAGATTTGATCCCCGGAGAAATGACTAAGTAGGATTGTCAGCTTTCATCTTGTCTGGTAAGATACTTGTATCTTGATTTAGCTTCACACGATTTTTCGGTGCACTTGCTTCTTCAAGGAAGGATAATAGAAATATGGCAGACAAAAAAGTTAAAGAAGTAAAGGCAGTAAAGAAAGTAGAAGTTAAGGAGCCTACAACCATGGAGGAGCTACTTGCTACCTCTGGTTATACTCTTTCGGTTCCTAAAAAAGGCGAGACAATTAAGGGTCTTGTAACCTCCGTTAACCGCAAAATGGTGATGGTAGATATCGGTGCAAAGACTGAGGGAATTGTGGCTGACCGTGAATATGAATTTGCCAAAGAATTTATCGAAACAATCAAAGTAGGCGATGAAATAGACGTTTACGTTGCATCTGACGAGAACGAACGTGGACAGATCCTTCTTTCACTAAAGAGAGCTATGTTTGATAAGCTCTGGACTATGCTAGACGATTACCTCAAGAACGAAAAAGAAGTAATCGTAAAGACTGTCGAGCTAAATCGTGGTGGCATGATAGTGAGATGGCAAGGACTACGCGGATTTATCCCTTCCAGTCAATTTGGTGCAACCTATGCAGGTAACCTGCAAGGAATAGTCGGTAAAGATATCTCGGTCAAACCAATTGAGGTAGACCGCGAGAAAAATCGCCTGATCTTCTCTGAGAAACACGTATCTGAAGCCGCTGTGATGGAACAACGCGAATCAGCTCTAAAAGCTGTCAAAGTTGGCAACACATTCGCTGGATCTGTCACTGGCGTGCTCTCATTTGGTGCTTTTGTGGCCGTACCTGTAAACTCTGGTAAGGAGACCATAACTGTCGAAGGACTAGTACACATCTCCGAGATCTCCTGGGAAAAAGTCGAAGATATCCACAAATACCTCAAAGTCGGCGACAAAGTCGAAGTCAAGGTGCTAGGTGTGGAAGAGGGAACTGGCAAACTGAATCTCTCTATGAAACAGCTCCAAGCTGACCCATGGTCACTCGTAGCTGAGAAATATGCTGCAGGAACTACAGTACATGGCACCGTTTCACGCTCAGCTCCATTTGGCGTGTTTGTAAACTTTGAGCCAGGTGTTGACGGTCTCATCCATGTTTCACGTATTGCTTCATTTGGTGAACTCAAGCCAGGCGAAGAAATCGAGGTCTTGGTGGAAAACGTCGATCCAGAACACAGACGTATGTCACTAGGACCAGTTCTCAAAGAAGTACCTATTGGGTATAAATAAAGATCATAGGTCGTAGATCGTAGATCGTAGACCAAAGGAGTAAATATATGAGTAAGACAAAAATGATAGTAAAGGACGACCAGATACTAGTAGACCTACAATGGATCTTTGAAGAGATCCGCGGGGCTAACGGTGACTGGAAGGCAGTTGAAGAACAACTCAAAGGACTTTTGTCTGCTGTTGAAGAATAAGTTATGAAAACGACTTGTTTGCCAAATCCACGTAAAACTTTTAGTCAAGAAGAAATTGCGGCTTATTTTGAGAAAAAGGATGTAGTAAGGTGGATAAAGCTCGGTGATTTGCTGACGAGCGAATATGACGCCTGTGTTGACGGGCGGGCGATGGAACCACTGATAGGTAATCCGGGCGGAGATGTATCACGACTAGCGGAAGTAGTCATTGCGGTAGGGGCAGTGGCAGGGCGCCATTTTAACCCTGGTGAAATCCTCAAGATCTTTGACTGGTACCTCGGGCATGTTGGTCGGTTTTATATGCATACTGACGAGCACGCGATGCATCATTTGGCCGAATTCCTCAATGAAGGGTATGGGGCAAAGAGGATGGCGGGCAAGAAATTTCATACACCAGCTGAAATGTACAATTTTGTCACGAACCCTGATCCCAGATCCCAAGTGTTTCTTTCGCGCTACTTGCTAGATCCACGGTTTGTAGGTTGTGGACATATGAAACTGATGATGACCAATCCACAGCTATATGGCATGAGTGAAAAAGTGCTTCGCTCTCTATCTGTCGCATTTTTTGACATGATGTGGAATGTACCAGAGAAGGCAGGACAGCTAGCGTATCCAATGTTGCCAGGAGATCATAAAGAGGGAGCGGTAGTAAATATTGTGATTAAGACTGATGAATTAACTGACGAGACAATGATCCCGATGGTGGCACCAACGGATGGCTCTATCTCCATGTTTGTAAATCACCCACAGGTGGTGAAATATCTAAATAAAAAAGTGGCCTATCTGCTAGCTAAAGAGGGCGGGAGCGTGATCAAGGATCTAAACGTAGATCCAGACGCTGTGGTAGCCCATATGGAGCATCTGCAGAACGAAGGTGTTCGCCAGACAGTATCTGCGCTAGCCTGGGGACTCCCGGTGTACACGTTTGAGATGGGGAAGTAAGGTATTTTCCAATTAGATCTGGATTGGGGGTTGACGGATTTTTAGTTCTAGGCTTATAATTCCAGAGTTATAAAATTCAGTGTAGTTATATGACTAATAGAACGGTTGAACATATTGCTGAATATTTCCCTGATATGACAGTTGTTGCCGGAAAGGGTGGATTATCCAAGGTATTGAGAAATGGAACGCTTACTTGCATAGATGATAGAAGAATAGAATCAGTGCTACTCCCTGTTGGTGAAAAGGTGAGTAAGGAGGATAGGCTTGGGTATAAGTCTCCAGGAGCAGCATTTGGAGCTGCGTATTTGATGGCGTTAACTAGAGGTATTAAAAATATTGATTCCCCAGCTTTATCCGATTTGTTCTGGGAGATTAAAGATGCCGGTGTAACAGTGGGAGTTCACGACATATCTCCGTTACGTTGTGCGCACGCTGGGGAAGTATTGAGTGGTGGCTTTGATGATAAGATCAGAGTTGACTTGAACTCAGATAGGATATTGAGAGTTTTAGAACAAGTAGGCGGAAGACATCTTAAACTTCAGGGTTCGCATAATCCCAATAGTACCCTTAGAATAAATTTGAGACAGGGACATACTTTTGAGCAGACTGGTAATGGATACACTTTTGATGCTCCTATGACTATTGGTTTACTAGGAGTTGCGGAAAGTATTGCCTACAATAATCTACATGCTACCGCTCGTATGCTCGGAATATCGCAAGTTCAGGTGTATGAATAAATTTGATATGGAGTGATATTCGGGGTAATTCCATTGGTGGGTGAGGTAGAATAGATGGATGAGTAAAAGTTCTATAGTTTACGAATGTAGCGAGTGTGGGGCGCAGGCCGCGAAATGGGCGGGGCAGTGCAGTGAGTGTGGGAAGTGGAACACTATGGTAGAAAGTGTGATGGTGTCTAAACACTCCCGGAGTGTGGGCGCCCTTCACTCCGGGAGTGTAGGGGCTGCAAAGCTGCAAAAACTGAGTGAGATAGAGTCGGGAACTGTTGAGCGAAAACAAACGGGGATAGGGGAGCTGGATAGAGTGCTAGGCGGTGGGATAGTGCCAGGCGAAGTTATCTTGATGATAGGGGAACCTGGAATAGGAAAGAGTACATTGTTGACTCAATTGGCACTGAGTCAAAGCGTGGGTCGCAAAAGTTCCGAACACTCGCTATCGCAAGGTTCGGAACTGGGATCGCAGGGAACAGGAGTGGTGTATGTGTGTGGGGAGGAGAGTCCGGGACAAGTAAAGATCCGGGTGCAGAGGATGCAGGGATTACACGGGCGGGAGAACCCCGCCCCTACGGAATCGCAGATGCAAATGTTGGCTGAAACGGACGTGGATGCCATAATTGCGACAATTGGCGGGCGAGAAAACCTCGCCCCTACAATGCTAATTATTGATTCTGTTCAAACACTTTATTCTTCTGAGCTACCGGGACTTGCTGGCTCAATTTCGCAAATCCGTGAGTGTACGGCGCGACTGATAGCATATGCCAAGGGTCACAATGTGCCGATCATCCTCGTGGGACATGTAACCAAAGATGGTGAGATGGCGGGACCCAAAGTGCTTGAGCATATGGTCGATGCAGTACTTGAACTCACGGGTGACCGGTATTATGACCTAAGACTACTACGGACTCAGAAGAATAGATTTGGGGCGACGGACGAGGTAGGCGTATTTCGGATGGTCGAGTCAGGCCTTGAGGAAGTAAAGAATCCGAGTGAGTTTTTCCTGGCTGAGCGCGAAGAAGGAGCTGTCGGCTCGGCGGTCACCGTGATCATGGAAGGAACTAGGCCAGTGCTACTAGAAGTCCAGGCGCTTGTGGTGGAATCGGAGTTGCCGGTGCCACGCCGGGTGGCCCAAGGAGTCGATGTGCGACGAGTGATGATCTTGCTGGGCGTACTGCAAAAATACGCACGGCTACCAATTGGAAACAAAGATGTCTTTATAAAAGTGACTGGTGGTCTATCGGTTAAAGAGCCGGCGATTGACCTAGCCATCTGTCTCGCTGTTGCGAGTTCGACTATGGGCAAAGCGCTACCCAAAAATAGTGTGGCAGTTGGGGAAGTTGGACTACTTGGAGAGATTAGATCGGTGTCGTGGAGCGAGAAACGGGTTAAAGAGGCTAAGAAGCTGGGTTATAAGCAGATTTACTCGAGAGATAGTTTTAAACGGGTCAGTGAAATAGTCAAGAGTTTGTAGATTCTTCATTGTTCCGTATGCTCTCAAACGCAAAAGCGGTCTATCTCCGCTTGGTAGCGGAGCGACCTAGACCTCGGCCTGCACGGCCTGCGGTGTTTTTGCAACTTGAGACATACGGAACACTTCGAGCTATTTTCATTATGGTTAAGTTGTTAAGGGGTTATCCACAATTATTATTTTTAGGTAAATTCCAGATCTATTTTTTATATGGGATATGTGGGAATGTAGTGGAAGAAAACTTATAGGTTGACGAAAGATACCAGAGGTGATATATTTCCACCTACTACCCGACTAATTTCAAGTTTCATGAAAATAGCTGCCTAGAGGTAGTTTAAAAGCGAGCACATACGAAAAGAGCATTCCTACCGCTGATTCTCCATTTGCACGGGATCACGTGTAGCAATGCTCTTATTCAAAACGAAATGTAGTTGTTTCAATAACTACATAAGCGTAGTTGAACTTTAACATCCAAGCTTGGTGTCGTCAA
>Ga0172380_10006983_pt1 | contig 12892 bp, 12 predicted proteins | sample Leawe162metaG_FD_119747 | JGI IMG/M metagenome (GOLD analysis project Ga0172380, IMG submission 119747) | Leachate microbial communities from a municipal landfill in Southern Ontario, Canada - Leachate well 162 metaG | ecosystem: Engineered > Solid waste > Landfill > Unclassified | place...
CGAGTTCGCGATATATCGCCGCGACATTGCCCTGCTGGCCCCAGTAGCGCACCTGCCCGGCGCAGGGCCGCAGCGCCGCGTCGAGGTCGCGCACCGAGGCGTAGCCGCCGCTGCCGAAGATTTCCAGATGCACTTGCGGGCGCTGCGCCAGCACCGGCGCCAGCTGCGCGAACAGCAACGGAAACTGCTTGATCGGCGTCAGGCGCGAGACGATGCCCAGCGTCAGGCCTGGGCGCCGGACGAAGGGCGGATGCGGGCGCAGCGCCTCGATCAGCGGTTCGAGTGCGCCGAGCAGTCGGTCGCGCCCCTTGCGCCGGTCCCAGTCGTAGCGGCTGGCGCGGCGGATCGCAGCGGCGCCGGTGCGCGCACCCTCGCTTTGCGCGTCGGGGCTTCCGCTGCGCGTGCCGACGTCGGCTACGCCGTAAAGCGGTTCGTTCCAGGCCGGCAGCCCGGCGGCCATGAGCCCGTCACGGACCCAGGCCGACACCGCGTATATCCGGTCGTGATCGGCGAAGGCCGCCGGGTCGCGGCCCTGCACCGGCATGTGGGCGATCGCCGTGCGCAGCCGGCCCGGCATTGCGCCGCGCAGCGAGGTCGGCAGCGGGCCGTGCGACAGCAGCCACAACGGACCCTGCGGCAGATGCTGCGGCAGGTCGGCCGGATCGGCGACGGCAATGCGTTCGGTGTCGGCCGGCAAGCCGAGCCGGTCCCAGAAGCCTGCGCGCGGATGCACCAGGAGGCGCGTCGGCACGCCGAGTTGCGACAGCGCGCGGCAGAGGAAGGCGGTGTATACCTCGCCGCCGCCGAAGTGCGGCTGCAGGTTGATCTGGACCAGTTTCATGGTCGTTGTGGTGAAGGCTTCATCGCCGCGATCAGCACTCCGCAGAGGAAGGCGAACAGTCCCAGCCGCCATCCCGAAAGATGGCCGTCGAGCAGGCAGCGCAGCAGGTAGCCGCCGACCAGGAAACAGAACATCAGGCCGGCCGCGTCGTCATGCTGACGGAATTGTAGCCAGCCGCCGCGCATGGCGAGTCCCGCGCAGAGCAGCAGCAGGGCGAGGCCGGGCAGGCCGGCGCCGAGCGCGAAATCCAGCCAGCCGCTGTGGCTGCTGACCATGCCTTTGAATCCGTATTTCGCCTCGACCGCGCGGCCGAAACCGTCGCGGCCGTAGCCGAGGCCCAGCGGCTGTTCGACTATCGCCTGCACGGCCTGGTGCGCCCAGGCGGCGCGCAGGTAGGCCGAATCGTCGAGGTCGGCGCCGGAAGCCGGCGTGGGCCGCAAGGCCTGGTCGCCGCTCAGCCAGTACATGCTCGGCGAATTCCAGCCGGCATCGAGGGATTCCTTCAATCCGCTCCAGCGTTTGTCGAGCGCCAGGGAGGTGCCGCCCAGCATGGCCACGAAGACCAGCAACAGGACGAAGCGTGACCGATGCCGCGCCATCCAGAGCGCCGCCAGCGACAGCAGGAGGACGCTGACGAGGGTACCGTTGCGGACCCGCAGCACGACGTCGGCGAGCAGCACCAGGCCCAGCCCTATCCATGCCGCCCTGGCGGCGAAAAATCCGGCGCCGCCGATATGGGCCGCCATTCTTTCGCCGAGCAGCATGGCCAGCAGGAATCCGGCAAGCGTGCTGTGATAGTCGCGTTCGCCGAAGGGTACGATGCCCTTCGATCCGTCAGCCACGGCACCGGTGGTAAGCAGCAACCAGAGTTGCCAGCCGAACATCCAGAGCATGTGCGCGAGCAGCGCCGCAAGCACGGCGCGGATTGCCTGGCTGGGACTGATACGTGCCGCGGCATAGGCCGCCAGGGCCGCGGTCAGCAGCGGCAGAATCCAGTCGCCGCGCAGGTTGTCCAGCGCAAGAGTTGGCGCTGGCGCCACGGCGATGGAATGCCAGGCCAGCCAGGCCGTGGTCGCCAGCAGCGCCCATGCCGCCGGTTTCAGCGCCGGCCGCCGCAGCGAACGGCGCGCGCCCCGCAGCGTGGCCAGCACCGCCAGCAGGCCGACCAGCAGCAGCAGATTGCGCAGGGCGATGGTATGCGGAATGGGAAAGACGAAAACCACGGCGGCCAGCCAGGCCTGCCAGAACCATGCCATCGTTGGGGCGACGGAAATCACTTGCCGCTTCCCGCCAGCCAGGAGCGCAGCCAGTGCCGCGCGATGCGGCGGCGTTGCGGCAGGTTTTGCGCATGGCGCCACAGCAGCCGCAGGAAGCCTTCGCGGCGCAGGCGTTGCAGGATGGCGGCCGCGGCGACGCGGTCGGGCATTTTCGGCAGCTTGTGGAACACCGACAGCGCACCGTCGACCAGGTGGTCGGCCAGCAGTCGGCGCAGTTCGGGATCGTCGTCAAGCTGGGCGCACATCGCCGCCAGTGCCTGGGCGTTGACCACGCTGCTGTCCACGATGGCCAGCAGGCGGCGCTGACCCTGCTCGGGCGTGAAGCGTCGCAGCGGAATCCGGTAGTGCACGGCGACGTGCCCGGTGTAGCGCACACGCTGTGCCGCCAGCAAAGCTTGGGTGGTCCAGATTACGTCCTCGTGGATCAGGCGCGGCACAAAACGGTACTGATGGGCCTCTATGAACTCGCGGCGATAGAGGTGCATCCAGACCATGTGCAGCAGGCGCCCCGCACGGAAGCGTCGGCGCAGCCACTCGCGACCGGCAATGACGTCGGTGGCGGGCACGTCGGCGTAGATCGCGTAGTCGGCCTGGCGGCCTTCGAAATGGTAATTGGCGTTCAGCAGCACCATGTCGAGGTTTTCGTCCTCGGCCAGGCGCAGCGCCTCGGCGTAGGCGTCGGGCGCGACGAAGTCGTCGGAATCGACGAAGGCCAGGTACTTGCCGTGCGCCGCATCGAGCCCGATATTGCGCGCCGCCGAGAGGCCGCCGTTCTCCTGGCGGATCACGCGCATCTGCGGCAGACGCGGCGCGAACTCGGCAAGAATTCCCGGGCAGTCGTCGGTCGAGCCGTCATCCACGACGATGATCTCGTCGGCCGGCGGCTGCAGCGCGGCAAGGCTTTCCAGGCAGCGCGGCAGGTAGGGCGCGACGTTGTACACCGGCATGACGATGGAGAGCGTCGGCGGGGTCATGGCGTCTGCGCTCCGGCCATCGCTTCGGCCATCGCCCGGGGCAGGCTCTCCAGGGCGATGACTTCGACGTTTTCGGCCAGCGGGTAGCCATGGTCTACGGGTGCGATCACCCAGGCACGGTCGATCGCGAGGTCTTTCATCGCATGCCAGAAGCCCTTGGTCGGCTTCGGCGTCATCGAGTATTTCATTTCGAAGGCGAAGCGCCGGTCGCCCAGCGTCAGCACCAGGTCGATCTCGGCGCCGGCGGCGGTGCGGAAGTAATTCAGTTCGGCGCCGGGCGGGGCATGGGCCGCAATCTGCTCCACCACGAGACCTTCCCAGGAGGCGCCCAGAATCGGGTGGGCATGCAAGGCGTTGCTGTCCGCAATATTGAGCAAGGCATGGAGCAAGCCACTGTCGCGGATATAGATTTTCGGAGTTTTTACCAGGCGTTTGGCGAGATTGACGGCCAGCGGCTCCAGTCGGCGTACCAGCAGGGCATCGACCAGCAGATCGAGATAATGGGCAACGGTGGAATGGCTTGCCCCGCCCAAGGACTGGCCCAGTTGCGAAGCATTGAACTGTTGCGCGTGAACGTGAGCCAGCATGCGCCAGAAGCGGTGCAGCGTCGCCGCCGCGGTTCCCACGCCCAGTTGCGGCAGATCGCGTTCGAGAAAGTTGCGGATGAAATCTTCGCGCCACAACATGGACAGGGCATCGCTGGGCGCGTCGAAGCTCGGCGGGAAACCGCCGCGCAACAGCAGCTTGTGCAATGTGCGCGTCGTGGCCTGCACTTCGCTCGCCAGCAGCGGCGCCAGTTCCAGATAGCCGACGCGACCCGCCAGCGATTCGGCGCTCTGCCGCAGCAGTTTGCCCGAGGCCGATCCCAGCAGCAGAAAGCGTCCCGGCCGGCGCTCCTCGTCGATTTCCGGTCGCAAGGCGGCAAAGAGGCCGGGCTGGTGTTGCACCTCGTCGAGGATTACCAGGCGCTGCCGGTTCTGGCGGAAGAAGAGTTCCGGCTCGGCCAGGGCGGCACGGTCGCCCGCCCGTTCGAGATCGAGGATCAGCGCGTCCGGGCGTGTCGCGGCAAGCGCTTTGGCGAGCGTCGTCTTCCCCGCCTGGCGCGGCCCCAGCAGGACCATGCCGGGGTAGAAATCGAGGCGTTCGCGAAGGACTGCGAGCAGGCGGCGGGGGTAATTCATCCTTGCATTTTGATGCGAAGACGATCAAATTGCAAGGATATCTGCCGGGATAAGGCCGCGGCGGCCTTCATGCCAGGAAATCAGCGCGCGGTGCAGGGTGGCGGCTCGTTGGGCATAGGTGTGGTGCGCCAGGACATGGGCGTGACAGCGCTCGGCCAGCTCGCGCGCGGCGGCGAAGTTCGCCAGCCAATGTTCGATGCGGGCCACGGCGTCGTCCAGTCCGTCGAACTCGGCCCAGTTTTCGCCCGGAGTGAAATCGTCGCGGGCATGGGTGCGCCGGTCACAGAGCAGGAAGCCGCCACAGGCCGGGATGCCGTAGCAGCGCTCGGGCAGGCCCGAGGCCAGCGCCGCACCGTAGTCGCAGGAGGCGCCGAAGTTCAGGTTGATGCGGCTGTTCTGGACCAGTGCCACCTGCTCCTCCGTGCTCATGCCGGCAGATTCGCGGAACAGGAAGCGGATGCCGCGCGCCGTCAGGCGCTCGCCGAGCGCGGCGAAGAATTCCTGGCGCGCGCGCATCTCCTTGTAGCGGGCGCCGTCCATGGCGCCGAAGAAACTGACGTCGTGCTCATAGCGGTTAGGGTCGCGCAGGCTCGCCAGCGTTGCACCGCGGAGGTGGTAGCGGGTCGTGTCGGCAGCATTGGGCAGGTAGAGCGTGCTGTCGGCAAAGCGGCGGCGCGCATCGACCAGGCTGTGCGTGGCATAGATGTCGTAGAGCCGCGCGCGGTCCAGCCAGTCCAGGCGCCAGGCGGCGCGGTTCAGGTAATGCGGCGCATCCTGGTTCCAGACGAACAGCGGCACGCCCTGCCGACGCAGGAAGCGGCGCATGCCCCAGATGGTCAGCGGATGGCGCAGGCCTTCGTAGAACCAGGTGTAGGCGCCGAAGATGCGCTCGGGCTGGCTGCGATCGGCGTCCTGCCAGCGCCTACTTTCGCGCAATTCGAGACCGCGTGCCGCCAGCTCGCGGCGCAGGGCCGGATGCAGGCTGCCATGGGCGATCAGCAGGACATCCCTGACCGTCATGCCACGCGATGAAAGAAGAACACGTTCTTGCGGATCAGCGAAAAGTCCAGCGCGAAGCCCTTGGCCACGAGGCCGGCGAACATCTCGGACAGCACCCGGTCGCCGAGCACGTCGGGATGGGTTTCGACGCAGATCTTCTGCACCATCGACAGGTCCGCGCCGGCGAAGAACTCGGCCTCGCCGCCCTCGATGTCGACGATCAGGAAGCTCGGCATGACGCGCGCCAGCTCGCTGTTGAGGTCGAGCTGTTTGACGGTGATCGCGCGTCCGCCTGTGCGATGCGCCGACGAAGCCCAGAAGTCGTCTTCGAGGTGGAACTCGCGCTCGCCGTCGCCCTTGGCCAGCAGCGCGTTGATCAGGGTCGGCGCGACGTCGTTCTTCGCATGGGTTTCGCGGATCAGCGGGATCAGTTCCGGGTTGGCCTCGTAGGCGAACACGCTCTGCGCCGCGGTCCGTTTAGCGCAGTAGGCCGAAAGAAAGCCGAGCCCGGCGCCAACCTCGAACACCACGTCGTCGGCCGCGAGGCGCCGCGAGATGATCTCGATTTCCTTGGCCTCGTAGTCGCCCAGATAGATTTCGCGGGCGATGCCGGGCGAGACCAGCTTGTGTTTCACCGGCAGCATGACGCCGTGATTGTCGGCCCAGTCGGGTTGACTGAAGCGCCAGGCGAGTTTCTTCAGCTTGCGTGCGGTGCGGCCGTTCTTGCGCATGGTCTATTCCCTGTATTTTTTGATCGTGGCCGGCACTCCGGCGACCACGGCATAAGGCGGCACGTCCTCGCGCACCACGGCGCCGGCGGCCACTACGGCGCCGTCACCGATGGTCACGCCGGCCAGGATGATGGCATTGGCGCCGAGCCAGACGTCGCGGCCGATGCGTATTGGTTTGGCATCCACCGGCTGCGAACGGATGGTCGCGTCGCGGGCGTAGCGATGCTGGTAGGAGATGATGCGGACCCCCGGGCCGACCAGCGTGTCCTCGCCGATATCGACGCCGCCGGTGCCATTGACGATGCTGTGATTGTTGATCTCGACCCGGTCGCCCAGGCGCACGCCGCCATTGCCGCCCTGGACGTAGGCGTAGCGGTTCAGCGTGACCTTGTCGCCGAGCTTGACGCCGGCGCTGCGCGAGGCGTCGACCGAGGCGTCGGCGTGGATCTTGCAGCCGCGGCCGAGTTCGATGCGCTCATGGCCCTTGAGGTAGGCGGAAAAGGACACGCGGTTGCCGGCGCGGCGCTGCTGCAGGATGAACATCAGATGCTTGACGAGATTCAAGGTCAGCCTTCCAGCGGATGCGTTTCGAGCCAGGCCAGCAGCACGACGAAAGTGTACATCAGGCGTACATTCCCTCGCCCTTGCTGCGCTTCCTGCCACAAGGCGGCCAGCGGGCCGGCGGCCAGCCAGGGCGCGCGCGACGTGGCGGCGGCGACCTGGGCTGCGCCCCAGTCGCGCCACGCCCCGGCGAAGTTGGCGCGCAGCGGTACCGAGAAGCCGTGCTTCTCGCGGTTCCACACGGCTTCGGGCAGGTGCCGGCGCGCCAGCGCACGGAGGACCGCCTTGCCGCCGCCGGCATCGAAATGCACACCGGCAGGCAGGCGCAGCATGCGGTCCTGGATCGCGTTGGCCAAGAGCGGCACGCGCACCTCCAGGCCGTGCGCCATGCTGGCGCGGTCGGTCTTGGCCAGGCAGTTTTCGGAGAGATAGGTCCACAGGTCGGCGCGCAGCAGCGCGCCGCGGTCGTAGTTGCCGTGGCGCGCGGCGAGCTCGCGCCAGAGTTCGAGGGTGTGGTCCGGGCGGGAGGCAGAGGCCACATCGGGTGTCAGATAGCGGCGCAGGTCCTTGCGGCTGCCCGGGTAGTCGCCGAGTTCGACGCGACGATAGAGCAGCAGTTCGGGTCCGGCCAGCGCGCGCCGGCGCAGGCTGGCCGGCGCCAGGCCGTGGCGCAGCAAGCCGCGCAGCAGGCGCTTGCCGGCACTGTCGGGAAAGCGGTCGGCGCCGTCGAGATAGCGCGGATAGCCGCCGAAGAGTTCATCGCCGCCGTCGCCCGAGAGCGCCACCGTAACGTGTTGTCGCGTCAGGCGCGACAGCGCCCAGGTCGGGATATAGGCCGGGTCGGCCAGCGGCTGGTCGAGATTGGCCAGCGCCGCGGCCAGCGTGTCGGCGGTGAGTTCGGGGGCGTCGAGCACGTGGTGCTCGGTGGCGTATTTGTCGGCCACGGCGCGCGCATGCGGGCTTTCGTCGAAGCCGGCCTCGGCGAAGCGCACGCTGAAGGTTTTCAATGGAGTGGCGCCCGCTTGCGCCATGTAATGCACCACCAGGCTGCTGTCGATGCCGCCGGACAGGAAGGCGCCCAGCGGCACGTCAGCCACCAGCTGATCTTTGACCGCCTGTGCCAGTAGCGCATCGGTTTCGGCAACGAGGGCTTCGCGCTCGGGCGCCTTTTCCGTCGCGTCGGGAATGGTCCACCACTGGCGCGGCGTAGCGCCAGCGCCGACTCTCCACTTCAGGCAAGCGCCGGGCGGCAGGGCATGGATGTCGCGCACCAGGGTGTGCGGCGCCAGCGGCGTCTGAAAGGCCAGATAGTCGCGCAGGCCTTCGGCGTCGAGCTTTTTCGGAAAGGCTTGCAGCGCGAAAAACGGCGCCAGGGTAGAGGCCGCGACCAAGTTTTCACCATGCGCGCCGTCATGCACGCCCCAGAACAGCGGCTTGATGCCGAGCCGATCGCGGGCGAGGAAGACGCTGCCGTCCTGCAAATCGTGGATGGCGAAGGCGAACATGCCGTCGAGCTTGTGCAGCACGGCTTCGCCCCAGTGCCGGTAGCCGGTCAGCAGCACCTCGCTGTCCGAGCGCGTGGCGAAGGCGTGGCCGGCGGCTTCGAGCTCGCGCCGCAACGCCGCGAAGTTGTAGATCTCGCCGTTGTAGACCATGGCCAGGCGGCCGTCGCTTGTGCCCATCGGCTGGCGCCCGCCGGCAAGGTCGATCACCGCCAGTCGCGCATGGCCGAGCAGGGCGTCGCCGTGGGCCAGGGTCTCGCGCGCATCGGGGCCGCGCGCCTTGAGCGTTTCCAGCGCAGCCGCGAAATCGGCACGGAAGATTTCGCCGCTGGCGAAAAGGATGCCGCACATCTCAGTCGGCGCCGACGCGGCGCCAGTCCTCGCCCAGGGTGCGGCGCAGCGCCGCGAGCCGGGTCTTGCGGATCGGCAGTTCGGCGGCCAGCGCCGGCAGCGCGCCCATGGCTTCCAGCAGGCGGTCGATGATCTTTTGCGCGACGCCGGCATCGATGCCGCCCCGGCGCGCAACCTCGATCAGGTGGGCGCGGCTGGGGGCGCGGCCCTCTCCCGCCACGGCGGTCTGGTGTTCGCCGCCCGGCCCCTCGTTGAAAGTCAGGTCGAACACCGGCGCCAGACGCCAGCGCCGGTCGGCGCCCAGGCGGAAGGCGAAATTGCGGCTGTGGTCGTCGCGGTTGTGCAGCAGCACGTTGAGCACGCAACGCTCGAAGGCCTTGTGCACTTGGCGCTCGTCGCCGCTCAGGCGGCGCGTGGCCCGCAGCAGCATTTCGTAATCCAGCGCCGGCAGGCGGTGGTCCACGTGCAGCAGCGCCGAGAGTGACAGCAAGGGCACGCGCATGCCGCGTTCGCGGTCGAAGCGGCGCACGCCGAAGGCCGCGTGTTTGGCCGACAGATCGAAGAAGCGCGATTCCGGCATGTCGATTCCGGCGGCCCGCGCCAGCCGGGCATAAAGCTCTTCCACCGCGCAGGCGTCGCGGTGTTCCTCGCGGGCGGGGAACTTGACCAGCCAGGGTTCGCTGCCCGCTCCCGCTGCTGTCTCGCCACCCTCACCCTCGATCCCGCTCCCGGAGGGAGGGGGAAGCCGACTGCTCCTTTTCCCTCCGGGAGAAGCTTGGGATGAGGGCGGGCCGACCTTGCCGCTAACGGGGTCGAAGGCCACCAGCACCTTGGGCCGTGCCCCCTGCGGCGAGCCGCCCAGCAGCAGCAGGTGGCGCAAGGCAATTTCGGCCGCCGCCGCCGGCGCGGCACCAACCACCAAATCGACTTCCTTGGCCAGTTGCAGCAGCGTTATGTCTTCCTGGTCCAGGGCCAGCGGATCGGCCGGTTCGAAGGCGAGGGCGCCCATGGCGCGCTCGCCGATGAAGGCAAGCCGGTCCAGCGGCGATACCTGGCCCGGCCGGCGGCCGCCGCGGGCAAAGGCGCGGTCCATCAGCAGCATGCCCCAGCCGTCGGGCAGGGCATCGGCGATCAGGCCGGGCAGGCCTAGAAAACAGGGCTCGCCGGCGAAGGCGCCGGGCTGTTCCAGCGGCAGCCGCAAGGGGGACAACTCCAGCCCCTGGCGGCGCGCTTCCTCGCTGTATTCGAACAGCAAGGGCTGGCCGGGGCGGCCGGCATCGGCCAGCGTGCCCAGGGGCCAGCGCTCGCCCCAGCCGGCATAGATGACGTTCAGTTGTTTCATCGCGCCTGTTTGCGGCTCGCCCGCTGCCGGGCGGCGAGGGCGGCAGCGCGCTCGGCGTCGGCGATGTGCACCACCGGCTGCACCAGGAAGGATTCGAACTGATGGCCGACGCGCAAGGCTTCGGCTATCCGCGCCAGCAGCAGCAGCGTGCCCTGGCCGCGGGCTTCGAGACGGCGGATCGACGACAGGCTGCTGCCGGTCATGGCGGCCAGCTCGGCTTGGCTCAGGTTGCGCGTCAGGCGCAGGCTGCGGCAACGCTGGCCCAGGGTGGCGCAAATCTCGTCGGGCGTCAGGATGTCTACGGTTCCCATAGGAACTATTGTAGCTGATTATCGTGATTATCCGATCAAATATGAATCATTATCTGGCAGCAGCCAGGGCTTCCCAGGCGTTCAACGCACGCTCGGCATCGTAGGGTGCCAATGCCGCGGCGACCGTGTCGGCGGCGGGTTTCGGCGTCGTCAGGGCGGCACGCATCGCTGCTGCCAGCGCAGCGGCGTCGTTGCAGGGCACCAGGCCTTGCGCCAGTTCGCCGACGAGGATCTCGCGCGGGCCGGAGGGGCAATCGGTGCTGACGACGCGCGTGCCGCAGGCCAGCGCCTCGATCAGCACATTGGGCAGGCCCTCGTGGTCGGAGCACAGCACCAGCAGTTCGGCGCCGGCCATCCACGGATAGGGATTGGCCTGAAAGTTGGCGATGGCGACACGGTGTTGCAGGCCATGCTGCGCGATCAATGCCGCCAGCCCGGCGTCGGGCGGCGTCAGCAGCAGCAGCTGTTGCGCCGGGTCGGCCCGGGCGTAGGCGGCGAGCAGCAGGTCGTGGCGCTTCTGCGCGGCATAGCGGCCGACATGCAGGATGTAAGGCGCGGCCGGCCGTTGCGGGCAAGGCTCGGCGGCCAGGGCGCGGATCGCGGCGAAGTCGAAGGGATTGGCGATGACGCTGACCTGCTGTGCATCGATGCCGAATGACGCCTGCAGGTCGGCGGCCACGCCCTGCGAGACGGCGACCAGCGGCCGCGCGCCGTATAGCGTGCGGTAGCGCGCGACGCGACGCCGGGCCTTGGCTGCGGGGAGTCGCGCGATCTCGGCCGACAGCGTGTTGGCGATGCGGCAGACGTGGCGCGGGATGCCGGCCAGTGCCGCGACTTCGTCGGCGAAGGGCAGGGTCGACACCAGCAGGTCGGGCCGGTTCGATGCCAGCAAACGATTCAGGCGCCAGGCCAGGCGCCGCTTGCCCAGCCAGCCGTGGCCGGCGCGCGCGGCCAGCGCCTTCTCGGCGCCACCGCCGGCGAGATTGGTGGTGAACAGGGCGAACCTCATGCGGGGCGGGTTTCCGTCATGTGTTCGCCGAGCGCCTGCTGCACCGCGGCCCAGACGCGGTCCACCGTGATCTCGGCCATCTCGGCTTCGGGCGTGCAGCGGTCGGCCAGCGGATGGTCGATCGCATACAGGCTGGGATGATCGAGCGGCGCCAGCACGCGGCTCGGCGAATAGCCGTGATAGAGCGCCACCATCGGCCGCTGCATGGCGCCCATCAGGTGCGTCGGCCCGGTATCGACGCCAACATAGAGGTCGACGCGCTCCATCAGCGCCGCGGTCTGGCGCAGCGTCAGGTGGCCGGCGCAGAGCGTCGCGGCGCCGCCGAGTTCGCTCGCCAGCGCCTCGGTGCGGCTCCTTTCCAGTTCGCCGCCGAAGATCAGGAAGTGCGCCTGCGGCCAGTGCGCGCGGATGCGTCGGCACAGTTCGCTGAAATGGCCGGGCGGCCAGTCGCGATAGGCCTTGGTCGGGAAGCTCGCCACCTGCAGGCCGATCAGCGGATGACGTTCGGATGCCTGGTGCCCGGCCAGAAAGCCCGTAGCCCATTGCGCCTCGTCGGCGGTAACGCGATAGCTGAGCGCCTTGCCGGCCGGCGCCGCGCCCACGGCCGCTGGCAGCATCAGCTGGATGTCCACGGCATGGGTGGTCTGCAGCGCCGGATGCTCGACGGCTTTGTACAGCCGCGCGTTCAGCGCCGCGTCGGGCTGGCGGAAAGCCACCACGCGGCGCGCCACGCGCAGCGCGTAGTCGACCAGCGGCGCGTCGAAATTACAGACGAAGGCGAGGTCGTAGGGCTTGCCCGCGAATGGATTCCGTAGCCACCCCATGAAGCGCGCGCGCTGCTTTTCGATGACGCCGGTGCGATGGACGAAGGGCAAAAAGCGCAGCACTTCCTCGCGCTTCGGATGCGCCAGCAGATGGATGCGCGCCTGCGGCCAGCGCGCGGCGACGGCGCGCACCGCCGGCGTCACCAGCAGCGTGTCGCCGATGCGCGAGACATTGATGTAGAGGATGTCGCGCGGTGCCGGCAGTTCGGCTTCAGTCGCGGCGGACGAACTCATACAGATAGTCGGGAAAGGAAAATTCCACCGGCTCGATGCGCCAGCCGATCAGGCGCTTGACCAGCAGCGCCGCCGGCGAGAAGCGCTTGACCAGATGGTAGGCGGCCAGCGCGATGCCGGCGCGTCGTGCCAGTTCCATGGCCAGGGTCGGCGTGATCCAGGCCACGTGGTCGAGGTTCACCACCATCACGCCCTCGCGCTTGAACTGGCGGAAAAACTTGCGCGAGAACGGATTCGGCGTCGTCACGTAGAGACTGCCGCCGGGGGCCAGATGGCGTGCGGCGAACTTCAGCAGCAGCACGGCGTTGTCCACATGCTCGACCACGTCGCCAATGAAGACCACGTCGAAGCGCTCGCCCATGTCGATCTCGGAAGTGGCGTCGACGCAGCGCACGTTGAAGCCGCGCTCGTTGAGTTCCTTGACCAGCGGCTCCAGGATGTCGATGCCGACGCAGTAGCCAGCCGCCTGGTGGATGCGGCCGTGGCGCCAGTCGGGCAGGTCGAAGTAGCGTGCGCTGTGCGACACCACGCCGATGTCGAGCACGCGTTTGCCCCGCACCAGGCTTTCGATGTGGCCGAGCAAGTCGTTGTCGGTATGCACGCGCTGCGCGGTCTTCAGCCAGGCGCGCACAGCGGCCTTCGCGTCGCGGTTGTTGGGGTCGTCGGACACCGTGGTCCAGTCGAGGGGCTTGCTCATGGTGTCGTGGCCTGGAGGAAGACGGATTCCATGCGATCGAGCATGGTCTCCTTGGAAA
>Ga0172380_10006984_pt1 | contig 12892 bp, 10 predicted proteins | sample Leawe162metaG_FD_119747 | JGI IMG/M metagenome (GOLD analysis project Ga0172380, IMG submission 119747) | Leachate microbial communities from a municipal landfill in Southern Ontario, Canada - Leachate well 162 metaG | ecosystem: Engineered > Solid waste > Landfill > Unclassified | place...
AAGATGAACAAAAATAAAGAGATGAACCCACTGATAACAAACACCATACGCCACTTCAGCCAGGTTTCCTGCACAGTGGGATAGGGCTTTTTTAGATGGGCGAGGAGTTGGTTGAGCATAAGTGGGTATGTACTACAAACTTATCAAATTAGCGGTGGCTACGGATGCCATAATTGTGTCCAATTCGTAAAATGATTTTTTTGCCTTGAAGGGCATCAATATGAGCGGCCAGGGGTTGATCGGTATCGAGCAAATGCATGTGCAGGCGGGTACTGTGGTGAGTATATATACCGGCATGTTTGGGAGAATAAAAACCAATTATTTGGGCATTTTTCACTTTTCGACGGCCATGGAGGCCTGCTTTTTTGTGTTTTTCGTGGGTATGTACACTATCCCCCGCTGGCCAGTCGATGACATGCCAATTGACGACCGCTTCACCTTCCAGCCAAAACGGAAAAGGCTCCTTTATATCAATCCCGGTTTTTTCTGCCAATGCCGTAAGTGCAAGTTGCAATTGGTTTTCGTTTTTAAAACTGATAATGGTGTCGCTAATTTTATAACTGTCTATCCTGCTCCAAACCAACAATGCGGCACTGCCGGTATCGACTTGCTCGGTCACGAGTTTACCGGCTTCTACCCGGGAGCGCCAGGCTTTGCCATCCCAAATAACCCATTCGCCCCGCAAATCGGTGGCTGCGCCAAGTCCGTATATAAATTTATTGGTCAGCGAATCTAGCCTTACTTTTTCACTCAAATCGCCCTGGTGCATGATGTTGCGCAAGGCACCCCTATAATTTACAATGGATTGTGCCTGGGCTGCCAAGGCAGCCAATAATCCCAACCCTAAAAGCAGCGATTTAATCATTTACCCGAAAATAATACCCCCTCGCGCAGGGAATAGCGACTACAAACAATGTTATAGGAACGGAGGCGATCGGCGAGTAAGCGAATAAGTACCACAGCATACACAATCATATCTACCCGAATGGTTGGCATACCGGGTAAAGCAGCGCGTTCGGCACGGTCGGAGTGCAGCAGCTGGTTATACACCCGACTAAAATCCTCATGATGTAGCGCCCAGCTGTTGCTGTGACTCCAGAGGTAGCCTTGGTTTTTGTGTTGGGCATCCAGCTCAGAGAGGGTGTCGAAAGAGCCGGCCGAACCCACAAGCTGGCCGATGTCGTAGCGTTGTACGGCATCAAAAACCGGGTGGATTTTTTCCCGCAACCAGGTGTCGACTGCGGCAATGTTGGCTGCATCGATGGGGTCATTGAGCGGGAAAAGTTCGTTGATACGTGCCATGCCGATTTCTATACTTTGTTCCCAGAGCATCTGGCGGTCGGTACAGATGATAAACTCAACACTACCCCCACCTATATCGATCAGCAATTGTGGCTTATTTTCGAGTGCACCGGAATGTCGTACCCCTTCCCAGATAAGGCGGGCTTCTTCCAATCCGTTGATGATGCGCAGGTCTACGCCGTGGTTTTTCAATAGTTTATCACGGAATTCTACACCATTTCGTGCATTACGCAAAGCTGAGGTGCCGATAGCCTTGATGGTCGTCGCGCCTTTTTCGCGTGCTTTATCATACAAATCGGCGAAAGCAGCCAAACCTCGCTCAAAAGCGGCTGTGCTGATTTCACCGGCCTGTATGCCGTCTTTACCCAATCCTACCCCTACACTGCTTTGGTGTACGATACGGCGGGCGTTGCCATTGCCTTCGCCCACCACCAAATTGAATGTGTTGGTGCCTAAATCAATAACTGCTATCATCCGCGATAAAACAGCCATTTACTGAGTTCTCGGAAGGTAACTTTTTTGCCGTACATCAACACACCTACCCGGTAGATACGTGCCGCCAACCAGGCGGTAGCGAAAAATCCGCCGATCAATAAACTCATCGACAATACAATTTCCCAAAGCGGTACCCCAAAAGGCAGGCGGACCAACATCACAATAGGCGAGGTAAGCGGAATCATACTGAACCAAAAGGCGATGCTCGAGCCCGGGTTTTGTATCACCATCTGGGCTACTATGATGGCAATAATGATGGGTATGGTAACCGGGAAAAGGATTTGTTGGGAGTCGGCTTCGTTGTCTACCGCCGAACCTATGGCTGCGAATAGCGAGGCATACAATAAATAGCCTCCCAGGAAGTAGAACAGGAACATACCAATCATAAAGGGCAGGTTCACCGTTTCGAGTTCTTCCATGATGTTGAAGCTCATCGATTCTTCTTCCATGGCCTCAGCAACCTCCGGCTGACCGGCAGTCGTAGCCTCTACCCGGCTTTTCACCAGGTCTTTTTGTTGGTCTTTGCTGATAAAGCTGGAGGCAACGGTAACAATACCAAAGGTGAGTATGATCCAGAGAATAAACTGAAACAGCCCCACTGCAGCTATACCGATGATTTTACCCAGCATCATCTGAAAAGGTTTGACCGAGGAGATGATGACTTCCATTACCCGGCTCGACTTTTCTTCAACCACGCCACGTAATACCATCATACCATAAATAAAGATGAAGAGGTACATGATAAAAGCCCCGGCAAAACCAATTCCGGTAGCGGCACCGGTGCTGCTGTTCACATCACCTCCCGATTCGGTAAGTTTGCGGGTGACCAGGGTCACATCGGCCTGCAGCGAATCGATATAACTCTGACGTAAGCCCGAAGACTCCAGTTTGAGGTTTTCGATACGTTGTTTGAGGGTGCGTTCTACCGTTCTTTTGGCTGCACCACCCATCGGGCTGTTGCTGAAATAGGTAAAGCCAACGGGTTGGTAGATATTGATGTCGGCCGGTATGATAAGTACCCCTGTGTTTTCGGAAGCACGGGCCGAGTCTTTGTAGTTTTCACCATCGCCTTCAATTTCGACGAATGTGAGGCCGTTTTCCGACTTAAACTGGTCGGCAAAAATGCCGGAGCTATCGGCTACCCAGATTTTCTGTTTGTCTTCGCTGTACATGGCGATGAGTACCGGAATGATAAACATCAGCGACATAAGGATGGGGCCCAGCAGGGTGAAGATCACAAACTGCTTGCTTTTTACGCGGGTCATGAACTCGCGTTCGATGATGATGCCAACTTTGCTCATGCCTGTGCAGTTTTAACGGTTCTGATGAATATTTCATTAAAAGAAGGGACCTCTTCTTCGAAGGCGTGGATGTGGATGTGCGGCAACAACTGTCCAATGAGTTCGTTCGAACTGCCGGCGTTCAATTGAATACGCGCTTCCTGCCAGTCGTGACCGGCCTGCTCGCTGATCAGCGTATAACCCGCGGGTAAAGCCGGTAAACTGCCTTCAAAACCCAATTTGAAAGTATTGGTGCTGAACTGTTTTTTGATGTCGCGGGTAGCGCCGTTGAGCACTACTTTCGATTTATTGATAAGGGCAACATGGTCGCAGAGTTCTTCTACCGATTCCATACGGTGGGTAGAGAAGATGATGGTGGCACCCCGCTCTTTCATGCCCAAAATCTCTTGTTTGAGCATTTCGGCATTAATCGGGTCGAAGCCGGAAAAGGGCTCATCGAGTATGATGAGTTCGGGCTCGTGCAGGACGGTACAGATAAACTGTACCTTTTGCTGCATGCCTTTGCTGAGCTCCTCCACTTTTTTGTTCCACCAGGGCTGGAGTTCGAATTTCTCGAACCAGACTTTGATTCGTTTGTTGGCTTCGGCACGCGACAGGCCTTTAAGACGGGCTAAATACAAGGCCTGCTCACCGATTTTCATCTTTTTATACAGTCCACGCTCTTCAGGCAGGTAGCCGATGCGGTGCACGTCTTCCGATTTCAGGGGTTGACCCTTCAATAAAATACGGCCCTCGTCGGGCATGGTGATTTGATTGATGATGCGGATGAGAGAGGTTTTTCCGGCGCCATTGGGCCCCAGCAGACCGAAAATCTGGCCTTCGGGCACTTCCAGACTCACACCGCTGAGGGCAGTATGTTGCTGGTAACGCTTCACCACATTTTGAATGGATAATAAGCTCATAGTAGGTTTGGGCTAATCCGACAAATATAAAGGAGTGAAATTGCGGATAGGTTAAAAAAAACATAAAATCAAATCAGCGCAAATGATAGTATATACTTAGCATATGCCTATTTTGGAAGCGATGAAGTCAGGCTTTTTCCGGACGCTCCTATGCGGCCTTTTCTTTTCTTTAGGGTTAATGGCATGTGGAGAGGTCCATGGCCCCAATCAGATGTCGGACGAAACACTTTCCCGACACGATTCGTTAATCCTGAAAGGGCAAAATTTATTTTATGCCCGGGATGCAGTCCATTTTTGGCCATATCTGGATTCGATAGAAAAAATAGCCTTCGCCGAAAAATCCGAACATTTGCAGCTCCGGGTTTTGCAACTGAAACAATTGTATCTGGAACATGAAGGAAAATTAGAAGCTGCGCTGGTGGTTGCTGAAGAAGTCGTTTTGCGGTCGGCTGCAGAACCGGATTACCTGAATATTCAGATGGAAGCGCTTTTTAATAAGGGCAATATTTCATTTAAACTTGGCCAATATCAATCGGCTTTTCAGGCGTTTTTTACTGCCCGAAAACTTATTCAAACACCCGACAGCTGTGATTTGGGCTATTACGATTATAGTCTGGCCATGGTAGCTTACCGGCAAAAAAACTTTCAGTCGGCCCGCGATTTATTTCAAAGTGCTGCCAAAAATTACCGCAGTTGTAAACCTGAATTCAGCACCAATTTCAGGCGCCAGGAGATATTCAGTAACATAGGCTTGTGTTATTTGAATCTGAATCAGCCCGATTCGGCTATTTTCTGGTATAATCAGGCCAAAAACCGGCTCTATCATACCCGAACCCATTCGGCCTCCGAAAAACACATGCATCTGGTTGCACTGGCGGTACTAGAAGGTAACATAGGCGTTGCCTTGGCACGTATGGGTAAGCTGGAAGCAGCGAAAAATGCACTTCAGGAAGAGTTAAAAGTAAACTTATTGCCTGATGGTGATCGAGGTCACCTGGTATATACAGTCAATGAGCTCTGCGAAGTATTCTTTAAACAGCAGAAATACGAGGAGATGTATCGCTATTTGATGCTGCTCGATACCCTCCCTGAATTACGTCAGCAAGATTTTCCAAGCTATCGTTTTTACCACCACCTGGCACAATACCACAGCCGCAAGGGCGATCAGCAGCAAGCGGTGATGTATATCGATAGTTTTTTAGTTGAATACGAACAATTAAGAAAAACGGACCGGGATTTATTCCGTACCGATCTCGACCGCAGCATGCGCATACTTGAAAGCGAATATCAGCTCAAACAAGTACAGCAGGCCGCCGGTCTGGATAAACAGCGAAATACCTATGTCCTCGTTTTGCTGGTAGCCGTTTTCCTCCTTTTTGTTCTGGTTTCGGTGGCCATGTTGCAAGGCCGCAGAAATAACCGGGCACTCAAAAAACTCAATCAGGAAAAAGATAAAATGTTACGCGTAGTTGCGCACGACTTACGAAATCCGATAGCTGCCGTTTATTCTTTGGGAGATATGAAGTTGCATGCCGGGGCGAAAGCGGAAGAAAGCGAAGACTGGCGTTTGGTTCGTCAGGCTTGTCGCGGCGCCCTCGATTTGATTGAGGAGATGCTGGACGTGACAGATATGGAAGACTTAAACCGACGTGGCGATACCGAATGGGTTTCGGTTAATTTGCTTTGTGCGGATGCAACACGGCTCATTCAATACCGGGCAGATGAAAAGCAGCTGAAGCTGGTGTTCAAACCCCTGCCCATCGACCAGGAAATATTGGTGATGCCCGAGCGTATTCAACGTGCCATTACAAATCTGCTCACCAATGCCATCAAATTCAGTGAAGGGGGAAGCACGGTTATTTTGCAGGCCGAACTGAATGAAAAAGGAGTACTTATCAGCGTGCAGGATGAAGGCATAGGTATACCTATAACCTTCAGGGAGCGTATTTTTGAGAGCTTTACCGCCGTAAGACGTTCCGGCACGATAGGCGAGCGCACCTATGGGCTGGGCTTGTCCATCGTCAAAGAAATCATAGAAGCACACCAGGGCAAGGTTTGGTACATCAGCAGCGAAGGCAAAGGATCTACCTTCTTCATACAGCTGCCCCGGCCCGATAAAAAATGAGCCAGACCAAAATCGGGAATGTTTTTATAATTTGAAGCTGGCGTTTTTCTGACGCCGTTTTTTCCGAAAGAACAAAATGGTCAAAGTAAGCAGGGCTACCAATACAAACGGCCAGAGGTAAATCAAAAGCAGAAAAAACTGCAGGAGGTTTTGCCAGCCTTTTTGCCAGCCACCTTTGATTTTTGTACCAAATCGACTGCTCAGACTTAATTTTTCATAAACGGTCAGATGAAGTGTGGCATAACTTATGCTGTCGTCGAGTTGTTTGAGGCGCCCTTCATATCCTTCAATTTCGGAGCGGAGCAAATTGATTTGTTGTTCGATTGCCAATACGTCCGACATGGTTCGGGCCTGATCGAGTAACTCTAAATAACGGGCTTCGAGGGCTTTTTTGTTGGTTACCCGCTGTTCGAGGTCAACATATTCTTCACTCACATCCTGTCGGTTGATGCCTTTGTCGTCGACATGAATCGCCGAGCCGCTCAAACGGTCTTGCAGGGTCTGAAACTGCTGCACCGGCGTGCGTATTACCATCGTCATCTGCACCCTGTCTTCACCTTTAAAGCTGGCTTCTTGCTCAATAAAGCCACCAAGTGCATCTACTAACCGGATGATTTCTTCCCGACTTTGTTTGATAGAAGCTGTTTCAAGGCTGAGGTGGCCACTCACAATTATTTTATGGTAATTGGCTGTGCCTTTTTCACTCCGCATGGGTGCTGCACCGCTGTCGGCCATCATGGAGCTGCCCGATTCGGGGCTAGTATTGTTGCAGCCAACGGCAAAAAACAGGAGTAGGAGCAGGTATTTATGCATGGGTGTGTGCTATGTAAAAGGTTTAGAGGCGAAAAAATAAGCCAATGCGTGGATTAACTAAATTCAGCCGGAATTGTGCAAACCAACTATCGGTCGATTGGGTATTGCTGAGTCCGGCTGTAAATATATTACTTTGCAAGCCTATCATCCAACGGGGATGAAAACGAAATAGCATACCTGCATCCGCAGCGATTCCACCGGCATTTTGTTCTGCATAAACGACAGCCTGACCATAAACAAAATAGTTTTCATGGAACATATGCTGGCGTCGGGCAAACAACTCTCCGTGCATTATGCCGTTTTCATTGAGGCTGATTTGTGTGCCTGCACTCCATTTTGGGCTGAACACATAGAGTATTTCAGGTGACAGTAATAAGCCAGCCTGCTGGTTGAACCGAACGACCGCTGTTCCTCCGAGCCACCACTTATTTGGCACGAGCTGGGCCTGGCAGTTCGTGCTCAGGAGACCAAATAATATTATGTATAAAAACCGCATACTGCCGAATTCCCCGAAATTTAACATAACTTTTCTGCAGCCAATAATTTAAATTTGTTCTGAAACTGTTATATGAGATTACTACTGCTATTTCTCTTTTTACTTGTGATTCAGTCTGATTATCAGGCCAAAGCCCAAGAGAAAGTCGAACGGCCGAAAGTAAGTCTGACGCTCAGTGGCGGTGGTGCCAAAGGTTTAGCGCATGTTGGCCTGTTACATGCCATCGACAGTGCCGGTTTGCCTATAGATATGATTACCGGTACGAGTATGGGGGCTGTAATCGGAGCATTGTACGCGGCCGGTTACTCAGCCAAACAAATCGACTCTATTGCCCGGGCTATCGATTGGGATGCCATTTTTTCGGGTAGCCCTGATTTGCGTTTGGTGCCTGTTGATCAAAAGCTCGAAATAGAGCAACAGGCCTTTGAACTCAAACTAAAAAAAGGCAAGGTTCAGATTCCATCGGGCATCATTGAGTCTCAGGAGCTGTGGCTTTTGCTGAGTGAGTTGTTTTTGCCTGTTTACGATAAACCTGAATTTTCGGAATTCAGTATACCGTTTAAGTGTGTAGCCACCGATGTATTGTCGGGCGAGGCAATCGTACATGAACGGGGTAATATTACATTGGCTGTGCGGTCGAGTATGGCCATACCCTCGGTATTTACTGCGATTGATTTGGATGGTCGGCGTTTGATAGATGGGGGGGTAGTTCGGAATTTTCCGGTACGGGATGCAAAGGAAATGGGTGCAGATATTTTAATTGGCGTGAATGTGGCTACTGCCCGTATACCTGCCGACCAGCTCAATTCGGCCCTCGACATACTTTACCAAACTGCATTTATCAGTTCGAGCAGTGAATTCCAGGAGGAGCGGAAGTTGCTCGATATTTTTGTGGATGTGGACATGGGGCCCTATTCAGCTGCCAGTTTTACCTCAAGCGATAGCATTATAGAACGCGGCGTAAGAGCCGGGCAAGACTTTTACCCCATTTTTAAACGCCTGGCCGATTCGCTGAATGCGATTCAACCCGTTAATTTTAATTCCTGTCGTTTGCCTACCGACCAGAAATTCCTGGTCAGGGGCATTGAATTCGACGGATTGGAACGTACTACCCGTACTTCCATACTCGAACGTTTAGGCATTAATACTGGCGATTTTGTAACGGCTGCTTATTTGTCGGAGCGCATACGTGAAGTGCATAGTACGCGCTTGTATAAATCAATTATTTACATCGCTGAGCCTCATCCGGAAGGGGGGGTACGTCTAAAATTCAGGGTATTGGAACATGCGCCTGTGGGCTTGGCCGCAGGTATTCACTACAATACGTTTTCGAATATTGCGATTACCACCAATTATCGGGTGGTGAACTGGTTTACCGATAAATCGGAGACCACTTTCAGGCTGAATTTGGGAGATAATATTCGATTTCTGGCCAAACAGGAACAATATATCGGCAAAAGACTGGCGAATAAGCTGAGTCTGGAATTTCAGCACGACAGGGTATTTAATGCCATTTACAAAGATTACAGGCAAGTGCAGTTGTATCGCGAAATCAGGACCTTGCTCACTGCCCGTTACGATCGTAAGCTGGGTAATGAACGTATGGTAGGGGTGGGTATCTCGGTTGAAAATATCCTCTGGCGCCCCCGCCTGGCTACCTCCATAGAGCTCCGACCCAATAATAGCTTCGGGACAGTATTTTATGAGTTTAATCTGAATACATTACCCACCCGCAATTTTCCGGAAGAAGGGAGTTTGGCCCATTATAAAGTTGAATATCTTTTTAACCAGGAGCCGACTTATTCGGTGAGTGCGGGCGATTCTATAGTCGAATTTGACCGAACATCGCTCTCGTTCAAACCCTATTTCAGGGCCGCCTGGCGTATTGAGCAATATTTGAAATTGGCCGAACGCTGGAGTACCGGTTGGAAAACGTATGGTGGCCTTAATCTCACTACCACAGAGCAGTTTTTGTTCCACAATCAATGGAATATCGGCGGACATTACGGTATTTTCCGCAATCAGTTACCCTTCGCGGGTTTCCGCGATTACCAATTCCATACCGATGGTTTTGCTGCATTACAAGGACAGTTGCAATACCGTTGGCTGGATAATGTTTTTGTAGTGGGTAAGGGAAATGTGGGCATTTTTGATCTCCACCGCTACAGTATTGCCATACCCGAACGTATTCCTTTTATCTGGGGAGCCAGTTTGTCGATGGGCTATCGATCGCCCATAGGGCCGGTTGATGTATCGTTAAATTACAATATCACCGACCAAAGTTTCAGCGGCCAGATTAATCTGGGTTGGTGGTTTTAATTTGATTCAAAATTCAAAATTTCAAATTCAAAATTAGGGCGGTAGGGTTATGCCCTGCGGGCGTCCATGGTCGATGGGCCCTTTGGGCGTCCATGGTCCATGGTCGATAGTTCGTATGTTCGCCGCTGAGCTGAGCAGCTGTGTATCGTGGTCAGCGCAGCCTGTCGTCATTGCGGAGCAATTCGTGGACAGCGCAGCGGTGGATATTGGGGGTCAGCATCCTGTGCTTCATCTCTTTTATTTTAGACAACGCTATCCATCGACCATGGACCATGGACGCCCGCAGGGCAAAACGTCTGACCGTGGTCAGCGCAGCGTGTCGTCATTGCGCAGCAATAGATGGATCCCGCATGAGCGGGAGTGGACCACATCACTATCCATTGTGTTATCTCTTTTATTTAGAAATCGCTGTCCATCGACTATGGACCATGGACGCCCGCAGGGCACCGTGGTCAGCAGCGGTCGACCATGGACAATTGACCATCGACTTCCAATCAGCAACACATGCATCGACTCCCCACTTCCCTTATCTTTGCACCCTATGCAACAAAAAGGGCTTTCTGAACTAAAAACGCTACTCGCTCAGCCGCGGCGTATCGTAATAACCACCCACCATAAACCCGATGGCGATGCTATTGGCTCTTCTTTGGGCATGTACAATGCTTTAAAGCAACATCATCACCAGTTGCAAGTCATTACGCCCAACGATTACGGCGAAAATCTGCAGTGGATGGCGGGTAACGACCAGGTCATTGAATTTGAAAGTGAACCGGACAAGGCTGCTGTTTTTATTCAGGCGGCCGAACTCATCATCTGCCTCGATTTTAACGACCTCAAACGCATCAACGAAATGGGGGAGCTGGTTCGCCAAAGCGAAGCAAAAACCCTAATGATCGATCACCATCTCGACCCGCCGGGTTTCGAGGATTATACCTTCCACCATACCGGTGCTTCGAGTACCTGCGAATTGGTCTACGATTTTCTCCATCATATGGGTTGGGGAGATACCATCAATTCGGCAGTGGCCAGTGCCTTGTATACCGGAATAATGACCGATACGGGCTCTTTTCGGTTCCCGTCGACCACACCAAAAGTGCATAGGGTGGTAGCCGATCTCATTGAACAAGGTGCCGACAATGGCTTCATCCACCAGGCCGTATTTGATCAGATGAGTGAAAACACCCTGCGTTTTATGGGGCATTGTTTTACCGAAAAACTCCGCGTATTGCCTGAATTTAAAACCGCCTATATCGTGGTGAGTGCCCAGGAGCTCCTCGATTTCAACATACAAACCGGCGAAACAGAGGGTTTGGTGAATTATGCCCTCAACTTAAAAGGGATGAAATTTGCCGCACTTCTCATCGACCGGACGAAATTGGTTAAAATGTCGTTTCGTTCGAAAGGGCAGGTGCCCGCCAATGAGTTTTCGAAACGGTGGTTTGAAGGGGGCGGTCACCGCAATGCTGCTGGTGGACAATCCGCCTTATCATTGGAGGCCACCGAAGCACGATTTCTCGAAGCGCTGCTTACCTTTAAAGATCAAATTTTGCATTCATGAAACACCCCTATATCGCCTTTGCGGCGCTGGCACTTTTGTTGAGTTGTGCGAGTTCTGATGACAACCGTTTGTTTACCGCTACAGGTTTAGCTTACGTCATGCACGAAAATGTTGCCCCGGTGAAAGCCGAAATCGGTGATATACTTGTCATTAACCTCAGCTACGGTACCGAAGACACCCTGATTTTTGATTCCAAACAATACCAGAAGCCGGTTTATATTCAGCTCACCAACCCTGCTTACAAAGGCAGTTTAGAAGAAGGTCTGGCAATGTTGGGCTCGGGCGACAGCGCCACTTTTTACCTTTCGGCCGATTCGGTTTACCAGCGCATCTTCAACCAGCCAGCCCCCGCCTTTTTGAAACCTGGCGATGAACTTACTTTTCAGGTAGGTGTGATTGCCGTAAAAAACGAAGACAATGAGCTGGCAGATTGGTTTACACGCGAAAAAATAAGTCCAACGCCAACCCCACTACCATCCGGTTTGTACATTCTGCCCATAAGCAGCGGCAAAGCCAATGCAAAAACGGCTTCACCGGGTAAAAAAGCCAAGGTACATTACACCGGTTACCTGCTCGACGGCACTAAATTCGATTCGAGTGTAGATCGCGGAGAGCCTTTCCAATTTCAGGTGGGCAAAGGCCAGGTTATACCGGGCTGGGATGAGGGCGTATCGACTATGAAAGTCGGCGATAAGGTTAAACTAATTATTCCCAGCTACCTGGCATACGGTCCGCGTGGCGCGTCAAACGTTATTCCACCTTATGCACCGCTACTTTTTGAGATAGAGCTGTTGGATGTGGTGGAGATGCCTTGATTTAATTCAAAATTTCAAATTGGGGATGACGGTTGGGTTTAGCCAGCCTTCGGCTGGGGTTTAGCGGCCTTCGGCCTGGGTTTAGCTGGCCTTCAGCCAAGTTTAGCTGGAATTTTCTGAGCAGAACGAAGCACCTATAACTAAACCTGAGGCACAGCCGACCTGGCCTCGTTCCTGCGAGCGAACGCAAGGAGTTTATGCTTTCCTATTCGGACTCGGCCTGACGGTCGGCTTTTTAAGCATACTTCACACGTTTCTAGACAAACTATACCCGATACGCTATACTCATGCTGGATACGCTGAAGTAGGCGAGATGTCAGGATTTTCCTATCCGGACACCTGGTTCGACAAAGCTCATGACAGGTCCTGACGACAGGCTTATTAAGCATGCCTCACCCTTCTCTAGACAAACTATACTGAAGACGAAATGACTAGTTAAGCTATTAGTTTATCGGTAAGATTTGTTTTATCTGATATTATATGGCCTTTTTAGCGGATATGTTTGTCTGTATTTAATGACTATTTTATGATAATTATTGACCGATTTGTTTATTATAGTTTCAATTAGGCCTTTTGCAGCTTGCAGTGGCACTATTTTGTGTTAAGCGCTTGATAAACAGCGTATAGAAAAATAAATAGTGCCTCTGCGATGTCTGAATGAAGTATTACAACAATACTTTGGATAATGCGGATTATTGTCGTACCTTAAGGTATGGATCATTTCAATATGATCATTTAACTGTCGACTCAAGACAGTGCTCCTTCG
>Ga0172380_10006985_pt1 | contig 12892 bp, 13 predicted proteins | sample Leawe162metaG_FD_119747 | JGI IMG/M metagenome (GOLD analysis project Ga0172380, IMG submission 119747) | Leachate microbial communities from a municipal landfill in Southern Ontario, Canada - Leachate well 162 metaG | ecosystem: Engineered > Solid waste > Landfill > Unclassified | place...
ATCCGTTACACCGACCGCAACGGCGACGCCTTCGAGCAGATCGCCGAGGAAATCGAGTTCGACGGCAACCCCGCCATGATGACCGAGAAACACTAGAACCATGACCCTACGCATTACCAGCAGCATGATAGACGCCGCAGTGCTGGCGCTTGACCAGTTGCTCCGCTTTGAGCAGCCGGCCGACGCGACACTCTCGGCCTTCTTCCGCGAAAGACGCCAGTTGGGAGGCCGCGAGCGCGGCTTCATCGCCGAGACGGTCTATACCGTCCTGCGCCGTCGCCGTCTGCTGGTGAAACTGGTGAAGGATGCGACGGCCAGACAGCTGGTGCTAGCCGCACTGACGCGCATCGACGGCCGCTCGCAACGTCAATTGGGAGCGGCCATCAGTGCCGCTGACAGCGAGTGGCTGGAAGCGCTGCGGAGCCAGGCGGAACCGACCCTGAGCTTCGCCGAGCAGACCGATTTTCCCGACTGGCTGGTGCAGCGTCTGCGCCTCCACGCGTCCGAGGACGAGGTGCTGGCATTGGCGCGCGCCCTCAATCAGAGTGCCCCCCTGGACTTGCGCGTGAACACGCTCAAGGCCAAGCGCGAGGAGGTGCTCGCCAAGTTTGCCGCCGAAGGTATTGCCGCTGCGGCCTGCCGCTACTCTCCGGTCGGCATCCGCCTCAAGGAGAAACCGGCGCTGCAACGTCATCCGCTCTATCTCGGCGGTGAGGTCGAGGTGCAGGACGAGGGCAGCCAGCTTCTGGGCTACCTGCTGGCGCCCAAACGTGGGGAACTGGTGGTGGACTTCTGCGCCGGCGCCGGCGGCAAGACATTGCTGCTGGGCGCGCTGATGCGTTCCAGCGGACGCCTCTACGCCTTTGACGTCGCCGACAAGCGCCTGGCCAAGATGAAGCCGCGCCTCGCCCGCGCCGGTTTGTCAAACGTGCACACCGTGCGTCTGGCGAGCGAGAACGACACGCATGTGAAGCGGCTGGCGGGCAAGATCGATCGCGTCCTGGTGGATGCCCCCTGCAGCGGTCTTGGCACCCTGCGCCGCAACCCGGACCTGAAGTGGCGGCAGACACCGGTTGCCATCGACGAACTGCGGCGCAAGCAGGCCGCCATCCTCGCTTCGGCGGCGCGCCTGGTGAAGCCTGGGGGGCGTCTGGTCTATGCCACCTGCAGTATTCTGCGCGAGGAGAACGAGGACATCGTCGACGCCTTCCTATCCACGCACGGTGAGTTTACCCGCCTCAATGCCGGCGCCTTGCTCGCCGAGCAGGGCATCAGCATAGATTGCGGCGAGGACATGCACCTGTCGCCGCAGGTGCATGCCACCGACGGCTTTTTTGCCGTGGCGTTGCAGCGGGCGCTCTGACTCTTGCCGCCGGGCCGCCCCAAGGCGAGAGCGTTGTAGCAGATGGAGCCGCGAAGCGGCGAACCAGCGTCACCCCCTTGCTTGGCAAGGGGGCGGGGGGAATGTCGTTTAAACTGCGCTATGCTGTTCTCTTAAGGACGTAGGACACAGGCTTTATCTATGATCATCGACTTCTGGCGCGATCTCACTCAGCCTGATGTCTTTTGGCAAATCGGCGTGCTGCTGCTCTGCCTAGCCGCGGCCTGGCTGGCCGATCGCTACCTGGGCCGACGCGGCGTCAGCTCGATTCGCGCACTGCGCGTCGGGCAAGCGGGGCTGCAACGTTTGAGCTTTCCGCTGGTGGCGTTGGCTCTCCTGGCGCTGGCGCAACTGCTCCTGAAGCCCTGGATACACACGCGTCTGCTGGCCCTGGCGCTGCCTTTGGCCGCCTCGCTGGCGATCATTCGCATGGTCTTCTACGTGCTGCGCCAGGCGCTCGGCAAATCGAGCGCGCTGGCCGCTTTCGAGCGGGTATTCGCCTTCATCGTCTGGGCCGTGGTGGCTTTGCACATCGCCGGCCTGCTGCCCGACCTGATCGCCATGGTGGAAGGGGTCAGCTTCTCTGTCGGCAAACAGAAACTCAATCTCTGGCTGGTGCTGCAGGGCCTGGTCACGCTGCTGATCACCCTGTTCGTGGCGCTCTGGCTGGCGGGACTGGTCGAGGCGCGGCTGGCCATGGCCCGAGAACTCGATGCCAACCTGCGCACCGTGTTTACCCGCCTGACCAAGGTCGCCCTGATGACGCTGGCGGTGCTGCTCGGCTTGCCGCTGGTGGGCATCGACCTGACCACCCTCTCGGTTTTCGGCGGTGCCCTTGGCGTCGGTCTCGGCTTCGGCCTGCAGAAAATCGCCAGCAACTACGTCTCGGGCTTCATCATCCTGCTCGACCGCTCGATCCGCATCGGCAACATCATCAGCGTCGGCGGCGAGCGCGGCCAGGTGACCCAGATCACCACCCGCTACACGGTGCTGAAGAGCCTGTCCGGCGTCGAAGCCCTCGTCCCCAACGAGATTCTGGTGGGCTCCGTGGTGCAGAACGAATCCTTCAGCGATCCACGCATCAGCGTCACGCTCGGCGTCCAGGTGGCCTACGACGCTGGTGTCGAACTGGCCCTGCGCCTGATGTGCGAGGCTGCGGCGCAGCAGGTGCGGGTGTTGTCCGATCCGCCGCCCAAGGCTTTTCTGCTCGCCTTCAAGGATTCGGGTATGGATCTGGAATTGTGTTTCTGGATAGGCGACCCGGAAAAGGGCTCGCAGCAGATCCGCTCCGACATCAATCTGGCGATCCGGCGCGCTTTCGTTGCTGCGGGCATCCAGATTCCTTACCCTCAAAGGGAAGTGCGCCTGATCAAGTAAAACAAAAAACCCGCGATGCTGCCACCGCGGGTTCTGGCGCTTGCCCCGACGGGCGGTCCTATTTCAGCTTGGTTTCCTTATAGGCGACGTGCTTGCGCGCCTTCGGATCGTACTTGACCATCTCCAGTTTTTCTGGCGTGGTCCGCTTGTTCTTGGTGGTGGTATAGAAATGGCCAGTGCCGGCCGTCGACTCTAGCTTGATTTTTTCGCGTCCGCCTTTGGAAGCCATGATTTTCTCCGTTCAGGTTGCGGCAGCGCTCAGACAGCTTCGCCGCGGCTTTTCAGCTCGGCGAGGACGACGGCGATGCCCTTCTTGTCGATGGTGCGCAGGCCGGCGTTGGACACGCGCAGCCTGATCCAGCGGTTCTGATCTTCCAGCCAGAAGCGGCGGCTCTGCAGATTGGGCAGAAAACGACGCTTGGTCTTGTTGTTGGCGTGGGATACGTGGTTCCCTACCATCGGGGCCTTACCCGTGACTTGGCAAACGCGGGACATGGGGATCGCTCCAATAATCGCTATAGCAAAGCCGCGCATTATAGCCGGCGCGGCGGGAAAAGTTCAAGAGGCATGTTTATTTGGGGGTGGACGGCTCCGCGGGAGTTGATGCCTCCCCTAGGATCCCAGCAGGGGGAACAGCTGCTTGAGCCCCAAGGCCATCATATCGATGGCGATTCCCGCGAGCAGGAAGCCGGTCAGTCGCTCGATCACGTTGAGTTTCGCCGGGGTCAGCCAGTGCTGCGTCCTGCCGGCGAAGTGGAAGGTCGCCCAAGTGATGCCGCCGACCACGGCGCCGGGAATGATCACCAGCAGGAGGTCAGTTCCCTGCAACAGGGCGCCATGGCTCATCATGTACGACAGCGCCGCCGGACCGGCGAGCAGCGGTATGCCCAAGGGGACGATACCGAAGCCATGGCGGTCTGTGGCAGCGCGGGTTTCTGCCTCCGTCTGTTTTACCACCTTCTCCTGACCGAGCACCATGGCGATGGCCAGAATCAGCACGATGATGCCGCCGCCAACCCGCATGCCGCCCAGGGTCAGGCCGAGAAGGTCGAGTATCTCTGTACCGAACAGCCCGGCGCCGATCAGGGCAATCGTCACGGTCAGGCCGAGAAGTCGGGCGTAACGGTACTGCGCCGGGGCAGCCAGACCGTCGGTCGCTTGCAGGAACAGCGGGATCAGGCCGAAGGGTTCGACCAGCGCTAGCAGAGTCACCGTTTGCTTGAGCAGCGTTGCGATCATGGGGCTCGCCTCAAGCGCAATTGCCGCGTTGGTCCCACGGCCCGCTCAGGAATGGCCGGTGCTGCCAAAGCCGCCGGCACCCCGGCGGCTTGCGGCGAATTCCTCGACGATGTTGAAGCCCACCTGTAGCACCGGCACGATGATCAATTGGGCCAGGCGGTCGAGCGGGTTCAAGGTGAAGGTCTCCTTGCCGCGGTTCCAGGTCGAGATGAAGATTTCGCCCTGGTAGTCGGAGTCGATCAGGCCGACCAGATTGCCGAGGACGATGCCGTGCTTGTGGCCGAGACCCGAGCGCGGCAGGATCATCGCCGCCAGGCCGGAGTCGGCGATGTGGATGGCGATACCGCTGGGCACCAACTGCGTCTCGCCTGGATGTATCTTCACCGGCGTCTCGATGCAGGCGCGCAGGTCGAGGCCGGCGGCGCCCGGCGTTGCGTATTGCGGCAGGTATTGGCCGCCCGCGTCCTTGAGGCGCGGGTCGAGGATCTTCAGATCGATGCGATGCATCAGCGGGCTCCGAGCAAGTCCGAGATATGGGCAACGATGCGCCGCGCCACCTCAAGCTTGGGGGCGGTCGGCAGTGCATGACTGCCCGAGGCATCGAAGAGGATGACGCTGTTGTCGTCGCCGCCGATCCCGTCTTGCACCAGGTTGCCGACCACCAACGGCAGTTTCTTGGCGATCCGCTTGCCCTCGGCGTATTGCGCCAGATTTCCGCTCTCCGCGGCGAAGCCGACGCAAAACGGCGGCTTCGGCAAGGCCGCTACCTCGGCGAGGATGTCGGGATTGGGAATCAGCGACAAAGCAAGTTCAGCGCTATCCTTCTTGATCTTGTCGGTGGCCGCTTGCACCGGCCGGTAGTCGGCGACAGCCGCCACGGCGATGAAAATGTCCTGGCCGGGCAGCGCTGCCAAGACCTGGGCGCGCATCTCCAGTGCGCTCTTCACATCTGTACGTGCGACTCCGCGCGGTGTCGCGAGCGCCACCGGTCCGGAGACCAGCGTGACCGTCGCGCCCGCTTCCTGGCAGGCGCGCGCCAGCGCGTATCCCATTTTGCCTGAGCTGGCATTGGTGATCGCGCGCACCGGATCGATGGCTTCCATGGTGGGTCCTGCGGTGAGCAATACCCGTCGGCCGGCTAGCAGCTTTGGCCGAAAGAAGGCTATCAGTTCGTCCAGCAATTCCTCGGCCTCGAGCATGCGCCCCGGCCCGACTTCGCCGCAGGCCTGCTCGCCGCTGGCCGGACCGAGTACGGCGATGCCATCCTCGCTGATTTGCCGCAGATTGCGCCGCGTCGGTGCCTGCTCCCACATCTGCCTGTTCATTGCCGGTGCAACCAGGAGGGGACACTCGCGCGCCAGGCACAGGGTCGTGAGCAGATCGTCGGCTTGACCCTGAGCCAGCTTGGCGAGGAAATCGGCGGTGGCCGGTGCCACCAGGATGGCATCGGCGCCACGGCTGAGTTCGATATGCGCCATGCCGCCGGTCGCTCCCTCATCCCAGAGATCGCGCCATACCGGCCGTCCGCTGAGGGCCTGGAAGGTTGCCGGGCCGACGAAGCGGGCACCGGCGGCGGTGAGCACGACGTCAACGGCCGCACCTGCCTTGACCAGCAGGCGCGTCAGTTCGGCGGCCTTGTATGCGGCGATGCCGCCGGTGACGCCGAGCACTATGCGTCTCCCTGAAAGCTCTTCCATGACGTTAGAATACACCGCAATATCACGCGAGGTTTCATTCTACCCCATGCCTATCAGCGATTGGCCCGAACAGGAGCGCCCGCGCGAGCGGCTGCTGAGGCACGGCGCCGCCGCGCTCTCCGATGCGGAACTGCTGGCCATCTTCCTGCGCGTGGGGGTCAAGGGCAAGAGCGCCGTAGACCTGGGGCGAGATCTATGCGCGCAATTCGGCTCGTTGCGTCGCCTGCTCGCCGCCGAGGAGGGTGAATTCACAGCTGTGCCGGGTATTGGCCGGGCCAAGCTGGCGCAGTTGCGTGCGGTCTTGGAAATGGCCAAGCGAGCACTGCATGAGGAAGTGACGGCGCAGGACTTCTTTGCGGCGCCCGCCGCGGTGCGCGACTGGCTGCGACTGAAACTCGCACACCTGCCGCATGAGTCCTTCGTTGCCCTCTGGCTGGATGCACAGCATCGGCTGGTCGCCGACGAGGAATTGTTTCGCGGCACCCTGACCCAGACGGCGGTGTATCCCCGCGAGTTGGTCAAGCGGGCATTGGCACGCAACGCCGCCGCGGTCATCTTCGCCCACAACCATCCTTCCGGCGTTGCCGAACCGTCGCGCGCCGACGAGGCCCTGACCGCGGCGCTGAAGCAAGCGCTGGCGCTGGTCGACGTGAAGGTGCTAGATCACTTCATCGTCGCGGGCAATGCGCCGCCCATGTCTTTCGCCGAGCGGGGACTGCTGTAGAGGGCTAGCCGACCACCCGCTCGGCGACGTCGACGCGTACAGCCTTGAGCCCCAACGCGGCGGCGACGGCTTTGGCGTATTCCTTGGCCCAGCCGTCCTTATTGGCAAAGCGTTTCTCTCCACCATAACGGGCGACCGTGAGAATGCGGTCGATCGCCAGTATCTTGCCTACTGGATGGTCGGTCGAGCACTCGAGTTCCAGCCACTGCTGCTCCAGCCATTGCTGGGCTTCCGCACGCGTCGGCAGTGTCTCCGCCTCGTGCAGCTTGAATTCGTATTCACGGTCGCGCGCGAAGGCGACGGTAACTGTGGTGGTCATGTGCAGTGCCCCGTGGATTGCGCCGAAAGAATGCGCCGGATGCAATTTTGAGCCCGGACGCGAGCGAGGGCAAGCCCTACTGCAGTCGTTCGTAAAGCGGCAGGGTCAGGAACTCGACGAAGTCGACGGCGGTGGACATCTCTTCAAACACCCGAGCTGCCTCCCCGTAGGTCGCCGCGATAGCCGGTTTGCCGACCAGGGCCTCGATCTTGCCCATTTCCTGCGGAATCATCTCGCGCACCATGGCGGCGGTGACCTTGCGCCCATCGTCGAGCATGCCCTTGGGCGAACGTATCCACTGCCACACCTGGGAGCGCGATATCTCGGCTGTCGCCGCGTCTTCCATCAGGTTAAAGATGGGCACGCAGCCATTGCCAGCGAGCCAGGAGCCGAGGTACTGGATGCCGACGCTGATGTTGCTACGCAGACCCGCTTCGGTGATCGGTTGCTGCGGTTGGAAATCGAGCAGATTGGCGGCCAAGACGCTGATGTCGTCGCGCTGCTTGTCGATCTGGTTGGGCCTGGTGCCGAGCACCTTGACGAATTCCTCCATGGCGATGGGCACCAGTCCGGGATGCGCCACCCAGCCACCGTCGTAGCCATCGGCGGCATCCCGCGCCTTGTCGCTGCGTATGCCGGCCAGGGCTCGGTCGTTGGCCTCCGGGTCGTTCTTTATGGGGATCAGCGCGCTCATGCCGCCGATCGCCGGCGCCAATCGCCTGTGACAGGTCTTGAGCAGGAGCAGGGCGTAGGCACGCATGAACGGCACGGTCATGGTGATCCTGGCCCGGTCGGCAAGACAGAAGTCCTGGTCAGCCCTGAATTTCTTGATGCAAGAGAAGATGTAGTCCCAGCGTCCGGCATTGAGTCCGGCCGAGTGCTCACGCAGTTCATAGAGGATCTCATCCATTTGAAATGCGGCAAGTATGGTCTCGACCAACACGGTCGCCTTGATGCTGCCGCGCGGAATGCCCAGCTCTTCCTGCGCCATGACGAAAATGTCATTCCACAGACGCGCTTCCAGGTGCGACTCCATCTTCGGCAGATAGAAATAGGGGCCCGAGCCGCGCGCCAGCAGTTCCTTGGCGTTGTGGAACATGAACAGGCCAAAATCGAAGAGGCCACCGGAAACGCGCTGGCCGTCGACCAGCACATGCTTCTCGTCGAGGTGCCAGCCGCGCGGCCGTATCACCAGGGTGGCGACCTTGTCCTTGAGCTTGTAAGACTTGCCGCCCTGCTCGAAGCTGATGGTGCGACGTACTGCGTCCATGACGTTGATCTGTCCCTGGATCTGGTTGCTCCAGAGCGGCGCGTTGGAGTCCTCGAAATCCGCCATGTAGGAATCGGCGCCGCTGTTCAAGGCGTTGATGATCATCTTGCGCTCGACCGGACCGGTGATTTCAACGCGCCGGCACTGCAGGTCGGCGGGCAAAGGCGCGATGTGCCAGTCGCCATTGCGCATCGAGGCGGTCTCCGGCAGGAAATCCGGGGTACTGCCAGCGGCGAGCCGGGCCTGGACCTCCCTGCGCTTGGCGAGAAGCTCACGTCGCCGCGGCTCGAAGCTGCGGCTCAACTTGGCGACAAGAGAGAGTGCTGCCGGAGTGAGAATGCGCGCGAATTCAGCGCTGACGGGCGCCGTGATCTCGACGCCGGTGGGCAGGCGGTTGCTCATGTCGGTTCCTGTATCGGGGTGATCGGAAAAAATTGTACGCCAAAGCGCTGGCAGGGTGCCGCGCTAGACGCTGTGCGCGGCACCCTGCCGGGAGAACCTGCGTCTCACGCGTTGGCGACCTTGCGTGGGGCCGGTTTGTCGAAGAACTGCTCGTTCTCGGTCGATCCCGAGAGCGCCGTGGTCGATGACTGGACGCCCTCGATGGTCTGGGTCACTACGTCGAAATAGCCAGTGCCGACCTCACGCTGGTGCTTGACCGCGGTGAAACCGCGCTCGACTGCCGCGAACTCCGCTTCCTGCATTTCGACAAAAGCGGGCATCTGCTGCCGCGCGTAGCCGTAGGCGAGGTTGAACATCGAGTAGTTGAGGCTGTGGAAGCCGGCCAGGGTGATGAACTGGAACTTGTAGCCCATCTTTCCCAGTTCGCTCTGGAAGGTGGCGATGGTGGCATCGTCGAGGTTCTTCTTCCAGTTGAACGAGGGCGAGCAGTTGTAGGCGAGCATCTTCCCGGGGAAACGGGCATGGATGGCGTCGGCGAAGGCCTTGGCGTAGGCGAGATCCGGCTTGCCGGTTTCGCACCACACTAGATCAGCATAGGGGGCGTAGGCGAGTCCTCGTGCCACGGCCTGTTCCAGGCCTGGACGCGTGCGATAGAAGCCCTCGACGGTGCGTTCGCCAGTACAGAAAGGCTGGTCGGTCTCGTCTACGTCGGAGGTGATCAAGTCGGCCGCTTCGGCGTCGGTGCGCGCCACGACGAGGGTTGGCATGCCCATCACGTCGGCCGCCAGGCGCGCCGCGATGAGCTTGGCCACAGCCTCGCGCGTCGGCACGAGGACCTTGCCGCCCATGTGACCGCACTTCTTCACCGAGGCGAGCTGGTCTTCAAAATGCACGCCGGCGGCCCCTGCCTCGATCATGGATTTCATCAGTTCGTAGGCGTTGAGCACGCCACCAAAGCCGGCTTCGGCGTCGGCGACGATGGGCGCAAAGTAGTCTATGTCATCCTTGCCTTCGGACCACTGAATCTGGTCGGCGCGGGCGAAGGTATTGTTGATGCGCTTGACGACCAGAGGGACGGAGTTGGCCGGGTAGAGCGATTGATCGGGATACATTTCACCGGCGACATTGGCATCACCGGCGACCTGCCAACCGGACAGGTAGATGGCCTTCAGGCCAGCCTTGACCTGCTGCATCGCCTGGTTGCCGGTGAGGGCGCCGAGGGCGGGAACGAAATCCTCGCTTTGCAACAGTTTCCAGAGCTTCTCGGCGCCGCGACGGGCGAGGGTATGCTCTACCTGCAGTGAGCCGCGCAGGCGGATGACTTCCTCGGCGGAATAGCCACGCTTGATACCTTTCCAGCGGGGGTTCTCCGCCCAGTCCTTTTTCAGCTTTGCGATGTCGAATTCGCGGCTCATGTTAGCTCCTCTGGTCAGAATGTACTTCAAACGTCACGAAACCGTGATTCGTCGAAGTATAAAGGACTTATTGCAGAGCAGCACAACAGTTGACTGGAATTGTCTATTATTATTTATTTTTAATAAACAATTTGTTACGTTAAGTATTTTACAATATGAAACGCAATGCGATGCCGTGAAATGCGGCGATGGTGCACTGCGGCTAGATCGTGATTGGAAAGCGATTGCATCCGGCGCCCCTTTCCCAGCGTTCAGAGACGGGGGCAAGCGGTCATGCAGCCGCCATCTGGCGGCGAGGACTCAGATCGCGTGTTCGACAGCCGCATCGAACAGCAGATGCACCTTCTGCTGCTCGTCGATGTCTATGGTGACGCGACCGCCGCTGGCAAGGCGGCCAAATAGCAGTTCATCGGCCAGGGCGGAACGTATGGTGTCCTGGATCAGGCGCGCCATCGGGCGGGCGCCCATCAAGGTGTCGAAGCCCTGCTCGGCGAGCCACGCCTTCAAAGCATCGGTGAATATCGCCTCGACCTTCTTCTCGTGCAGTTGCCCTTCAAGCTGCATGAGGAACTTGTCGACCACGCGCAGGATGATCTCTGCATCGAGTGCCGCGAAAGAGATGATGGCATCGAGTCGATTGCGGAATTCCGGTGAGAACATGCGCTTGATCTCGCCCATCTCGTCGCCGGCTTGCCTAGTCGCCGTGAAGCCCATGGTCGTCTTCTGCAGCGCTTCCGCGCCGGCGTTGGTGGTCATGACGATGACGACGTTGCGGAAGTCGGCGCGGCGACCGTTGTTGTCGGTCAAAGTACCGTGATCCATCACCTGCAGCAGAATGTTGAAGATGTCCGGGTGCGCCTTCTCTATCTCGTCGAGGAGCAGCACGGCGTGTGGCTTCTTGGTTACCGCCTCGGTCAGCAGACCGCCCTGGTCGAAGCCAACGTAGCCAGGGGGCGCGCCGATCAGCCGGGAGACTGCGTGGCGTTCCATGTATTCGGACATGTCGAAGCGGATCAGCTCGATGCCCATGCAGTAGGCGAGTTGACGCGCCACCTCGGTCTTGCCGACGCCTGTGGGGCCGGAAAAGAGGAAGGCGCCTATCGGTTTTTGCGGATTGCCCAGGCCGGAACGCGACATCTTGATGGCGCGCGTCAGCGCCTCGATCGCCTGATCCTGGCCGAACACCACTGACTTCAAGTCGCGATCAAGGTTGCGCAGAGCGCTGCGGTCGTCTGAGGACACGTGTTGCGACGGAACGCGGGCGATTTTCGCGACAATGTCCTCGATCTCCGTTTTTCCGATGGTCTTTTTCTGCTTTGACTTAGGCAGGATGCGCTGCGCAGCGCCCGCCTCATCGATCACATCAATGGCCTTGTCGGGAAGATGGCGATCGTTGATGTACTTTGCGGCCAACTCTGCGGCGCTGACGATGGCCGCGCCCGAGTACTTGATGCCGTGATGTTCCTCAAACCGCGACTTGAGGCCGCGCAGGATGGCGATGGTCTCGTCTACCGAGGGTTCATCGACATCTATTTTCTGGAAGCGCCGCGATAGCGCGTGGTCCTTCTCAAAGACGCCGCGGTACTCGAGATAGGTGGTGGCGCCGATGCACTTCAGGTTGCCGCCGGAGAGCGCTGGCTTGAGCAGGTTGGAGGCGTCCAGAGTGCCGCCGGAGGCGGCCCCGGCGCCGATCAGCGTATGTATTTCGTCAATGAAGAGAATGGCATGGGGATTCTCGAGCAACTGTTTGAGTACGGCCTTCAGGCGCTGCTCGAAGTCACCGCGATACTTGGTGCCGGCCAGCAAAGTGCCCATATCGAGGGCGTATACGGAAGCGCCGGCCAGCACTTCGGGTACGCGGCCTTCGACGATGCGCCGCGCCAGGCCTTCGGCGATCGCCGTCTTGCCGACTCCGGCTTCGCCGACCAGCAGGGGATTGTTCTTGCGTCGCCGGCAGAGGGTCTGGATGACGCGTTCAAGTTCCTTGTCGCGGCCGATGAGTGGATCGATCTTGCCGGCCAGGGCCAGGGTGTTGAGGTTCTGGGTGAAATTTTCCAGGGCGCCGCTCGCCGCCTGCCCCTCCTGTTCCTGCTCGCCCTGTTCGCTTTCAGGGCGGGCGGACTGCTGTGGCACCTTGGTGATACCGTGCGCTATGAAGTTGACCACGTCGAGACGGTTGATTCCCTGCCGCTGCAGGAAATACACGGCGTGAGAATCCTTTTCGCCGAAGATGGCGACCAGTACGTTGGCGCCCGTCACTTCCTTCTTGCCGGAAGACTGCACGTGCAGGATGGCGCGCTGGATGACGCGCTGGAATCCCAGCGTCGGTTGTGTGTCGATTTCTTCAGAGCCGGCGATGGTTGGCGTGTGCTCGGCTATGAACGCGGACAATTCCTTGCGCAGGTCTTCAATATTGGTTGCGCAGGCACGAAGAACCTCGGCGGCGGACGGATTGTCGAGCAAGGCGAGCAACAGGTGCTCGACGGTGATGAATTCGTGCCGCTTCTGCCGGGCTTCGACGAAGGCCATGTGCAGGCTGACTTCAAGTTCCTGGGCAATCATGTTCAGTTTTCCTCCATCACGCACGCCAGGGGATGTTGGTTCTGGCGGGCAAAGATACGTACTTGATCCACTTTGGTGGCGGCGACATCGCGCGGGTAGACGCCGCAGAGACCCTTGCCCTCGCGATGCACCTTGAGCATGATCAGCGTCGCCTGCTCGCGGCTCAAGCCGAAGAACTTTTGCAGCACCACGATAACGAAATCCATAGGGGTGAAATCGTCGTTGAGCAGCAGCACGTTATAGAGCCGAGGCGGCTTGGTCTTGCTACGTTCGGCATCCAGGACACCGCTGCTGCGGTCGTCTTGCTCGCTCATTGCCATGACCTGATTCTAATGCCAATTGTCGAATCTACAACACCTACACAAGCAGGGGAATAGCGGCCTCATTCTGCACCTGTTTTCGTGCTGCGCGGGGGGAATTATGGCTGACCCGCTGTGCAGCCCGCACAAAAAATATTGTTGTGCACCATCGAAATAGCTTGACTCTTTGCCAATTGTTCAGTAAAA
>Ga0172380_10006987_pt1 | contig 12888 bp, 18 predicted proteins | sample Leawe162metaG_FD_119747 | JGI IMG/M metagenome (GOLD analysis project Ga0172380, IMG submission 119747) | Leachate microbial communities from a municipal landfill in Southern Ontario, Canada - Leachate well 162 metaG | ecosystem: Engineered > Solid waste > Landfill > Unclassified | place...
CGCCGCAAGGGACGCCGCATGGGCCGCCGCAAGGGCCGCCGCATGGGCCGCCGCAAGGGCCGCCGCATGGGACGCCGCAAGGGACGCCGCATGGGACGCCGCATGGGACGCCGCCGATCACATTATCTTTACCACGATATGCGCCGACCTGCCCATCGAGCAGAAGCACCGCGACGAGATCGCGCGGCGCTGGCGCGTGTGGCAAAAGGGATACGGCCTCGCTGCGGAGATCGGCGGCGTATTGTACGTGTACAAGAGCGTGAACTGATGGGCATTTGTTTCCCCGATCAGGACAGCGCCGCCGCACTGCAAGAACAGGTCGTGACACGCCTGTACGACCTTGCCAGGCGCGGGGTGATCAGCAACGGGCGGCGCGACGATTGGCTGACCCGCTTTGACGCCGAGTTTGACCGCAATCCCGACTGGCCGATGTGCCGTGTTGCCGTTGCGGAACGCTGGCTGCACCGGATTGAGAGATTGGAGACGAGCGAGAAATGAGCGCCACGCCCTTCACCCGCGTCAAGAGCACCGTAGCGCCGCGCACTGACCTGAAGCGCTGGCTACCTGCCGATGACGGGGAACACCGTGCGGCAATCAGGCATGCGTACCGGATTCTTGACGGGGTGTTGGACGGCAAGGGAAAGCCGCTGTCGAAGGACTTGAAGACCATCATTCTGCGCTCCATCGCCGCTGTGCCTCGTCTGTCGGACCTGGGGCACGGCACACGCTTTGAGAGCGCGCAAGCGTGGGATGCAACCGTGCAGCGCTATGCCGACCGTTGCAAGGAGTTACAGCAGTGGGGCGTGACCCACGAGGCGTGCATCCAGTGGGTGCATATCCGCGACTTCACGCACACCAAAGACCCGGTGGAGGCATGGTTCACCGAAGTCACCGAGCGGCTGGCGAAGGGCGAACGCCCGCCCCCGCCCGTCACCTTTGCCGACATGCAAGCCGAGCGCATTGAGCGAAGCAAGAAAGGATACGTGAATATGACCTTCAAGACTGAGGATGCCGCCGATGTGAAGGAATGGACTGCCAAACGGCAACTGTGCTACAAGGCGGCTCAGGACGTGGGCCGGACGGCTATCACCGACAGTGAGCCGTGGCTGGATCAAGTGTTCGGCAAACCCTGGAAGGAAACGATCCGCCCCATGTCGCGCGCCGATGTCGAGGCCAAGCTGGCTGAGGCGAAAGCGGCTGAGGTGAAGACCGATGAGCCGGAGCCGGAAGCGCCGAAGGCTGAACCTGAGCCAGAGGCCCCGAAGGTCAACGGCAAGGAACTCAAGGAGATTTGGGGCGACAAACTCATGAAGCGGCACGGCAGAAGCCAGGCCGGAAAGGTGTTCCTGGAGGTGGTCGGTTGGGCCAAGTGGGACGACGCCATTGACCCAAGCAAAGGCGCGATGACCGAACAGGATGTGGTCGGACTGATTCAGAAGCACCTGGACGCGCTGGATGCCGCGACGCCCGAAGCACCGGCAAAGCCTCCGGAGCCGCCCATCACCAGCGCCGTAGAGCCGCCTGACGGGTACCCTGGTGAGCAACCTGAGCCGCCAGCGCCACCTACCGTGGTCGATGCGGAGATCGTGCCCACGCCCGCCGCCCCGCCTGTCGAGACGGCACTCGTCAAAGCGCCGAAACAGCGCAAGCCACGCCAGCCAATGGCCATGCTGCCGGAGCGTGAGCGTTGGACGATCATGCGCGAACAGGCCGACATCCTGATCAAGTCAGGCTTTCTACCGCGCGCCGTTGATACGCCGGAAAAGGCCATTGCGATCATGATGATGAGCGAGGCGATTGACATCATGCCCATCATCGGCTTGCAGATGATCAACGTCATCAGCGGCAAGCCCACGGTCAGTCCTCAGTTGATGCTGGGCCTCGTGAACCGTTCCGGCCAGCTCGAAGACATGAAGATCACGGACGACGGCACAACCTGCACCGTCACCCTGAAGCGCACGGGGCGCACAGCCTACACGGCGCGCTTCAGCATGGATGACGCGAAGAAAATGGGCCTGTACGGAAAGGACAACTGGAACAAGCAACCTGCCGTGATGCGTCAGTGGCGCGCGGTGTCAGCGGCTTGTCGCGTCGTGTTCCCGGACATCATCATGGGCATGTACTTGACGGAGGAGCTTGACCCGGATCAGCCCTTCATCGAGGCAGCCTAGTCCCCATTGGGTGACTATCGTTCGCGCCTGGGCGGTTCTGCGGAGGGCTGCCCAGGCTAGTGTAGGCGAGGCAAGAAAGGACGAGGGGCAATATGGACGAAAAGACAGACGTGCTCGTAAGCCTAAAAGAACTGTTTTGGGACAGGCCACCGCACATCACCGAGGAGCACATGAAGTTCCTGCAAGAGTTGTTCTCTGAGATCACGGGGCTGCGCCATGACGTTAAGCATTTGCGCGCCGAGAACGCCGACCTGCGCGACCAGCTCAACCGCTGGACGATAAGCGACCCGCGCCTGTTCGGGGGGTTCTGATCATCCCGTGAACTGAAAGGGCCAGTGAACGTCTTGACTCTCCGGGCCATGTACGCTAGACTATTGCCAGACAAAGAAACTGCCCTGCGTTGCGCAAACAACCAGGGCGGTGAGCAGCGACTATCGCGGAGCGCTACTGAAATGGAGTCTAACACAGGTCGCCTTGAGCGTCAAGGCGGCACTCAGCACAACATCACCCAGATCATCATTCTGGCCGCTTCCGCGCCTCGTGCGTGGGGCGGCCTGTTGCGTTCTGGCGACAGGGCACATGCGTAAATTCACTTTGTACCTGGACGAAGATCGGGATGACCTGCTCATTTGCCTGATCGAGTGTTACGTGAACCGAACAGGCGTCCCGCTCGTGCAGTCCGGGGAAGCGATTGGTTCTGATAAGAGTGTGGGGACTCGGTGCCCGATTTGCGGCTGGAGCAGCGCTTACGAGAACAGCCGCAATGCCCGGCGTGGTCTGAGCGCACACATGCGCCAGATGCACCGGGGCGAGGGGCAATCCGACGCCGATTTGTACTGAGATAACAGATTATCAGGAAGTATTCACTTTCAGCATCCTGGAAGTGTAGCAGGAGGCCGACATGGAGACAAACGAGCCGACGGCAAAGGACGTGTTGCAGTGGATTGAGGCCACGCTGGCGGAGATCGACCAGCTCGACGATAGCGACGTGCAGACCTTCACCGAGCAAGTAGCGCTTTCGTGCGTCGCCATGCTCGAAGAAGCGCATAAGGTGTTGGTCAGGATCGTGGCGGAAGAGGCGGCGTAAGGAACAGACATGAACACCCCCACCCCTAAGACAAAGCACCCGAAGACGACGGACGAGGTGAAAGACTCTCGCTTCTGCCGGACCTTCTGGCTGGACAACGAGATCGTCTACGACTACCTGCCCACCATTGGCCTGCACGCCTTTGCAGTCTACACCGTGCTGGCTTGCCATGCTGGCGCTTCTCGCTCGTGCTTTCCTGCCGTCGGCACGATTGCCAAAGAGCTTGGCGTGAGCAAGCCCACTGTGCGCAAGGCCATTGCGACCCTCAAGGACGCTGGGCTTATCTCTGTCGAGACGCAGAAGACTCCTACCAAGAATGGCAAGGAGATTAACCGCGTCAATGTGTATTCTCTCCTTCCCATTAAAGAGGGGGGTGGTAAACCACGTTACCTACCCCTTGAGGGGGGGGTGGGTAACGACGTTGACCAGGGTGGTAAACGTGGTTACCCAGGGGTGGGTAACGACGTTGACCCTAATAAAGAGTCTTCTGAAAAAGGATCAGGAAAAAAAGAGGAAGAAAACTCATTAGGAGTACCTAATGAGTTTCCGCACATCGCTAACGCTCAGTGCGGCGCGCCTGTCGAAGCCATTGCAGAGTCTGTTGCTTCAGAGCCAGCAGAACCGGCAACGCCTGCGCCTGAGAGCACTCAGTCTCTGATGGAATCCGAAAGACCCCCAAAACCCCCAGTTCCGCCGCCCCCCTTTCCCCCCGTCGTGGGGCAACCGGTCGTGTGGCGGCACTACAAACTGGCCGATGGGCAGTGGCTGTACGAGACGCCCGCGCTCGTCAAGGCCGTGGGGGAGTTCGGCGTCAAGGTGGCCTACCAGGACGACGACGGGCACTTGACGATGGTCTTCACCGACGCCTGCCAGTTATCGCCGCGCGACGGCACGCCGGACGACGCCAAGCTGCTCGCCTACCGCAACGGCTGCAACGGGCACACGCTGCCCTTGCCCGTCGCGCCCGTCAAGGTGCCGACGCCCACGCTTCCGCCGCTGGGCGACGCTCCGGCGGGCTATCGCTGGGTAACGAGCGCCAACAGCACGCAGCGGCACATTGCGCACCTGTCGAAAGCCAGCCTGGAGCGCCCCCGCGCGCTGTGCAAGGAGGCGCTTGGCGCAGAGGGCTTGTTGCGCGACGGGGAGGTGACGGCCTGCGTCGAATGCCTCAAGGCTGTCGCAAAGCCGCCTACGCGCCCCAGCACGAGTCCCGGCAAGCCCAAACTCGTGCAGCCGCCCGCCGACGTGAAGGACGCCATCGCCAATCTGTGCTATGGCGGGACCGACCTCATCCCCGTCGATTGGCGGCTCATCGTCAAGTTCTGGAACCAGTTGGAGTGCCCACCGCTGGCCAAGATTGAGAAGTTCGGGCGCTGGTGGAAAGCGTGCGACTGGCGCGGGCAAAAAGGCGACAAACCGACCATCATCCTGCTGCGCTCCCTATGGTCCACGGCACAGAACTGGGACGGCGTGACGGTGCCGGTCAGGCCGACCAGCCTATACCGCTCCAATGGCGACCCGGACGACAACCAGGCGATTCTGGACCGTTCCCTGGCGAAGATGCAGGCCGAGAGGGCCGCAAAGGAGGCACAACTGCATGGCAACGGATGAAACGATGCGTATGGTGCTGGGCATGTTATCCGAGGCTTACCCAGGTCGCATGAAGCTGGGAGAGAATACGCTTCCGGTATGGCGTCGACTCCTGGACGACGTGCCCGACGAGGTGCTTATGGCCGCCGTGGTGCATCACACGACGCACAACAAGTGGCCACCGTCCATTGCCGAGTTGCGGCAGTGTTCTTTCGAGGCGGTGCAGGGGCCGCAACTTACCGCCGGTGAAGCGTGGGACCGGGTGATCCGCTGCGCTGGCAAGTACGGCTGGCCCCGGCCCGACATGGCGGAAAAGGAACTTGGCCCGGTGATCTGGCGCTGCGTGATGGCCCTCGGCGGCTGGCAGTACGTATGTGGTTCCGAGGACACAATGGCCGACCGGGCGCACTTCATGCGCATCTACGACCAGATTCAGGAGCGTGAACGCCAGCAAGCCATGATGCTTCCCGAAGTGCGCGAGGTGTTCGGGCGGCTCAGGATGGGGGACAAGGCGGGTTATCTCGGTGAGGGAAAGGATGACGAGGCATGACAAACCTGACAGCGGACGAAGAGAAGGCTATCGCTAAGTTCATCAATCGGCTGGCCTTGCTCGAAAAGGGTGAGATCGATACGTGCCCGCACTGCGGTGCGCGCATCGTTTCTATGAAGCAAGTAGGTCGATGCGTCTACACGCAGCCGTGCGGTTGCAGGTTGTGGCAGGGGGTGGTCCCTCCAGCGTGGAAGGCGAAAGGCGGTAAAGCGTGAAGCAACTCTTTGACCTGCTTTTCCGACGTGACGCGACGGGTCGCCACCGCCTGATCAGCAATGTGGCGACAGTTGAGTTGTCTGACCTGTGGCGCTTGCAGCAGGCGCTGAACACGGTCGATTACCTCGCTTCTACGCACCGGAAGCAAGGTGATACGCACATGACGGTCATGGTGCGGTTTGAGAAACGAGGCGGCAAGTGATCACCATCACCGTAGGCCAGGAAAAGGGCGGCATCGGCAAGACCACCCTCTCGATCACCCTGGCATCCGCCCTTGCCATTCGCGGCGCGGCAGTGCTCCTAGTGGACACCGACGCTCAGGCCAGCGCTACGAACGCGCTGGGCTTTCCTGACAGCCCGGCGCTGTACGACGTGCTGATTCGCGATGCCCGGTTCGGCAAGGGGGGCGAGAATGATCAGGAAGTGTTTGTTCCCTTCGGTCGCTGGCGGACCATTCCCGGTGACGATGGGGAAGTGACGGCGCTGATCCAGGGTAGGCTAGGCGCTCTCTACCTGCTTCCCAGCAACGTCGAGTCCCGCAACATTGCCGGGATGTTGACCGACGTGAACCATGTGGCGCGCAAGTTCGCTGAGTGCGAAAGCATGTTCGATTATGTCATCTTCGACACGCCGCCCACGCCCTCGCTCCTGCACACCGCTATCTACGCGGCCAGCGATTACATCATCTGGCCCGTGGTTCCTGAGCCGTTGGCAATCGACGGCCTGCGCAAAAGCATGAGCCGCATGGATGTGGTATCGGCCATGCGGACGCACCTCGGCAAAGCGCCGACCGTCCCGTTGGGCATTGTGCCCACGCTGGTGAGGCCGGGCACGGTGCTGCACTCGGAGAACCTGAAGCGCCTGGCCGATGAGCACGGCGCGCTGCTCAAGTCGCCCATCACGCAGCGCATTGCGTGGTCCGAAGCGGCGCAGATGCGGCAGTCCATCTTTGCCTATGCCGCCCAGGATGTGGCGACGCAAGAGGCATGGCGCTTCGTGGACGAGGTCATGGAGGGAGTACATGCCTTCCAAGCGTGACCTGTTCCACGACGCCCCCCAGGTGCCCTTGCAGGCATGGGACGCGGCGACCTACGGTGACACTCGCGCCCTGGTCCAGGCGGGCTTTGCGCGCACCCCGGCAGGCTGGTCCTACGGGCGCGCTACACTCACGCCCACGTCGCTCACGCTCCCCCAGGATGCCACCGTGGACGAGTGGGAGCAGATCGGGCAGGCGCTTGGCTCTGTACAGGGTGCGATCCAGTGGTGGATCGCAGACTTTGTGCTGACGGGTGAGCAGCAGTACGGAGTGAAGTACGAGCGAGCAATGGCGCTCACCGGCCTGGAGTACAAGACGCTGGCGAACATGGTCAGCGTGGCGCGTAAATTTGAAAGTTCCCGCCGACGGGAAAACCTCAGCTTTGCGCACCACGCAGCGGTGGCTGGACTGGCTCAGGCGGAGCAAGAAGCGCTGTTAGACATGGCTGCCGCAAAGAGCCTGAGTGTGGCAAAATTGAAGCAGGCGATGCGCGGTAGTCCGGTCAAGATGACGAAGAACCTGCGCACGTTCCGCAGGAGCTTCACGGCGATCTGGAAGGTGCTGAAGGTTGGGCAGATGCCCACCAGGGAGCAGGTCGAGGCGCTGGCTACTTGGGTCGAGGCGTTGAAGCAGGAGGTGGCTCATGGGGAAGAATGACGAATTGATCAAGCGGATCGACACGGCGGTGGCAGAGACGATGGAGGACGAAGGCAACCTACCAGGGCGGATTAGCCACTGGCTTTCCCTGCCAACGCTTGACGCCGAAACCGATGTTGCCTTTAGCGCCGACATGCTGGGTGAGGCGGAGAACGTGATCCTTGTTCTATCCCGCCTGCTACGCGAAGCGCGCGCCGCACTGGCGGGGGACGAGGAACGCGACTGGCAGGCGTGGGACGCGGAACTCGCGACGCCGAACGGTCAGGCGAAGCTCGTCCGGCTCGCGGCTCGCGACGCGGCACGGGACGACATCCCCGACGATGCGTACAACGGTCCGACAGGCACGCCGGAACGCGAGACGCGCAGCGCCGCGCCGGTGCGGCTGACGCGGGCGCAGCGCAAGACGTTGGAGCACGTCTCGCGCTACGAGGACAGCTGGACGCAGACGCGCTCCGCTGCGAGCGTCGATGGCGCATTGGCGGAATTGAGCGCACTGGGGTACATCGAAGCTACCCAGACCAGCGAATACCGAGAGTGGACGCTCACGCCGCTCGGTCGCGCCGCGCTCGCGGCGGCACAGCGCGAGACGGGGGACGAGGCGCGGAACGGGACGGGACGGGAGTGATGGCGACCGAACGATGCGAGTTCTGCGGAAAATTCGGCGCTCATGCGGAGAGGTATCACGACCCGCGCTTCAGCGAATACATGACCCTGTACCTGTGCGCACGTTGCCGAGACAAGCAACTAGAATGGCACAAAGAACTGGAACAGGAGCGCATCGCGCGCGGCGAAACGCTGATCCAACCGCAGGAGCGGCCAAAGGTATCGAGGTGGTAACGAGCGCCCCGCCGCCTCGGCACACCACCGGGGCGGTTGGCGTTTACCCCGTCGCCAGCGCCGCTACGGCATCCTCGTAGGGTACCTGCGATTGTGGCCATCCCCCGCCCGATCCATTGAAGCACCACAGCGCCGCGTCCACTTCGGGGTAGACTTCCCGGTAGCGATTGAGCAGCACGCGCAACGCCACGTAGCCCTGGTAAGCAGCATCGTTTCGTGCCCAGCCGAGTTCTTCCACGATCCACTTCGCTTCCGGTACGGCATCCATCAAAGCCCGCAGATACCTAAACCGCGCGTCGCCGTCCTCATCCCACCAGTACACGTTACCGCTCATGTAGTGGCCTCTACGGGCGCACTCTCGCGCCAACGGTACGAGCGCCGCAACCTCGGCTCGTTTACGCGCATCGTCGCCTTCCGTGCCGAACACGCCGCCTGAGAAGTTGCCGACGCTGATTTTGATGCCCGCCCGATCCGCCGCTGCCATGAGTTCGATGTAGAACTTGACGAAAAACGCGGCGTGCTCAGGACGGTACACTTCGTTCAGGAATGTGTAGATGATGCGCCGCCCTGGCTCCCGTTTCGCGGGGGCCAATGACGGCCACCAGAAGTTGAACCACTCCTGCCCAGTCCAGCGCCGTGTACCGCGCCCGTCGTCAGCGTCCCAGCCCAGCGGGTTCGGCTCGGCACGCCCCGCGCCCTTGACGCGGAACACGGCCAGCTCACACGACAGGCCCGCGACCGCCGCGTGCTCGTTCGTGACGCGCACCAGTCCCAGCGCGCGCCCGCGTTCGCGCAGCGCGGCCTGGAGCTGGTAGACGGGTTGCGGGCTTCCTGGCCCGATGTAATTTACGCCGATGCGCGCGAGGCGTACCGGCTTTAGGACAAAGGGACCAGGAAGACTTTGGACCCGTCTACCTTTCGCTCCGCAGCCCAGCCGGTTCCGTCGGCCAGTTTGCGCCACACATACTCATCCGCCGTAACGGTCTGCGTCGCGTCCACCTGCACCGTCGCGTCGAGGTCGAGCACCGCGACGATGGCCGCGCCGATGCGCGGCTCGACGCGCACGCGCAGCCCGGCATACGTCGCGCGCAGCGATACCGGCGCGGCGGGTTCGCGCTTGCGCCAGTCCGCCACGCTCAGGAGGTATTCGCGCCCGAACGTGATGCTGTTCAATTCGGAGCGCTTGTAGGCCGTGATGAACAGCAGATCGTCGTCCGCGAAGCCGTTGGCGGCTAGGTATTCCTCGAAAGGGTGTGCGACCATCAGCCAACGGCCCCCGGTTCCGGCGCGGCGGGCGGCTTGCCGGTCGCCTTCTCAATCAGCCCGCGCAACGCATCAAGCAGCGCGTCCACGTCATCCGGCGTGACCGCCTTCGCGCCGACGAGCACGGCGAGCACCGCCGTCATCACGTCTGCCGGGACGCTGGCCGTCAGACCCTTGATGCTGTCGATGAGCGCCGGATTGCCTTGTGCCATGATGAACGCCTGGGTGAGCGCAGCGGCGTTGCGCTGCGTCAAGAAGACGATAACGATGAACACGACGAAGACCGCCAGTGTCCCCACCTGGAAAAACGTTTGCTGGTCCATCTCGCACCTCCATGCTAGGGCAAGTCGCCCTCGATTACCCCAAACCAACAGAAATCATGCTCTCCGTCGTGCCGCCCGGCGCTGTCCGTCCACGTTGCCATGCTGCGATACACGAACAACACCGTCAGGTCGGGTCGCGACGGGAAGCGGTAGAACCACAACTCGCCCACGACCTGATCCGCCCGGTACAACACCGTCTGCCGGAACGCCTCGTGGTCATTCGGCCAACCATACGACGATTGCCAGTCGTCTTCCGGCGTGTAGCCCAACCACTTACCCTTGACGCCCCGCAGCGCCGGAACCTTGACGCCGCGCACGCGATGCCAGCGCCCGTCGTCGCCCAGCTCGCGCGTTATCGCGCCGTCAGGCCGGATGGGTAGCGCCGCGAGCGGGTCGTCGTAGACGGGCGTGCGCGTCGAGGTCATCTCAGCACCTCTCGAAGAACGCGATCAAGTCGGACGGCTGGAAGTGCGACGGGTCGCCGTGATCACCTGAGCACACCACGACCGATTCCTCCGGCGTGTTATCCGCGACGTGCGCGCTCATGGCGTCACTGTTGGCCGTCTTGCCCACGACCGTATCTGCCGCCGAGGCATAGAAGCGCATGGGGATCGTGTACTCCGTCGCTGCGACGAGCAGCGGGTCGCAACCCGCCGTCTTTGCCGCGTAGTCGCTACCGTCCGCCGCGATGCCATACGCCGCGCGGATTGCCGCAGCATAGGCTCCGGCGTTGTTCGCAAACATATCGGCCAGGCTGCACACGGGATAGATACCCGCCCAACCCGCGACCGGGATCGTGCTATCCACGACACAATTCAGGCCGCTCAAACCGCCCATGCTCTGCGACAGGAACATGACCTTTGTCAGCGTGAACCGCGCAGCCGCGTCGGCGTATAGGGCGTTGTAATCCGCGACGGACGCCGCGTTACCCCAGTTCTCGTCGTGCGCGTTGCTGCCCGCCAGGATATAGCCATCCGCCAACAGCGCATCGCGCACGGTGTCTTTGAGCGTATCGGCCAGCCAGGCGTCCTCATTCTCGCCTACGCCGTGATGGTAGACGACCAGCGTGCCATTCTGCGGCGCGGTTGGCACGAGATACATCGTGGCTTGCCCGGAAATCGTAACATTGGCGCGGTCGTATAGGTCGGCGGGGTACTGCGATGCGCTGCCATCAAAAGGGTACGTGCTGTTACGCCACTCCGCCCGCTCGCCCGTCGTCCATTTTCGTTTGGCAAACGTTACGTCGTCAATTCTCCCGATGAACGGGAAGAAGCCGCCGCCATAAGCACCCACCGCCAGCACGCCACCAAGCGCAGCAGGGATTTTTGTTCTATCCGCAGTTTCATCTACCCCATTCACTTCCAGGTGCATCTTGTTTTCGACGGTGTTGACCCAGGCGATTACGTCGTACCATGTATCGACCTCAACCGTGATTGACGCATCCGAATAGAGGGCGCGCGCGGCGGATGATTGCCACAGGTCAAAGCGTACCCGTGTGCCCTCCACGTACACAGCCCATTCCATCGTCGCTAGGTCTGCCGCGTTACCCTTCCCCGCTATAATGTGCGTTCCGGTGAGCGTGGTCGGGTATATCCGTGCCGCAAATGTAAAATCAATATCTCCGGTTTGCAGCGTCGCGTCGCTGGCGCAAGTGAGGTAATTCCCGTTTGAGAAGACTCCCGCGTTACTATGCACGCCCGCCGCAGATGTGACGGTTCCGGTTTCCGCCAGCGTATTCGTGCCGTGCGAATCGGCTCGGTTTCCGCTCGCCTCGTCCAACGTCCAAAATGAACTCAGGTCGGTTAACAGCGTGCTTTGCGCCGCCGCCCCGCCCAGCACGCCCGTCACGAGATACCGCCCGCGTCTCAGTCCCATCTCTCACCCTCCATAATCTGCGTAGCAATCTCGCGTTGCCCCGCCGCGTCGGGGTGCGCGTCGGCCCACGAGACGCGCGACGTGTACGGCGCGAGTAGCGCGATGCGGCGCTGCGTGCGTGCGACCTGTTCCGCCAGGCCGCCGTCGCGGAATCCGTAGATCGTCACCCGTTCGTCCGCCGCCAATGCGTCGTAGGCGGTCCAGAAATCCGCCGGTATCTCGACCGGCGCGACCGTCTCACGCGCCGCGCGCAAGAGGTACACGTACAGACCCAGCGCGCCCGCGCCGCCCAACGGCTCGAATTGCATCTCGTCGCCCCGCCCCGCGTCGTTGTAGATGAGCAGGTAGATGTACCTGTCGGCGCCAGGAAAGGCCTGGTAGGCGGCGTACACGGCCCACACGTCGTAACCGACCTGCGCCGTGTTGACGACCTCGCAGCCGGTCATCTCTGCGTACAGGTTGGGCCACGCCTCGGCATCGTCCATGCCCCACCCAAACGTCACAGAGTCTCCCAGCGCCACGACGGTGCAATCTGCGCCGGGGCGCGATGCGGGCGTGTGGCGGGTGTAGTCGGGTAGGTCGATGCGGTACGTCCAGCCCGTCATCTGCCAGATGCCCGGTTCCGCGACGTAATGCCGCTCGGCGTGCGGCCATAGGTGCTGGCGCAGCGCCCGCATGTCGTTGTAGTAGTGCCAGAAGCCGAGCGGATCGGCAACGGCTAGCACCGCCTCGCAGGTGAGCAGAGACACGGCTACGAGAATGAGCACGGTGGAGATGCGGCGGGTAGTGCGGGTCATGTTGCTTTGGTCCCCGCTGCATACCACCACGCCGATCCGTCGCTCCACACAAAGTACTCGTTCGTCCCCGCACCGTTATCGTTAAGCACCGTCGCGTAACCCGCGCCGACCGTGGCGGGCGTGCCGAGCGCCGCGTCGAGTTCCGCGTCGGTGGGAGGGTTCGATACGTTCGCGGTCGAGTAGCGCACGACGGTGCGACGCGCCTGGAACATGACGCGCGGGTCGGCGTTGCGGTAAATGTCCGTTTCAGTGAGCGTCGTCACGCCCTGCGTACAATGCACCGCGCCGACCGGCATATAGCCATCAGGGACGACCAGCGCGTCAATCGTCGTGTTGTCGAATACGTCCTTATTACTACCCGCCTCTGCCGTCCCTGCGACCGCCGCCAGCGCGCCCGCGTCCGTATCCAGGCACACGAGCTGTAACTGGTGATAGCCGCTCGTCGAGGGCATGGTCAGCGCCAGCGTATCACCGCCGAAGTACGTC
>Ga0172380_10006988_pt1 | contig 12887 bp, 8 predicted proteins | sample Leawe162metaG_FD_119747 | JGI IMG/M metagenome (GOLD analysis project Ga0172380, IMG submission 119747) | Leachate microbial communities from a municipal landfill in Southern Ontario, Canada - Leachate well 162 metaG | ecosystem: Engineered > Solid waste > Landfill > Unclassified | place...
CAAATTTTAGATGCGGCGGCTCGTTTTAATTATGAGGATTTGGCGACATTTACTGAATATTCCGGTCAGGCCTTACAGGCGATGGAGCGCTCTATAGCGGCTAGCCCAGGTCGCGCCCCTTTGTATTTAGCGCGAGCGCAGATGTTATTATTCCGAGGAGAGAATGACCAAGCTATTCAAGATGTGGAGTATGCTATTAGCTTGAATCCGGAATACTCCGAATCTCATTGTCGTTTAGCACAATTTTATTTATTACTCCAAGATGATGATAAAATGGCGGAGCCCTTAAATAAATGTGTTGATTTAGGTGGCGTCGGTGATATGCGCTCTACCGCTTTAGTGCAGAAGTTTACCAATTATTACATAGATCAAAAAGATTATCCACGGCTTATTAAATTTGCGGAACGTTTAGGACAACTTAATCCCAGTAACGCCGAAGTTTGGTTTAATTTGGCTAAGATTTATTGGTTAGTAGGAGAACATGATAAAGCTAATCAGACGGCGGGGACGGCTAGTGTTCTGGACGCAAAATACAATGCTGAGTGGCAGACTTTCTTAGAGCTTGTCAAAGATTTACCGGCAGCACAATAGAAATAAAAAGATAAAATATTTTTTTAGAAAATCAGACCCGACGGTCTGATTTTTTGTTGTTTAAGAATGGCCCGGCCGGTGGGGAATTATGATGATTTTCTGCTTAGTGCTTTTTAAAAAAACTTTAAGGTTTCCTCAGGGTGGTTTTGTTATAGTGAAGGGGCAGCTTTATTAATTATTTTTTAATTCTATGGGTCTATTTAAGCATTGGAAAAAATTTAATTTTAAAGAAGGATTAAATGTATTATGGGAGAGATTGCAAAAGAAAAGGGGGAGTGGACGAGAACGCTATCAGCGCCTATCGCTCGTAAAAAAAGTTATCTTTATTTTTAGTTTAGTCTTGATAATTTTTCTAACTTTGATTTTCAGTTATTTCAGTTTTAAAATGTGGGCTATTAGTCCGGCGGAATTGGAATTAGCTAAATTAGCCGATTCTTGGGATAAAGAAGATATTTGTCATGAAACTTGTCAAATGCGACGTCAGCAAATTAGTTCCGTTATAGTGGGAGATTTAAAAAAGAATAAGGAGTCGGTCGTGACGCAAAGACTGGAAGAATATTTTCTAAGTGATAGCGTCAGCTTTGGTTTTAAAGAAAACATAACAGACATCTTAGCCGCCGGGTACGGGCCGAATCAGCCGCCGACCTATATTCAGAGCTATTTCAATCAATTAGACGCTCAGCCGGCCCTACAGGCCTCTATTTTAGGGTTATTTAGCCCAGCCGCTCTGGGTGTAACGGTTTCGGACGTCAATCAAGCTTTTGACACACTATCCGGCCACAATCCCCTGAATGACTATTTTTTAATTCTGCACAGTGAGCGTAATTTAGCGGTAAAAATAAAAGCGGTGGCGGCTCTCAGCAATGCGACAGATAAAGAACATAATTTTTCGGCCGAGCAATTACTAATTATTCGTCATTTAATTTTAGATTCATTGACCGCTCGTCGCTTACGGCAGTCTTTAGTCTTATTGTTAAGCGATTATTATACTTTTTTCCCAGCTGAAACAGCGGAAATTTTATATATTGTCTATGATTCCGGCGTGGGCGACGATGAAATCAGTCGAGCCTTTAGCGCTGATATTTTAAATCGTGTCGCTGGAGAAAATTTAATAATGCCTGAGGTCAGCTCAGCGGCTTGGACGGAATACTATAATAATTAATTAAAAAATATGAAAATAAAATTTTTAAGTTTTTTCTTTATTGTAATAATTTGGGGACTGACGGCTAATTTTTGTCAGGCCTTGGCGCCAGGGGCTTTACTGTATCGTAGTGGTAGTGAGGGGAAGATGTTCGGCTATAGCGGTGATTCGCTTCTGGAAATTAAAAAAGGTATTTTAAAAGGTCTAAATGCCGGTCATGTCGCCGTTTATATTGGAAAAATCAATGGTGAAGATTATATAGTGGAAGCGGGCGCAGACGGTATTGTCAAGTCGCCGGCTCGTTATTTTGTGAATGAAGCCGATGGAGAAATTTTTTTAGGTGCGAAAATGCCGTATGAGGCCGATCCTTTACGACAGGCGCGGGTAGTCGCTATCGCTAAAAATTTAGCGGATAGTAATTTAGCTTATGATTTTGACTTGAAATATCAGAAAGGTCCGGACAGTGGTGAATGGACCTGCGTCGGTCTAAGTGAAAAAATATATGAAAGTGCCGATATTTCTAATCCAAATAATTTAGCGGCTTTAGAATATGATCCTAATTATTATGCTATAGACATTACGCCTGATGGCTTTGATGATTATAGTATAGCGAATGCGGATGGTGATCGTTTTTCGCGCCGGCAAGAGTTTTCGCAAATTGCCCGGCGCGATAAAATGTTAATACCACTGCCGGAGTTAATCGGTTTTGCTGCCGGGCGGGAATATCAGGGTCAGCGTTATGTCTTTATGCCCTATACGCAGTTTTTACAGCCCACTTTAATGCCGGTTGATGTGGACATAGAAATATCTTCAAATTTTTCTGATGCCGAAGTGCGCGGGAAGTTACCGGCGACTTCTTTAGCTTTGCGTTGGAGCCTAATTAATAATCCTTGGTCTTCTTTAAAGACCTTAGCTCTGAAGACTAAGGAATCCTTAGTGGCGATAGTAAAAAATATTTTGGGAAATTCGTCGGAGACAGTTTTAGTTTTAGGTGATGACGGGGCGGAGAAGCCCTTGCTTGCTGCTCCAGGCAATAAGTCAAATGTTGCTTTACCTCAAGTTATTGTGACGAAAAATACAGCCGTCAAAAAGGCTCCGGTCTTAGAAAGTGTTAGTAGTAAGAATAATGTTGAAGCCTCTAACGGCGTATCTTCTAATAACGTTTCTTCAGCTACAGATAAACCGGCGGTAGCGGTTACTAAGGCGACCGTAGTAAAAGTAAATACTAAAACGAGTGGCGCTCATAAGACGCCTGACGAAGAAGACGAGCCGGTTAATGCGACCGCAGTTTATAATTTATCGGGGTCAGAAAATACTTCTTCACATTCAAGTAATACACAGCCAAGCGCGTCAGTAACTTCTCCTGTTAGTGCCAGTAGTCAATCTGCCTCCGTTAATATCAATAGTAATAATAATTTGAGCACTAATACGTCAAGTGCTGATGATTCTCCTAAGTTAGCCCGGATTAATAAAATTTATGCCACCGGTTCTAACGATTGGGTAGAATTAATTAATCCGACTGACTATGATTTTGATTTAGCGGAAGCCGGTTATCGTTTAGAAAAAGCGAAAACTGCCGATGATCCTAGTTTAATAATGCGCTTAGGCAATAGCGCAGACGGCGTATACCCACGCGGCACGGTTATTAAAGCGCACGGAACTTATTTAATCGTGCGAGTTGACGCCAGTGATTATTATAAAAATAAAGCTGATGCCATTGCGACGCGTCAGGATTTTAATTGGGGGACTTCCGGCTATACTTTATATTTGGGTATAGACGCGATTAGCGCTAGTAGTGACCCCGATATTGTGGAAGCTATCGGTTTTGGCCCGGATGCTACTTATTATCAGGGCAGTGCGCCGGCTCTGGCGGTTAATGATAACTATATTCTCAGGCGCATGACGACGACTAATAACAACCAAGCAGATTTTACTTTAGTTGCTGCTGACGATCCTTCTATAGTTTGGGAAACTGCGGATAATAATAACGATAATACCGGTGATGATAATGGTAATAACGATAACAATGATGATAATGAGGATGATAATAACAATAATGCCACTTCCACGCCAGTTGCACCGCCAATTTTAATTAATAAAATTTATGCTACAGAGAGTAACGATTGGCTGGAGCTATTTAATTTTGGTGATGATGATTTTGATTTAGCTCGGGGCGAGTATCGTTTGGAAAAAAGTAAAACAGCTGAAGACCCTAGCTTAATGGTGCGTTTAGGAAATTTAGATGATGGCTCTTATCCGGGAGGGACAATAATTAAGGCTCATGATAATTATTTAGTGGTTCGCGATGATGCTAATGAATATTATTTAAATCAAGCTGATGCTGTTATCACTCGTGAAGAATTTTCTTGGACCGGCGCGGACTATACTTTATATTTAGGAAATGCGGCCATTAGTTCCAGTACAGATGAGGATATTTTAGATGCGGTTGGTTATGGTTCTAATGCTACTTATTTTGTTGGCACTCGTCCCGCCATAGAAATTACTGATAATTATATTTTAAACAGAATTGGTCGCGGGGGTGATAATTATTTTGATTTTAGTTTATTAGCCTCGGATGATCCCGGTATTGCTACTAGCACGGAGGAGGATTTAGGTTTATTTGCCCTGCCAACGCCAATTATTTCTGATAATATTAGTAATTTATGGCACTTTGATGAATGTTATGGCGCAGGAAAATGGGCGGTTGGTCGTTGGGATTGTGCCGTAGAAGTAGGATATAAACTTGATAAATTTAATTATGAACTTAATAACGCCGTTAATCTCAATAATTTTTCCTTGAGTTTTCAGTATCAAAAAGCTTCTGATTTTCCTCGTCTGGGACTTAACTTCTCTAATGATAGTGGTAATAAATTATTATTGACTCTTGATCCCGGCTTAGTGACTATAGAAGGTTTGCCAAATTCCCAGTGGCGTTATTACGACGACATTCCTTTTAATGACGACTGGCATCAGGCCGCCTTAGTGGTTAATCAGGCTGAGGACTATTGGGCGGTTTATATAGATGGTCAAGAAAAATTCCGGGAAACTTTTTTGGCTAATTTGCCTATTTTAACAGATTTAGAAATTAGTAGTGACAATGGTTCGGCTCGTGTGGATGAAATTGTTACTTGGAATCGTTCTTTAAGTCAGTCGGAATTATCAGCTAATTATTTACTCGCAGCACCCTTTGCTCCTCTGGTCGCTCGCTTGCCCCAACAAACACCACAACTAAAATATTTTTGGCAATTTGAGGAAGATGCTGGTTTAATTGCTCGTGATAATATTGAGCAGAATGTTTTAGATGTGAGTGCTGATGCTTGGATTGGGCGTCGTCATAATAATTATGCTCTGCAAGTGGCTTATCCGCATAATTTTATCGCTGATATAGATATGCCCATTACGCCACAATCTCGTGATTTATCTTTAGCTTTTTGGTGGCGTAACAGCGCTTATCCTAATTTAGGGCGCACCACGGTATCACTTTTGGGCGGACTAGATAAAAATATTAATTTATTCGCAGCGGAGAATGAGTACTTCCGTAATTCTTTTTGGTTTAACGGTAATTACGGCATTTTTTCGGAAGGAATAAATGAGACCATTCCTAATGATGATGCTTGGCATCACATCGCCATGGTTTATGACTCCTATCGTTATAAATTAAGTTTTTATGTGGACGGGGAAGAAAAAATAGTTTGGCCCTTTATTTGGCTTAAAGATGATGAGAATATTAGTCGTCTTAGTGTTAGTTCCAATAATTTTAGTGCAGCTATAGACGATCTCGGTATTTGGCGAGGCGCTTTGAGCGCATCTCAGGTCCAGGATATTTATAATTCTTCGCAATAAATATTAGTGATATTATCGGTCGATCCGTCATTAACTGCCGCCACTTCTTTATTTATAGCCAAATCAAAAATAATTGGCAGGGAAGAGGCGGCTATCTTATCTTCATTTATTTTTCCGGAATCCCATCTTTTTGCATAAAATATGAAGAAAACTTGCGTTTTTTAATGTTTTATTGTACTATAATGGGGTTATTAGGGTAAGCGGGCGATCGCTCTTCTTTTTTAAAGAAGAGAGGAAAGTCCGGACTTCAAGCAAAACGATAGTGGGTAACGCCCACCGGGTTTGCGATAATAATCGTAAATTTAGGGATAGTGCCACAGAGACAATACTAATTCTGGAATTTGACAGAATTAAAGGTGAAAAGTAATCGGGTGTCTTTAGAGGCTACCGATTTCGGCCTCCGGTGACGGAGAGACCGTGGTAAACCCTATCGGAAGCAAGAGCAAACTGGTTTTTTCATTCTTGACTGAACCAAGAAAAGTGGCTCGCTCGAGCCCATTAGAGATATTGGGCCTAGATAAATGATCGCTAGAACAGAATCCGGCTTACGGCTGTCCTGATAACAAAATTTATTTTTATGAAAAAAATTGAGTCATTTTTTTCCATCCTATTTGTACCGGTAGATTTTGTCATTCTTCTTTTAGCCGGTATTTCCGCTTACTCTTTAAGATTTTCCGGCTGGTCGGCTAGTATTCGGCCGGTTATTTTCAATTTGCCATTTTCGGAATTTTTTAAATCTTTGGCGCTCATAGCCGCTCTATGGGTGATAATTTTTGCTATTGCCGGTTTATATAGTATTAGAAATGCTCGTCAGGTGGCGACGGAATTACAGAAAATATTTCTTGCCTGTTCCACGGGTTTAGCCTTGATTGCCATTGTAATATTTTTTCAACGCGAACTATTTGATTCGCGTTTTATTGTTTTAGCAAGCTGGTTCTTTGCTATTATTTATTTAAGTTTGGCGCATTTTATTATTCGTTGGTTCCAGCGTTTTCTTTTTAAATATGGCGTAGGGGTACATCAGGTCGTTTTAGTGGGAGCTTCGCAGACTGCGGAAAATTTATTAGAGGAATTTTCACGTAGTAAAAAATCTGGTTTTAGTGTTGCTAAACATATCCGTGATTTCTCTCTAGAAACTGCGCAAGAATTAGCTGAATTTCTTGAAGATCATGAAGTTGACGAAATTATTCAGAGTGATCCTAATTTAAGTAAAGGAGAAATTTTGCGACTCTATGATTTTGCCAATGAACATCATCTGACTTTTAAGTATGTGGCAGATTTATTAGAAGTAAAAGTGTTGAGAACGGAAGTAGCGGAAATTATTGGTATTCCGGTCGTGGAAGTAAAGCGTACAACTTTAGATGGCTGGGGTAAAATTTTTAAACGAATTTTTGATATAGTTGTTTCAGCTATTTTAATTATTATTTTATCGCCGATAATTTTGTTAACTATTTTCTTTATTGTTATTGATTCGCGCGGACCGATTTTCTTTTCTCGTCGCGACGACGGTTCGTATGTTACTCGTATCGGAGCCGGTGGCAAACCTTTCCGTTATTTTAAATTCCGTTCCATGATTCCTAATTCCGATAGTATGCGTTACAAGGAGTTAGCAGATCGTAATTTGCGCGCGGATGGCCCAATGGTAAAAATTAAAGATGACCCGCGGGTGACTCGGATCGGTAAGTTTATGCGTCGTTGGTCTTTAGACGAGTTACCAGAATTGTTCTTAGTTTTTATGGGTCGGATGAGTTTGGTAGGACCACGCCCTCATTTACCGGAAGAAGTCGCTAAATATGAAAATTATCATAAAAAAACTTTAACTATAAAACCTGGTATTACTGGCTTAGCTCAAGTTTCCGGACGTAGTGATTTATTGTTTGAAGAAGAGGCTAAGTTAGATGTTTATTATATTGAGAATTGGTCATTAATGCTAGATATTTCTATTTTACTCCGGACACCCTTTGCCGTTCTCAAGCATCGTGAAGCCGAATAATTATTAAATTGCCCGATAATGGGCCCCTTAAACATGAAAGTTGCTCTAATCCATGACCACTTAGCTCAGGATGGTGGTGCTGAAAAAGTACTGAAGGTCCTCGCTGCTATGTTTCCGGAGGCACCAATTTATACGCTCTTGTCGGAAGAAAAAAACGTCAATAAATATTTTAAGAATCGTCAGATAGAAACCTCTATTATTCAGAAGCTCCCCGGTGGCGTCAAACATTACCAATGGTATTTGTTGTTTATGCCTATGGCCGTGGAGTTTTTTGATTTACGTGCTTATGACTTAGTTATTTCTGACACCAGCTCTTTTGCTAAAGGTGTGATTACCCGGCCTGAGACTCTCCACATTTGTTACTGTCATACGCCTACCCGTTATCTCTGGAGTGATACTCATCAGTATATTAATGAACTTAAGTATAATAAGTGGTTTAAAAAAATTATTTCTTATGTTCTTAACGGTTTGCGTATTTGGGATCGAGCGGCGGCTGATCGGGTAGATATGTTTATTGCTAATTCTAAAACTGTTCAAAAAAGGATTACTAAATATTATCGACGTGATTCCGTTCTTATATATCCGCCGGTAGAAACGGAAAAATTCACGCCTCTTGATTTAAGCGCCCAGTCGGCAGAAGAAAAATACTTTTTGGTTGGCTGTCGTTTGGCGCCCTATAAGAGAGTGGATATAGTGGTAGAAGCTTTTAAAAGTTTGGGAGAAAATTATAAACTAAAAATATTTGGTGATGGCGTTGATTTGTCGCGCTTGCAAGACTTGGCGGGTGGAGCTTCTAATATTGAATTTTTAGGCAGAGTAAGCGAGGGGGAAAAGGTGCAGCTTTTTGCCGGTGCGCAAGCCTTTATTAATCCGCAAGAAGAAGATTTTGGTATTACTGTTGTGGAGTCAATGGCCGCTGGACGACCAGTCATCGCTTATCGTCGGGGCGGGGCGACAGAAACTATTATAGCGGGGAAGACGGGATTATTCTTTACTGAGCAAACGGCTGATTCCTTAGTGGCGACGATAAAAGGTTTCAATTCTGCTAATTTTAATCCGCAGGAAATACGTCAACACGCTGAGAAATTTTCTGTCGCTAATTTTCAGAAACAATTAAAAGATTTTATTGCTCAGCATTATCAAGAAGAGGATAGAAAATAAAAAAAAGAGGCAACTTAAATAGATAGTTGCCTCAGAGGATAAGTGTGTTGAGTACAAATTTTTTTTGCATTGCTGCGCGTAACTTGTAATTTGTAATAGGTAAAGCAGAAGATTATAGATGTAATAGTGATTGTTACGCAGTTCAATGCCGGGGGGAAATTTTGCAGATGTTTTTTGTAAGGAATAACTTTTACGGGATAAGTACAAAAAACGTTATTTCATAGTCATTAATTTGTGACTCAACAACTTATTGGAAAAGAACGACATTTAAAGATATTATTATATTACTCGCCTTTTTAAAAAAGGTCAAGGATTATATGAAAATAGGTATTGATATCAGAGTATTAATGGATAAATATTATAGCGGTGTATCGGAATATACCGCTAATTTGTTAATGGCTATTTTACGCCAAGATAAGCTCAATAATTATAAGTTTTTCTATAATTCTTGGCATGATTTAGACGGTCGCTTGGATTCTTGGCAACAGGACAATTCGGAGTTGATAGGTACGCATATCCCTAATAAGATTTTTTATAGCTTACAAAGATTTTTGGCTTACCCCAAGCTGGATAAAATTTTGGGAGGCGTAGATATTTTTTGGTCACCACATTTTAATTTTAGTAGTTTTAGCGGTCCGGCTTTTGGTTTAAAAAAAATTATTACTGTTTGTGATTTATCATTTTTAATATACCCGGAATTTTTTAGCTGGCGTAAACGTTTATGGCACGGTGGTCTCGGTATAAAAAAACTTCTTAGAGAGTCAGAATCTATTGTTGCTATTTCTGAACATACTAAGCGAGATATTATTGAACTTATTGGCGTGGAGGCTGAAAAAATTACTGTAATTTATCCCGGCAATAATATTAGTCGCGTCATACCAAATGAAGAAGTTGAGAAAAGTTTTTTACAGAAAAATTATTTAATGGCGCCCGCGAGCTTTGAGTCCGACCCCTTCGTTTTATTTGTCAGTAATATTGAACCACGTAAAAATATTAAAGGATTAATTGAAGCTTTTAATATGCTGCGCAATAAGTACCAATCCGACCCCAAGTTGAGAAAGCTTAAATTAGTGTTAGCCGGAGCTAGTGGCTGGAAGAACAAAGCTATTTACCAGGCTTGGCGTCAGTCTCCTTATCAGGAAGATATTAAATTTTTAGGCTATATTAGTCAGGCAGAAAAAGAAATTTTATATCATAGCGCTTCCGTTTTAGCTTACCCGTCTTTTTATGAGGGCTTTGGCTTCCCGCCTTTAGAGGCTATGACCTACGGTCTGCCCGTGGTTTGCTCTAATGTGGCCAGTCTGCCGGAAGTAGTAGGCGAGGCGGCTGTTATGATTAATCCTTTTGATGCCGAGGAAATTGCCGAAGCTTTGGCTAATGTCTTAACAGATGATGATTTGCGGGCGAGCTTAATCGTTAAGGGATATGAGCGAGCTAAGATTTTTTCTTGGAATAAGACGGCCGGGGAATATTTACAATTATTTAAAAGTTTATGAGAGCGGTAGTGCAACGAGTGAAAAGAGCGGACGTAAAAGTCGGTGATGAAGTAGTTGGTAATATTGAAGGAGGCTTTTTAATCCTCTTAGCTATTCATCGCGATGATGAGGAGAATATGATAATGAAGTTAGCCGAGAAAGTGGTAAAACTTCGTATTTTTTCTGATGTCAACGAGAAGATGAATGACTCCATTAAAGATATAGGAGGGGAAATATTGGTTATTTCGCAGTTCACTTTATATGGTGACACTAAAGACGGTAATCGTCCCAGTTTTATAGAGTCAGCTCGGCCCGAGAAAGCAGAATCGTTTTATCTTATCTTTATAGAAGAGTTAAAGAAATTAGGTATTAAGAAAGTAGCGTCTGGGCGTTTTGGCGCACATATGGAAGTTAGTTTAGTTAATGATGGCCCGACAACAATTATTCTGGATTTTTAAGAAGTTTATTAATTATAGATGAAAAAATAAAAAACTTGTCTATTATTTTAGACAAGTTTTTAATTTCTTGTGCCGCGAGAGGGACTCGAACCCTCATGGGGTTGCCCCCGCACGATTTTGAGTCGTGTTCGTCTACCAGTTCCGACATCGCGGCAATTGGGCCAATAACTTAATAAAAGACTTAATTAAAGTCTAAGACAAATTACAAAAATAGTATAGTAAATAAGCTTTTAATTGTCAAAGGAATTTCTTTAAGATATAATGAATTATAGTAAATGTTATATGGGAAAAATAATTGCGATTGTTAATCAAAAGGGTGGGGTCGGGAAGACTACAACGGCCGTAAATTTAAGCGCTTATCTGGCTCATCTTGGTAAGCAGGTTCTTTTAATTGATGTCGATCCGCAGGCTAATGCCACTTCCGGCTTAGGCTTAGACCATCGTAATTTAGAAGCGGGTATTTATGAATCATTAGTAAATAACAAGCCTGTCTTTGAAGTTATTAAACGAACAGTGCAGTCCGGTTTACAGATAGCTCCCGCTACTTTAGCTTTAGCTGGAGCAGGAATAGAAATGGTTACTTTGGATAATCGGGAATTTCGTTTGGCTCAGATTTTAGAAGATGTAAAAAAAGATTTTGACTATATTATTATTGACGGACCGCCTTCGCTCGGTCTTTTAACAGTTAATAGCTTAGTAGCGGCCGATGAGGTCTTAATTCCCATTCAAAGCGAATATTATGCCTTAGAGGGGCTTAGTCAGCTTTTGGAAACGATTAGCTTGGTACAAAATAATTTAAAACCGAATTTGGGTATTATGGGCGCGGTAATTACTATGTTTGATCGTCGTAATAAATTGTCCGAATCGGTATTAAAAGAGTTATATCAATATTTTCCCAATAGAATATTTCGTTCCGTTATTCCGCGTAGTGTTCGTTTGGCGGAAGCGCCAAGTTATGGACGTTCTATTCTTCATTATAATCCCAAATCAAAAGGAGGCCGAGCTTATGAAGGCCTAGCCAGGGAAGTAATGAGCTTGGAAAAATAGTATATGCAGAAAAATATTCTTTAATCAAAAAATATATGCCATCAGGTCTAGGCCGAGGACTCGGCTCCTTAATTCCTAAAAAAACTGTTACTTACGGACAAAATCCTTTTGCGACCGGTGCGGCTGCGGAAGATGCTGTAGTTCTAAATGATGGTGATAGGGTACTAAAAATAAATCCGGCTCGGATTGTTATTAATCCCCAGCAACCGCGTACTCGCTTTAATGAAGCGGCGCTGAATGATTTAATTCAGTCCGTTAAACAACACGGTATTATTCAACCTTTAATTGTTACTAAAAAGGGTGATGATTTTGAGCTGATTGCCGGTGAGCGTCGTTGGCGCGCAGCTAAAGCCTTAAATCTCAAAGAGGTCCCAGTAATTGTGCGAGCAGAACAAGAACAGAAAAAATTAGAATTGGCGTTAATCGAAAATTTACAGCGAGAGAATCTTAACCCGCTGGAAAGTGCTCGCGCTTATCAGCGTCTTATTAGTGAATTTAATATTACTCAGGAAGAAGCGGCTCATAAATTAGGTAAAGCTCGTTCCAGTATTGCCAATGCTTTGCGCCTTCTCTCGCTTCCAGAAGCTATTCAAGACGCTTTAGCAGACGGTAAAATAACGGAAGCACACGCTAAGTATCTTTTAGGACTAGAAGGGGAAGACAAACAGCTTAGTATGTTGAAAAAGATAATCAGACAGAACCTAACAGTGGCGGAAACCGATAAAGAAATAAAACGCTTAGGTGGTACCAAAGCGTCTAAGCCTAAAGATTATTTTGATAAAGCTAAAGAAGATGAGCTCGGCGAGTTTTTAAGTACGAAGGTAGAAATTAAGCGACAAGGGAAGGGCGGTAAACTTATTATTGATTTTTATAGTGAAGAAGAGCTCGGTGATATTGTTAAAAAAATTAAGTAGCTTTGATTTGATAATTATATTTTTAAACAGCTAGCTTAGAGCGAGCTGTTTTTAATAAAAAAAAGGGAGGTATGGATGTTGCCATACCCCCTTAATTAGCGGCTGTTATAACCTGACAGTATGAGCCCTTCTACGGGCCTGCCGCCTGCTCTATGCGTGATATGGTTTTTCAGGGGCGACTCTACCTTGTCCCGAATTTAGGTCTTCTTGAAGCAAGGTTTCATAGTCTACCATCTCTTTCCACGAATAAGCATTTTTCTAACA
>Ga0172380_10006989_pt1 | contig 12884 bp, 13 predicted proteins | sample Leawe162metaG_FD_119747 | JGI IMG/M metagenome (GOLD analysis project Ga0172380, IMG submission 119747) | Leachate microbial communities from a municipal landfill in Southern Ontario, Canada - Leachate well 162 metaG | ecosystem: Engineered > Solid waste > Landfill > Unclassified | place...
ATGCTGGGACTGCTTCCTTTGACCGGCATACCCTTGCCTTTTATCAGCTACGGAGGGTCGGCCCTGGTAGCCGAGCTCATAGCCGTAGGCATTATGCTTAACATATCTACAAAAACTTCATGAAAATACTATTCACCGGCGGGGGGACTGCCGGGCACATATTTCCGATAATAGCCATCGTCAGGGAATTAAACCGGACGGGCATTCAGGCTGAATACTCTTTTATCGGTCCCAAAGATGATTTCGGCTCCATTTTGCTTTCCCAGGAAGGGATTGAGATAAAAAATATATCGGCCGGGAAAATAAGAAGGTACGCGAACTGGAAAAGCATAGCCTGGAATATCATCGATGTCGGCTTTAAGGTTCCCTTGGGGTTCCTGCAGTCCTTCTTTTATATGTTCTTCTATAGCCCCGATATTGTATTCAGCAAGGGGGGCTATGGATCTTTGGCTCCGTCGTTTTGCGGATGGCTTTTCCAGGTTCCCGTCGTTCTGCACGAATCCGACGCTGCGCCGGGGCTAGCCAATAAAATTATTTCCAAGTTTACAAAAAGAGTCCTCGTGTCCTTTCCCGTTCCGTACACCGAATACTTTTCCGCAGAAAAAATGATATCCGTCGGCAATCCCATTCGGGAAGAGCTTTTGGGGGGATCTCCCGAAAAGGGCAAAAAACTTTTTCGGCTGACGGGAGAAAAGCCGGTATTGCTGATAATGGGAGGCTCGCAGGGGGCTCAGGTAATAAACGACCTTGTTTTGAATTTCCTGCCCCAGGTAATAAAGTTATTCGAAATTATCCATCAAACCGGCGAAAGAAACTACGAACAAGTCAAAGCCGAGGCCAGAGTTGTCATTAACAGAGAAGACGACAAGTACTACCATCCAGTGCCATTTTTAAAAGAGATTGAGCTCAGGGAAGCTTACGCATCTATCGACATGGTAATCAGCCGGGCGGGATCGGGCAGTATTTTTGAGATTGCCGCTGTCGGCAAGCCGAGCGTTCTGATTCCCTTAGCCAACTCGGCTCAGGACCACCAGGTAAAGAACGCTTACATTTACGGAAGTAAAAGGGCGGCTATTGTGGTGGAAGAGGCCAACCTGGCGCCCCATTTTCTTCTAGAAAGACTGAAGAATCTTTTTTCCCATCCCCAGGAACTGGAAAGAATGTCCGAAAACGCCAAAACTTTTGCCAAGCCGGAATCCGCTAGATTGGTGGCCGAATATATATTGGGAATACTAAGCTAGATATTATTGCTAAAATACGGGTTTCAAAAAGCGGTTCGGCCGCTTTTTTCTTTAAGGCAATCGTGTTAAACTGAAATCAGAGCGATATGTCAAAAGAAGAAAAAACTAAAATAAGGGCAAGACTGGCTCCTTCGCCAACCGGTTTTCTGCATATCGGTACCGCCAGGACCGGCCTGTTTAACTATCTTTTTGCTAAAAAAAACAAAGGGGAATTTATCCTAAGAATCGAAGATACCGATGAGGAAAGATCCGAAGAAAGATACGAGAAAGACATTATCGACGGTTTAAAATGGCTGGGTATTGAGTGGGACGAGGGCCCCGGAACGGGAGGACAGTTTGCTCCCTACCGCCAGAGCGAACGCAAGGATTCATACAGGAAATACCTGCAAAAACTTTTAGATGAAAAGCTGGCGTATTACTGTTTTTGCACGGAAGAGGAATTGGAGGCTAAAAAACAAGATCAAATGAGCAGGGGAGAGGCTCCGAAATACAACGGCAAATGCGCCGGATTAAGCGCTTCCGAAGTGGAAAGAAAAATGGCCGAGGGGGAAAAAGCCGTAATCAGATTCAAGCCGCCCTCAAGAATAGTTTCCTTTAAAGATTTAATTAGGGGAGAGGTGGAATTTGATTCTTCGCTGTTCGGAGATTTTGTTATTGCCAAGGACTTGGATAATCCTTTATATAATTTTGCGGTGATCATTGACGATTATGAAATGGAAATCAGCCATGTTATTCGCGGAGAAGACCATATTTCCAATACTCCAAAACAAATATTAATACAGGAAGCCCTTGGTTTACCGCAGTTGCAGTACGCCCACCTGCCCCTTATTTTAGGCCCCGATAAAAGTAAGCTCTCTAAGAGGCACGGGGCTGTTTCGCTGACAGAATACAAGAAAGAGGGATATCTGCCCGAAGCCATGGTCAATTTCATGGCATTTATGGGCTGGAATCCCGACACGGAAAAAGAAATATTCTCTCTAAAGGAGCTTGTTAAGGCTTTTTCAATCGAGAAGGTGCAGAAAGGGGGAGCGGTTTTTAACATTCAGCGCATGGATTACCTTAATGGATTTTACATAAGACAGAAGACGTTGGACGAATTAGCGGAGCTATGCCTGCCCCATCTTGTCGGCGCGGGCCTGATATCAAAAGATGAGGTTGATATGGAAAAAATTAAGGAAATAATTTCCTTGTATCAGGAGAGGCTTAAAAAGCTGTCTGAGCTGCCCGAATTGGCCGATTTCTTTTTTAAGGAAAAAATAGAATATGATAAAGAGCTTTTAAAATGGAAGGATATGAGTTTGTCTGAAATAGAATCCTCTCTTGATATTTCTGAAAAAATATTGTCTGATATAAAAGAAGGGGATTTTAATAAAGATAATCTGGAAAAAGTTCTAATGGAAAAAGCCGGGGAAATGGGGGACAGGGGAAAGCTTTTATGGCCCCTCCGGGCGGCTATGACGGGAAAGCGGGCTTCAGCTGGTCCTTTTGAGGTGGCTGCGGTCCTGGGCAAAGAGAAAGCCCTTCAAAGGATTAAAGAAGCCAAAAATAAATTATAATGAGGAATATTTTAACTTTTTTAATTGTCGGTGCGGTATTGTCGGGATTCTGCATGCCGGTTTTAGCTCAGCAAGTTCCGGAACCTCCCGCGACCCTGGACGAGGCTAAATCCGTGGGCTTTCAAATTCTTGGAGAGCTTCCAGATTCAATGCGCCAAGTATGGAGGGAGCAGGCTCTTCCTATATTGTATTCTATGTGGGACTGGGCTCAGGGGCCCTGGGAAAATAATATTAAGCCGAAAGTCCAGGAACTGCTAAATTGGCTTTTGGGATTTCTCGGAAAAGAAATCGAAGAAAGAGCTCCGCTCATAGAAGAAGAATTTGAGAAAGAAAAGGATGAGATGATTGGAGATGTTCCAAGCGTTTGGGAAAGGTTCAAAAACCTTTGGGAATAACAAGGGGGGAGAAGCTTGACAGGCCTTTTGGGCCTGATATTATAAACATAGGATACGTCGCACAATGTACGTAAAGCGACAAATAAGAGGGCTTTTATTCGGACCCCTCTCGAACCCCTCTTTTAAGGCAATATTATATTAACCATGGAAAAATCAAACAAAACAATCATAGATCACATTCCGGACTTTTTAGATTACTGCGAGGTTGAAAAAGGATTATCAAATAAAACTCAGGAAAACTATAAGAGATATCTGAATAAATTCAAGCTCTGGCTTGCCAAGGCCAATAAGGCCTCCCTTAGGCCTCATGAGCTTACTCCCGAGGATATTTGGGCCTATAGGCTGTATTTGGGCCGTTCTACCGACCAAAAGGGCCGTTCCCTTAAGAAATCCACCCAGAACTACTATCTTATCGCTCTGAGAGCCTTTTTGGGCTATTTTACAGCCAAAGATGTGGAATGTATCCCTGCCGATAAAGTGGCCCTTCCAAAGGACGCTAGAGGCGAAAAAACAGTTAAATTCCTGAACTTAGACCAAATAGAGAAACTTTTAGCCGCTCCTGACATAAAAAGCCTTTCGGGGCTGAGAGACCGGGCTATTTTAGAAGCCCTTTTTTCCACTGGACTGAGGATTGCCGAGCTGACCAATCTTAACAAAGAGCAGTTTGAAAACATCAAAGATAAAAAAGATTTCGAATTAAGTATCGTCGGAAAAGGCGGACATCCAAGAACAGTTTATTTTTCAGAAAGAGCTCTGTCTTGGCTGAAGAAATATTTAGAAACCCGGAAAGACAAAGAAAAGGCTTTATTCATCCACTACAAATCCAGGGCTGATGCCGAGGGGCGCTTAACGCCTCGTTCGGTCGAGCGAATGGTTAAAAAAAGCGCGGTCAAAGCTGGCGTGCCTATTTTCACCACGCCCCATACTCTTCGCCACAGTATGGCCACAGACCTCTTGGAGCAAGGCGTTGATTTGAGGTCCATTCAGGAATTTTTAGGACACCGCAATATTGCAACCACTCAGGTATATACCCATGTGACCAATAAGCGCTTGAGGGATATTCACCGCCAATATCACAGCGGCAAAAGAATGAAAGAATAATCAGTGTAATACCAAGCTCCTTTTTCCGTCTTAATATTAATGGAGAAACTAAAAGGTTAAAATCTTTTGTACTACCCGGTAAGGGTAGTTTTTTCAGAAATAAAACCGTTAAGGTTTCCCCTAACGGCTTTTTGTTTTTAAAGCGGATTCATCCACGGCTTATTTCTTCTCGCTTTTCTGGCGCCCTCAAGATAACCTGTACCGGCTCTTCTAAGCTGCTCTCTCCTTCTTTCAACGCTTGCTTCTTTTGAAATGGGAATATTCAGGCAGGGGCGGCCTTGCCTGTCCCTGGCATCGAAAAAGAAGAACTCCGTCAGATCTTCGTCAACTGAAACATTCACTCCCTTGCGCCAGGCGTATCTGGCAACGCGGTTAACACAATCCCAAAAGTGGAACCCTGCAACCACCAGCTCGTCAATCGGCTCCGGGCAAAGCTTAAGGATGTCTCTCCCTTTGGGGTATACCCGGTTTTTACAATGATTTTCAAATGCCACTCCGCAGGCTCCGATGATATCCTGGCCGTTCATGGAAAAACCTTCCGATACCTGAGAGAGGTCTGGCTTCCGGCGGTTGCCTGGCTCTGAAAAGAACACGTAAACTCTTTGAAAGTCTTTGTAGCGCTCTTGCATCAGCTTTTGGTAAAGCCTGATAGTTTCTATTTTCTCTTCTTTCATTTCCGGCCAGCCGATAAGCACTTTCGTAATGGGTTCAATGGGATAAAGGATTAAAAGCGTTTTCATTAGACTGCCTCCCCTATTGTTTTTTAAAGGAACGTAAAATTAATTCCTATATAGCAGACCGCCTTTTATTGTCAAATAATAAATGTCGCACAATATTAATCTATCCTTCTCCCCTGCTCTTGACAGCGCGGTAAAAATATCCTACTATCGGTCTTAGCGGACATGAACAACCAAATATCGATAAGCACCGAACAGTCCACTTCAATAGATAGCACGGAACCGGAGCCTCCAGATAGATTGGCTACATCAGGTAGCCTTACAATATCCGAAGCCCAAAAGCACAAGCTTGTAAAAACAGAGCCTGCAAAGTTAGGTTCTTTTTTTGTTGGCTCAAGGAAATTAACGGTGGAAACGTTTTCAAGCATTGAAAAATGCAGGGAATTATGGAGAGAACTGGCTCAGCCGAAAACCCTCTTTGATACTTGGGAATTCCGTTACGCTTTTTATTTAGCTTACCGGTTCCTCCCCTATTTTTTAGTTTTAAAATCCGCGGATGAAAATTTAGCCCTACTGCCATTATGGTACGACAACGAAGAGAATAAATATGTTTGGTTCGGAAGTTCTTGGCAGGAAGAAGTAAGGTTTTTTTCCAAAGATCCGGAGTTGTTTCCTCTTTTATTATCCGCTGCTCCCGCTCCCCTGTCTTTAAATGCTATTTCCATAGAATCGGTTAAGGCGGCGGGAGGTTTGGTGAAATTCCAAGCTGACGAATCCAAGTACGTTTTAAATATCAGCGGTTTCTCAAATCATGAAGATTACTTAATGACCCTGAAGAAAAGTGACCGGCACAGCTTAAGAAAAGACCGCCGAAGGATAGAGTCGCAAAGCTCCCGCATTGTGATAGATGAATTCGCCGATTTTGACCAGATGGTGGCTTTGGCGAAAAAAAGATTTTCAGGGAGAGGAGGGGCAGACTGGGAAGATCCTAGGAGGATTGAAACGTTTAGGCAGGTGATAAGGCTTGGCGGCGCTTCATACAAGGCAAGGATGATTAGCATAAAAATAGGAAAAAAGACGGCCGGCGTTGATTTAATTTGCCTTTTTAACGATACGTATTTTACCGTAAAATGCGGATACGACGTTGCCGAGTTTCCGGGAATAGGCAATTATATGAATTTAGTAGAAATAGACGACGCCGTACGATTGGGCATGAAAAAAATCGATTTTCTACAAAATAATTATACCTGGAAAAGCAGATGGTTCGAATCTATTCCTTTGTTTAAATATGAAAAGAAGTAAAACTAAAAGAATCAGGCTAAGGAAATTAGCGCCTGAAGACTGGGAGCGCATTTTGGAAATAGAAAAATCCTCATTTCCCATCGATGGCTATTCCAAGGAAAGAATTTTTCGCTTATGCAGTGTTAGCGCCAATAATTTTGTTTTAGCCGTTTTTGGCGAAAAGCCGGTTGGATATATCTTGGCCTGCCCCAAAAAAGAATCCATGGACATAGACTCCATAGCAGTCGATGCAGCATATCGCAATTTAGGCATAGGAAGGAAATTGATTATGTCTGCGATAAGAAAAAGCCGGACTATGAAGCTGAAGAAAGTCTTGCTTGAAGTCAGAATCAATAATAAAGTGGCCACCAGTTTTTATAAAAAATTAGGCTTTACGGCTGCCGGAATTATTAAAAAATACTATAAGGACGGAAGCCCGGCGCAAAAAATGGTTTTGAATTTAAAATAAAACCGCTGTATTGCCAGCGGTTTTTTACGAGGCCTGTATTGGCCCGTCTTCATCTAAATCTTCGTCGTCCATCTCATCAAGATATTCTTCTATGATTTCCTCTTCAATCTCGTCTTCGTCAATTGCGTTGTTTGGCACCATTTCTATTTCGAGGGATCTTAGAAAGGCTATTCCCAGGCAAAATGCCGTGTTAACCATTATAGCGGTATCGTAACCTCTGTCTCTTATGTCTTTAAGGTAAACGTTGAAATACTGCAGAAGCGCGACTGGCAGCTCGACGCTGGTATCAAGCATTTTCCTTCTTATTCTTATGAAAGCCTCCTTTATTTCGGGGTCGTCGGGCAGTCCGTATTTGTTAATCAGGCCTTCCACGTATTCTCTATTTAAATCTCTTCCTTCGTTTGATAAATCATCAACCTTATCCAGGCCTTCAACAAACTCTTTAAAGAAATTAACGTCTTCGGGGAATTCATTGCCGTTCTCATCTTTATTCATAGTCCCCTCCCCTTTTTTAATGTGCTTACTTTATTTTAAGGCATAGTCATTAAAAATCAACAAAAAAGAAAAAGGCCTTAATGGCCTTTTATTTTTTGGTCGGAGGGGAGTCAATCCCTGGTCTGGATTCTGATGATCCAGTTGACTGCTCCCCTCCTGGTTTAGGAAGTCTCGCGTCGGTGGCGGCGTATCATGCCGGCCGCTTTTGATTGAGCCTTATGAAGTCTCCATCCTCATGGCCCCTCCTTGTTTGAAGTCACCTTACGCGATGCAAGAGTTATGATATTAATTTTAAGGGATATTGTCAAGGCTTGATTAGGCATTCATAAAGGGATCCAGCTGCCGTCCGCATTCGCTGCAGATTTGTTCGTGATGGCTACCACGGCCATCATGACAGACGCCTCATTGTTCGCCGCTCTCCATCTCTTGTTTTTTCAGTTCTTCGCCTTTAATGGGATTATCCAGATTCTCTCCGTCCATATTAAGCCTCCTTTTCAAAGAGCAATATTAAGTTGTAGTACTCATTTACTGTCCTGTCAAGTGAACAGGCGGGGGCAGGATTCGAACCTGCGGTTCGGGCTTTGCACAGCCCGCGCCTTTCCCCTTGGCTACCCCGCCGCGTTAAAAATCTTCTTCTAATATCTCCTCGTAAGACCTGCCTATAAAATTATCTAACTTTTGGGTAACTAAATCTATTTCTTCGCTGCCCTCAAGGTTCTTGGCTCTTATGACAGCGTGAGTCCTATTTTTAAAATAAAGTTTAAGCGTGCCGTTCTTTCTTTCAAAGCTTTCCAAAATGCAAACCCTGGGTTCCATGTCCCCTTTTTCGTATTCATCCGTTTCTTGAAAAATATTGGAGGTTCTGTCGTATTTTAAATTATTGCTATTTTTTATATTCATAACTCTTTGTTTGATTATAACAAGGGAATCATTAAAGGAAAACGCAACGGTTGACCTCGACCCCTTAAAATTATATCATTGATTAGCACTTTTAAAATTGGAGGATATCATGGTTTATGAAATAGAGCGCAGATTTTTAGTTTCTTCTTTAGACCCTAAAGCCGAACTGGGACGGGCGGTCTCGATTGTTCAAGGGTATTTTGAGATTCCCTTCCCCGAACACAGCCTGAGGGTAAGAATAATGGACGGCAAAGAAGCCGTAGTCACCCAAAAGCTCGGTTCGGGAATAAAGAGAAGAGAGATGGAGCATCCTATTGCCCTGGATACGGCAAACCTCCTCCTAGAATCCTGCGTCCATATTATCGAAAAAGACCGTTATTTTTGCCAGGACTGGAGCGTCGATTTTTTCCATCATCCATTAAAAGGATTGATTTTGGCGGAAAAGGAGATAAATTCCGCCTCTGAAAAAGTATGTCTGCCCGAATGGATAAAAGAGGCTAAAGAAGTCACTGACTCCCTTTCTAATCTCCATTTAGCCAGGCTGGCTACCGATCTCAAGGGCACATCTGCAGAACCTCTGGACCTGGTATATCAAATGCTTTCCGGAAAGATTCCCAAGATCGTTCTTACCGGCGGCCCCTGCTCTGGAAAAAGTTCAATCATGGAATCCCTTAAATCTGCCATGGGGAGCTGTATTCATTGCGTTCCCGAAACGGCCGCAATCGTCATTTCCCAGGTAGGAATAAAGCCGGTCCCCGGAGACCCGCTGGCGGTCCAGCGGTTCAACAGGACAATCTACAGAATTCAGAAAATATTCGAAGCTACATCCGCCGAATACGCCATTTTACAGGGAAAGCAGGCTCTTGTCTTAGATCGCGGCTCTGTAGATAACGCCGCCTATATGTCCGGCGGGTTGGAAGAGATGGAAAACATCTACAAAACCTCCAGGCAATCGGAATACGCTCAGTATGATTTGGTCGTATGCTTGGAAGTTCCTCCTCCCGATATATATGAGAAAATGAAATCCAATAATCCCGCCCGTTCGGAAGATTATGAACAGGCCAGGAGACTCGGCGATCGCATTAAAGAAGTTTGGAGGGACCATCCTAATTTTTACATCATTTCCGACAAATTAGGCTGGAAGGAAAAAGAAAAGGCCGCGCTTAAGGCAATAGCGGGCTTTATATCAAATAAAAATAAAACCGTTAGTTAGCGCTAACGGTTTTTTTTATTGGCTTTTAATCATAGGAAATGGGGTCCCAAAGAGACAGAATGAAGACCGGATGGTTTTCTCCGATTGCTCTCAGCGTTTTTTCGGTTTCTTTGCGCCACCTGGGATCGCATATCTGCAGAAACGGAGTGTGGTTGCAGTTCATGGCATCGTCTTTTTCCAGGAATAATCCGACGATGGCGGAAGTATGGCCGCCCCAGAAGGCAGTGTTAACTTCCTCGGGTTTTTGGATGCGTCCGGATTTCGGATGGTCCTCTATGTATAGGACGAGCCCCGCCTTCATTATGCCGACAAAATCGCCGTTATGCAGGCGGCCGCCAACCGATAGTCTGCTTACGCCGCGAAGAGCAATTTTTTCGACAATCGGATCGCGGTTTTCGTCTTTTTCGCTTTCCACCCTGTAAACCGAGGTTTTAGTAACCGCAAAAAAGCGGTCGAGCTTTTCTTTTTCTTCTGTTTCAGCGTCGTTTACCCTGTCCAGGGTCATAGCTCCGGGCATTTTCTCCCCCTTTCTTAAAGAGCTTACTGCTTTTACTATACTTAAATTGCAATTTTTATCAATCCCCCTTGACAATAATAATAGAAAATATATTCTAGTGGAAGTGAGAAAATTAAGGAGGGATTATGGAGGCCATAGTTGACCGCGCAATCATGGAGGGAGACAGGGAAGCACTTAACAATCTTCCTAAAATTCCGGCCAAATATCTGGGCGGAGCGGAAAACGTTCTTTCAGCCGCAAGCGAAAATAAAAGGCTCCTCAGTAATGAGGAGCCTTTATCGTCTTTAGAAATTTTATTTAATTGTCAGGCTTCCGGCAACTTGCCGGAAAGTTTCTTCATCATTTTCCCAGGAGTCAGAGGGGGCGTTGAACGACAAGGCCCACACCCATTCCCCGTCTTCCACGAAAACAAGCAGTGTTTTGTAGTCTTGGCCGCCCGAAAAACTTTGCAGCTCCAAATATATCGCTTCCCGGCCGCTGATTGCTCCCGAATACTGGTCCACTACCGTAATAGTGGAATCTTCAATTATCAGGTTCTGCTTTAAAAGATTTACGTATTCTTCCAAGCTGTCTTGGGGCAGTTCGGTATTGTTGACCGCGTAATAAGCGTTATATTCTATTTCTTCCGTGCTTTGAGGATCAAATTCTCCTATGGGCTTTACCACTAAAGCCAAAAACCTCGAATCTTCCGTGCTGGCTTGAGCCCATCCGGCAGGCACGAGTATGCTGTAGGTTTCTTCGTTAAGGATTCTATCCGTATTAAAACCTTCTTCAGGAGGCTGATTCTCGTTGGAATTCTCTTCTTGGGGCTCAAACTGAATTTCTTCGTTTTCGTTGCCGGGAACGGTTCCGGGCTGCCAGTCATGCTGGGAAAAATAATAGATTGCCGCCCCCGCTCCCGCTATCAGCAAAACCGAAATCGCCAAGGAAACAGCCTGGTTCCTCAGGAGTCTTTTAATAAATTTCATAGGTTAAATTAACCGTCACTTCAATCTTATTCTCTCCGGTTTCTATGCTGGGAGCGGATCCGGCAGCATCCATTTCTTCTGAGGCTACTTTAGCAAACTCATAATACCTGGGATACGTCGATGACTCGGAAAAATTGGTGATTTTAGCCAGCTTTACCCCTAATTGGGCAGCTAATTCCTCTGCTTTTATTTTAGCTTCCTCAATTGCCTCTCCCCTAGCCTGTCCATTCAATTCATCCTGGTTTTCAATGGTAAAACTCAAACCGCTTACGTTATTTGCTCCGTTTTCCGTAACTCCCTGAATAATGGTTCCAATCGACTCAAGGTCTCTTATTTTAACTTGCAAAGACTGATTAACTTCGTATCCGACCAGAACTCTTTCGCCCGAGGGGCGGTCTTCGGTTCTTTCGTAGTATTCATAGCGGGGATAAATATTGAAACCGGTGGTTTTAAGATCTTTATCTTCAATTCCCTGTTCTTTTAGGAAGGATATTACGGAATTCATTTTTTCCGTGTTTTCGGAAAGAGCTTCCTCGACGTTTTTTGCTTCCGTTATTACAGATGCCGTAGTTAAAGCCAAATCCGGGCTGGCGTATACCTCTCCGGTTGCCTGCACGGCAATAGTATTGCGGTAAGAAACATCTTGGCCGATATATCTGGATTCCTGTATTTTATTTGTTATATCAATGCCCAGCCAAACCAATACAGCGAAAAGAAGCAAAATTACAATTCCGCTTTTTTTATACTGCATAATTTTATCATAATCGAAGTTTTTGTTTTTCATATGAAAAAAATTAATAATAAAACTATAATTATTCTACCATCTGCAAAAAGGAGTGTCTATTTTTTTACCGACATGAATCTGGCGTTTATTGCAACTATAACCGTACTGAGAGACATCAGCGCAGCTCCGACAGCCGGACTTAAAAGAATCCCGTAGCCGTGCAAAACGCCTGCAGCAAGGGGTATGGCAACAACATTGTAGCCGGTAGCCCAAAAGAGATTTTGCTTCATTTTTCTGTAGGTGGCTTTGGCCAAGCCAATAATCGAAGCTACATCTCTAGGATCGCTTTTGACCAGAATAATGTCGGCGGATTCTATGGCAACATCGGTTCCAGCTCCAATAGCTATGCCCACATCCGACTGAGCCAGCGCCGGGGCGTCATTAACTCCGTCTCCGACCATGGCTACTTTCAGACCCTTTGCTTGAATCCTCTCAACCACCTCTGATTTTTCTTGAGGAAGAACCTCCGCAAAAAACTCATCCAAACCCAGTTCATCTGCTACCCATTTTGCCACCTGCCGGTTGTCTCCCGTGAGCATAATGCACTTTATGCCCTGGCCTTTCAGTCTTTGAACGGCTTCTGCGGACCCGTCTTTTATTAAATCAGCAAGAGTAATGGCTCCGATTAAATCTTCGCCGGAGAGAATATAGACCACGGTTTTCCCTTGTTCCATCATCCCTCCTGTTTTAAGAAAATCCGGGCTTATCCCCTTCTCCTTAAGATAATTCTGGCCGACAGCCCATATTGTTTTACCGTCGATATCTCCCCTGACTCCCTTTCCCGGTAAAGAAATGAATCCCTTGGCTTCCTTTAATTGAATCTTTTCCTCCTTTGATTTTTTAAGAACTCCCTTGGCGATAGGATGCTCGGAATTGGATTCCAGCGAAGCGGCGTAGGCTAATACGTCTCTTTTTTGATAACCGTCCGCAGCGATTATATCCGTAACCCCAAACTCCCCTTTAGTTAACGTTCCTGTCTTGTCAAAGATAACAGCATCTATATTCCTAGCCCTTTCAAAAGCGGTCCTGTTTCTTATCAAAAGCCCGTTTCTAGCAGAAAGAGAAGTGGAAACTGCCACGACTAAAGGCACCGCCAGTCCTAGGGCGTGGGGACAGGTAATGATCATTACCGTAACCATTCTCTCTAGGGCAAAAACAAAATCCCTGCCCGATAAAAGCCAGGCCGCTAAAGTAGCCAAGCCTACCGATATGGCAATAAAGGTCAGCCAGAGAGCGGCCCTGTCGGCCAAGCTTTGGGTTTTCGATTTTGACTGCTGGGCTTTGTTC
>Ga0172380_10006990_pt1 | contig 12883 bp, 19 predicted proteins | sample Leawe162metaG_FD_119747 | JGI IMG/M metagenome (GOLD analysis project Ga0172380, IMG submission 119747) | Leachate microbial communities from a municipal landfill in Southern Ontario, Canada - Leachate well 162 metaG | ecosystem: Engineered > Solid waste > Landfill > Unclassified | place...
CTCATGGGCGAATGGCGCGGCGTTACCGGCGAGAATTGGGGCGCGGCAAAGGGGCAGGATTGGCTACCCGCCGATCTTCCCGCCACGGAGATAACCAGCTTTACGCAGGAGGCCGCAACGGCAGCAGAGGAGCGTTACGCCGCGATTGTGAAAGAGATTGCAGCGCAAGATCTGCGTGATGCCTTAGATGAAGCGGTACGCAAGGATCACGAGGAGAAAGCAGCAAAACACGAGCAGTTGCAGACCGATTACAAAGCCGCTGCTAATAAGTGCCGCCTCTTTGAGGAAAACATTGCCAACCACGAGAGGGAATTGAAAGAGGTGCGTGAAAAGCTGGGCAGCAAAGCCCCGTATCTCTGCCCATCCTGCACCGCCGAGCTTGGCATGAATAGCGGCGGGGAGCTTATACCCTTCACGCGCCTGAGCGATGAGCAGCGCGCCACGCATGAAAAGGTGGAGGCGCAGCTTGTGGAGGCGATTGAAAAGCAGCGCACGGATCTCAATACGCTCATTGCGGATCGTGATAAAATCCTTGCAGATGGTACGGCTGCCGGAGCGGCAAAGGCTGCGCTCGCAAACGCGGGGAGCGGGGCCGGGAGCCGGGAGAAGGTTGAGCAGTTGCAGAAAGAGCAAAGCGAGGTGAAACGCCGCGCTGATGGCATCAAGGTTTTCCTCAAAGCGCGCGACCTGCACCGCCGTATCACTCAAAATCTGGTTTTTTCGGATCAACTCGCACCCTCCGGCATCCGCGCAAAATTGCTTGAGCGCGCCCTTGAGGGGATTAATAAAACCCTGCGCGCGCACAGTGAAACCATCGGTATGCCGGGAATCAGGATTGATAAAAACATGCTGGTTTACGCCGGGGATCATTCCTACCCATTTCTCTCCGGGGGGATGCGCTACGCTGTTAATCGCGTGATGCAAACCCTTATCGCGGCAAAGGATAAAAGCCGGGTGATGATCTTTGATAGCGCCGATATTATCCAATACCCGGGCGGGCGCGAGGGGATTATTAAACTAGCCGCCTCTACCGGCATCCCGTGCCTCGTTACGATGGCACTACCGGAGCGGGAGCGCGTACCGGATCTGAAAAAATACGGCTTTGGCAAATCGTATTGGCTTGAGGCTGGGCAATCCATAGAATTGCCTGCATAGTTACAGGAAGATGACGGGGCCGCTAGCTGTTGTGGCCCCTCATTTTTTCGCATTATTGTAACAGCTACCTTTACTTGATATAAAAAATGTATAAAGATTGGGATCAAAACATCTCAACAAAAAAGGGAGAGGGGATATGCGCAGGGGCAGTTATTTTCGCGTAAAAAACTTTGAGGATTTCCAGCATTACAAGGATCGTAACCCGCCGTGGATCAAGCTGCACAATGAGTTGCTTGAGAATTACGATTTTTCGCGCTTGCATGATGCTAGCAAGGCGCACCTTTTTGCTATCTGGTTGCTAGCAAGCCGCACCGATAACAAAATACCCTATGATGCGGAGTGGATCGCGGGCAAGATAAACGCCAACACCCCTGTTGATTTAGACACCCTCGCCAACCTTGGATACATAGAGGTTTTTGATAATGAAAACAATAGGGTGCAAAATGCTAGCACGTTGCTAGCAGACCGCAAGCAAGTTGCTTGTCTAGAGGGAGAGGCAGAGACAGAGGCAGAGACAGAGGCAGTAGATCCTAGCGGATCTACTGCTGCCCCCGAGCGGCAAAAAACCACCAAGATTGATTTTGACTTTGCCACAAGGAAATTTTCGGATATTGACGATCCCATGATTTCCTTTTGGGCAGATGCCTACCCGGCATGTGATGTGGTTTACGAGTTGAAGCGTATGGCCGCATGGCTTGTTGCAAACCCGAAAAAAAGGAAATCCGATTATGCGCGATTCATCAACGATTGGCTCAAGCGTGAGCAAGACAATGGCGGAAGCAAGCGCAACGCTGTTGCAGGAAATCGTGGTGCTGCCGGTAAGCAATCTCCCCACAACAAGGCCGGAATTGGATGGGCGGAAGCCGCTGGCATTAATACTGGAAACACGGGCTAATTGGCACGGGGAAAACCCCACCCTGCCCGCTCCTCCTGCCCTCGCAAAGGGAGATCCGATCATTGCAGCGGCACAGGCGGAGGCGGCGCAGATACGGCGTGATTTAGCCCCGGTGGATAAAACCTACCTCGCTGGCAGGCTCTACGTTTTGCAGATGCACTACTACACCCCGGATATTGAGGTTTCGGTGATGAAAGAAAAAGCGGCGGATTACCTGCGCCACCTAAGCAATTACCCGCAAAAATGCCTTGATGAGTTTTATGATCGGTGGCTACTCAACCCGGATAATAAACGCTTCCCCCTGCTATCCGAAATAAACGAAAGCCTGCGCCTGAAAAAGTGGGCAATGGAAAACAAGCTCAAAAAACTTGAAATGTTAATATCGCGTGCCGTGTAACTATTTTCTAAACTTTTCCCTTTATTTATTCGCTTTATTGTAATATGCTTCAAGATAGGACGCGCAAACCAGATACACGGAAAGAGACTATGAAATCTAAAAAAGCGCAGCTAACGGAGAAAGAAAAGCGCCAGTTGCTAATCACTTACGTTGATGCAACAAAGCGCACTTTCAGCGATTTTGCGATAGAGGTAGGCTACACCAAGGGCCATATCTCCGCGATGAAAACAGGCAAGCGCACCGTACCGGATGTGCTGATATGGGGCATACAGCAATCCTTTGAGGGTATGCGGTGCAACAGCGAGTTGGAGAAATTCAACGAGGTACGGGAAGCGGTACGGGAGGCGGATGCCCACGCAAACTAAAAAATAGTGGGGCGGTTTTGGGCCGCCCCACACAGCGCATTAATTTCCACTTAATTGCAAAGCAGATGATAATACAGGACATTCCACAAAGCAAGTCACAATACGGGCTGATGCCCACCAGCGAAACGCGCATCATCAAGGATGGTGAGTTAGATGCCGGTTTATGGCACTCACTGCGCGATCAGGTTGTAACGGCCACGGAATGTAGCGCCCTCTTTGGGGTAAATCCGTGGATGGATTTATATACCTACTGGCACATCAAGCATAAGGGCTGGGAAAACAGCTTTGAGGAAACCAATTTTACATTTTGGGGCCGCCAGTTGGAGGATGCCATTGCGCAGGGCGTAGCTATCGCCGAGGGCTGGCAGGATCTTGAGTACATGCTTGAGCGGTGCCGCTCTTTCCACCGGCATCCCGATCACACTATACGCCTTGGGGTAACGCCTGATTTTTTCTTAAACCGGGTGCGCTTCTACGATAGGCTGGCTCTGGAAATCAAAAACGTATCGGTGCAATCGTGGCGCGAAAACTGGAATCATGTGGATGAGGAGGGCAACAGCTTCACCGGCCCGCCGATTTACTACGAGATGCAGTTGCAGGCGCAGCTTATCACCTGCGGGCTGCAATGGGGCGCTATCGTGGCCCTCGTGGGCGGGAATGAGCATCATATTTTTGTGCGGGAGCGCAACGCCAGCTTTGAAACCGCCCTGCTGAGAGCGGTGCGCGAGTTTTGGCAGTTGGAGCGCGCCCCGGAGGTAGAAACCAGCATGATCCCGATGGAAAGCATCAAACGCGCCTTCCCGCGCTTTGAGAAGCCCGTTACGCTTGATCCTGAGAGCGAAAGCGGCAGGGCTTTCATCTTACAGGCGCAGATCTGCATCAACCGCAAAAAACAGGCCGAGCTTTCCGAGGCGGAGGCCGATGATGCCAAAAAGGAAATCATCAAAATGAGCGGCGGCATCAACCGCATAAAATGCGCGGGGTACAGCTTCACCCGGGCAAAAAATGACGCTATCCTTGTGCGCTATAAGGCACCGGCAGAGCGCTTAACATTGGAGTGGTAATATGAGCCGGGGTTTTTGCATGATTGGTGTTGATCGCCCAAAGGATATTCACAATTTCGGCGGAATACTCCGCGCGGCGCATGTTTACGGCGCTGCCGGTATCGTGCTGGCCGGGGATCGCTACACCAAGGCAAGCGCGAATACCACGAAAGCGGAGCGCCACATACCGCTTTTCCGCGTGGCCGATGTGTTTGATTGCCTGCCCTACGATTGCGTGCCGGTGGCCGTGGATCTGTTGGAAGGCGCAACGCCGCTGCCGCAGTACGTTCACCCGGAGCGCGCATTTTACATTTTCGGCGCGGAAGATAACACGCTGGGCGCGCGCATTACGGATCGCTGCCGGGATAAGGTTTATGTGCCAACGGCGTATTGCATGAATCTGGCCGCCACGGTAAACGTAATCCTCTATGATCGCATGGCAAAGCAGTTTGATAAGGACATTGTGATCCCTATCAAAGCCAAAGAGCCTAAACCAGAAAGCAGTTTTGAGAAATTAGCCCGGGAGCATCGTGAATCCATTGATAAAGATTGGCCCTCATGGCTCAAAGCAAGTAACCCGGAATTTGATAAATCCATGAAGAAAGTGAATGAAGCAAATGCGCAGTGACCCTAATTTTATCCCATTGAGCGCAGGCGGCGAGGCTTGCCGTATCTGCGGAAACCCGGCGCATCGGAAGGTGGAGGAGCATGTTTTTGATGATGATCCCATGCCGGTGCGCCACCCATTCACGGCGTATCTCTGCCTCTACCATTTCAACAAGGTGATGGGCCTGCCGCATGTGGGTGATTGGCGGCATCTGTTTGAGGCCATCAAGCACGGCGATAATGAGCATCAGAAATGGTTGCGTGAGGCCCTGCGGGCATATTTCACGGGGCAGGAAATACCAAAGCCGGGGGATAGCGATGCCGCTTAAAGTCTTAGATTGGTACACGGAGCCGCGTATTGAAAATAACCCCACGGCGTATTTCATTTTCGGCGACAATGATCAGCGCGTAGGCGTGGGCGGGCAGGCAAAGATATGCCGGGGTAAACCTAACTGCATCGGCGTGCGCACCAAGGCGCTGCCCACCTATGGGCCGGAGGCTTTTTATTACGATAGGGATTTTGAGCAAAACCGTATCAAGATTGATGAGGATTTTGCCGAGGTGGAAAAATTGCTTGAATCGGGTAGCGTGGTTTACTGGCCTGCCTGCGGTATCGGCACGGGCCGCGCAAACCTGAAAGAGAACGCGCCGGAAACGCTAAACTACATCAATGAAAAAATGCTTGGCCTGCTAAAAAAGTATAAATAATGATAAAAAACTACTTGCACCTGTTATCATTATATGTATTTAGTGGGCTTGCCACTTAATGAGCTAAAGGAGAATTTATGGCAGCGCTAAACCAGATTATTGCTATTGAAAAGGGCGTGAAATCGCGCACCTATTCGCGCCTCACCGAGGCAAACAAAGTGATACAGAAAAAGGATGGGTTTGACGGCATGAGCCGCAAATACCAGCCGAAAGATGCCGAGGGTGAGCCGCTACCGCCAGAGCGCAAAGTTGTGCAGCATACCGTTGATGCCGTGCTGCAAGAAGTGCAGGCGGCGGTAAGCGAGTTGATGGATTTAACGGCCCGTAAGGATCTTGCCAACACCAAAGCCAGCGCCCCCATCATCGTTGATGGCGCGCCACTGCTTTCCGTGAATCTTCCGGCCACCTATCTGCTGTTTTTAGAAAAGCAGCTTACGGATCTGCGCACCCTGTTTGGCAACCTGCCGGTGCTGGATATTTCGGAAGAATGGCAAACGGACATCAACAGCGGGCTTTTCCGCACCGATCCCGTTACCACCAACCGCACCAAGAAAACGCCGCGCGTGATCGTGAAGTATGAAGCGACCCCGCAACACCCGGCGCAAACCGAATTAGTAGCCGAGGATCTGATCGTAGGCTTTTGGGAGCAAACGCGCCATAGCGGCGCTATACCGGCTCCCCGCAAGGAACTCCTCTTAAAGCGTGTTGAAAAGCTGCTGGATGCTGTAAAGCAGGCCCGCGAAGCTGCCAACGCTTACGAGGAAAACGAATCCTCCCCGGTAATAGGCGAAGCGGTGTTTAATTACCTGCTGGCCGGGAAGGTGTAACCTTAACTTTAGGTTTAATCTGATTAAGCAAGCTTGTAGGGGCAGAGCCTACCCCGCCTACCATTTCACTAGGGGCGGGTGCCGGAATTAGCAGACGGGCCGGAAGCGGCGCTTGCATGAATCTTAGATTATTCGCCATAAGTTGAGCATTGCCGTTTGTTGCCTATCAAACTGCTGCGCGTAATTGCTAAATGCGCGGGTTCAAATCCCGCCTCTCGCTCCAAACTTTATGCGAGAGTCGTATAGTGGTAGTACGTTTAGCGCTGAAATTAAGGTGCAGCATTAAATGCCGAGGCAACTATAAAGTGACGGAAACCATCATGCTGCTAGCATCGCGCTAACCAGCGGTAGTTTTTGGAACTATTGATGAAACCGGAGGGGGATGCAGGGTAGTATCCCCCTCCACTTAAAAGGGGAAATTAGATGCCGAAATTTGGGGGAATTGCCGCCGATCAACTGCGCAGCATTATTGAGCGCGTGGAAAAACTTGAGGAAGAAAAGGCCGCACTTGGCGCGGATATTCGGGAAGTGTTTGCCGAGGCCAAAGGCAACGGCTACGATACCAAAGCCTTGCGGCAGGTTATCAAATTGCGCAAAATGGAAAAGGCGGAGCGCGAGGAGCAAGAGCATGTGCTTGATACCTATCTGCGCGCGCTGGGCATGGCTGCGGAGCTTGAGGACGATGAGTAAGGGTAAGCGCATCAAGGTGCGTAGCGCCATCATTGATCCCAAGCGCGCCACCACTATCACGCTTGGGAAATCTGATGCCGCGATTGTGTGGAATGGCGAGGAGGAAGGCTTTGGTTTCTACCTCTCCAACGAGGGGGAGGATGATACCACCCCCATGCACAGCGCGGTAGCTATCCTCACTATGGCTTTTATCCATATCCATAACCACCCGGAAATGCTACTAGGGCAGTTTGCGGAGGCAGTTGATAAACTGGATGAAAAAGAAACGAAAAAAACCAAACACTAGAAACCCGTTGGCGGCGGATCTTAGGCAGCCGAAATACCGCAAACGGATTGTGCGCGACAAAAAAAGAGATGCGCGCAGAAAAGGGGATTACGATGTTGATAGCTTGCGATCTTGACGGCACGCTGGCCGATATTACGCACCGCGTAGGGTATGTGAAGCATAAGCCGAAAAATTGGGGTGCCTTCTATGCCGGGGTGCATCTTGATGCGCCTAACGTGCCGGTAGTGGAAACCTATAAGGCGTTGCAGGCAGCGGGCAATACCATGATTATCGTGAGCGCGCGTTGTAGCTCCACGGCGGAGGTAACGCAGCAATGGCTCGTGCATCACGGCATACGCTGGGAAAAGCTCTATATGCGGCCCGAGGGCAACCATATTGAGGATACGATTATGAAGGGGCTGTTACTGGAAAAAATCAAGATTGATTTTGGCAAGGTGCCGGATCTCGTGTTTGATGATCGCCGCCGCGTCGTTGATTTCTGGCGCAGCCACGGCATACCCTGTTTCCAAGTAGCGAAGGGGGAATTTTAATCATGTTGGCAAATTTCGGTTTTCCCATCATCAAGCATATCAGCGATGTAAGGCCGCATATTGTGGGCTGCGACGCTATCAATGTGATAGAGAAAGAGGATTACGATGTGATCCAGTATTTCTATCAGGATAGCAATACCTTCCATACCGGGGATAAACTCACCGATATGATGCGCCGTGAGTGCCGTGGCCTCGTTTTCAACAAAAACGGGAAGCTGATACGCCGCGCGTTTCACAAGTTTTTCAACATCGGCGAGAAGCCGGAAACGCAGCCCGAGCTATTGGCTGGTGATATTATGCGGCAATCCGTGTTGCAAAAGCTTGATGGCTCTATGGTAACGCCGCTGCCTCTTGAGCATGGCGTGCGCTGGGCTACCAAGATGGGCCTTTCCGATGTAGCGCTATCGGCGGAGCGCTTCGTTGCGCGGCAGCGCTGCTACACCGCCTTTGCCGATTACTGCATTGCGCGGGATCTCACGCCTATTTTTGAATGGATGGATGCCCATAAACCCATCGTTATCCAGCACGAAAAAAGCAACATGGTGCTGCTGGCCGTGCGCCACAATACCACGGGCGAATACATGAGCTACGCAGCCATGAGTGAACTTGCGGAGGAGTATTACTTGCCGCTGGTGAAGCTCTACGATTTCGGCGCGATGCCGCTGGGCGATTTCATCGCGCAGGCGAAAGAGGCGCGGGATGATGAGGGCTTTGTGATTCGCTACGGCTGCGGCCAGATGGTGAAAATGAAAAGCGATTGGTACGTTGCCATCCATAACGCTCTTGAGATCGCGGGCAGCCAGCGCAAAATCATTGATCTGATCCTTAAAGAAACCGTGGATGATGTGATTGCCTCCGTGCCGCCTGAATTTCAGGGCCGCTTTGTGAAAACCGTTGATGCCTTTTGGAAGGCGTATAACGATAAGCTGCGCTTCACTCAGGATTACTACGCAGCGACGCGCAGCCATTACGGCGATGATCGCAAAGCGTTTGCGCTGGGCGAGGCAAAGAAGATGGATAGCGTAACCCGCACCCTGCTTTTCAACCTTTGGGATGGGCGCGATCTGAAAGAATCCGCCCGCGCCATACTTGAGAAAAACCTGTATAATGAAACCCGCTTTGAGGAGTATAATAAGCTATGGCTAAACCTACCTGCTACGTTTTAGTGGGCTTCCCCGGCACGGGGAAAACCACATACTTTCAGCAACACCTCGCGGCGGAGTGCGCCCATATCAGCAGTGATCGCATCATTGAAGAAATGGCAACGCAGGCCGGGAAAACCTATAGCGAGGCATGGGCTGATTGCATCGGCAACGCCGCGACGCGCTCAAAAATGGATTTTGTTGGCGCGCTGAATCGCCGCCAGAGCATCGCCTATGATCAAACCAATCTGAGCGCGAAAAAGCGCAAGGAAATCCTCTCCGCATTGCCGGAGGAATACGAGCGGGTTTGCATCTATTTCCGGGTGATTGATCAGAATGTTTTGCGCGAGCGCCTTGATGCCCGCGCCGCCATCGGCAAAAAGATCTCTGAAAAAGTGATTTCCGATATGCAAAAGCGTTTCGTGGAGCCTCACATTGTTGAGGGCTTCCACCGGCTTGAGGTGATTGATAGCTGCGTGCCGGGTGCGTGATATGGTTACGCCGCACAATTTTGAGGTAAGTGTAAGCGCCGAAAGCCGGGAGAGTTTTAGCACCGCAATGCGGATGATATTTAGCGCCGCCCCGGGCAAGAAAGTGGCCGCCTACCGTGTGGCTGCTATGCCGATTGAGGGCCGCCCGCCGCTGCCTGTGCTTATTCTTTACTGGCACTTTGATGCGCCTGTTTCCGTGCTACTGCCCTACGGTATGCAGTTAGAGGAGGCCGTTGCCTTCGCATGGGGCTGGCTGCAATCAGCCCCATACCCGAAAGATAACGGGCCTGATGGCGGCAGCGCCAAGGGATTCAAGGTAGAAACTGTATGCAGCAAAGCCGCGCCGTTTGATAGCTTCTACGCCTTCGCCGCGATTTACCCCAAGTGGATGTATTACCCTAAATGATTGAGCGGCACCGCGAGAAGTGGTATTATATGCTTTCCGAAATTATGGCTACCCCATGCCATACAACTGAGGGGCCGGGATTACACCGGCCTCTATTTTTTTGTTTGCATTTTCGGAATGTTCCCTTAGATTAAATTACCATTATCACAACAAAAGGGGGATTTTAATGAATACGCAACCTACAGGCGGGGATACCCGCGAATTACAGCGCAAGGATCAAAAGGATCGTGAGCTTAAAGAGGTGAGTATGCAGATCCGCAAGGATCTGGCGATCATGGAAAAGGAATTTGCCAAGGCGCTCGCGCAGGGCTTTGATCCTGAGCGCTTCGCCCGTATCGCGCTATCATCCATTTCCAGTAACGTGAATCTGTTGCAGGCAGACCGCGCAACGCTGTTTTCATCTCTCATGACGGCGGCGCAGCTTAACCTTGAACTTGATCCGGCGATGGGCCACGCGGCTCTTGTGCCGTATTGGGATAAGCATACCAAGCGCAATAAGGTGCAGTTGCAGATCATGTATAAGGGTTTGGTGGAACTGGCGCGCCGCAGCGGCAAGGTGCTGCGCGTGGAGGCCCGCATTGCCTATGCCGGGGAGATTGATGCCAAACTTTTCCACATCTATGCCGGTACGGAGCCGCGCATTGAGCATACCCCCATGTTGGCCGGGAAAAAGGGCGCGCCTGCGGTGTATTACGCCGTGGCCTTCTTTGAGGATGGCGGCTTTCAGTTTGATTGGATGACGCGCGAGGAGGTTGAGGGCATCAAGCAGCGCGCGAAGTCGCAAACCGGGCCTTGGAGTACCGATTACGAGGAGATGGCAAAGAAAACCGTAGTGAAACGCCTCTGCAAGCTCCTGCCGCTGGATTACCGTGCGCAACGCGGTATCGCCATTGACAATGCCACGGAGAGCGGCAAATTTGCGCACCTTGAGGCGGATGGCTCAATCATCATTGACCAAGAGGCGGAAATTGCGGAAGATGCCGCCGCCAATCAGGCGCAGCCGCAGCAAAAGCAGCCGCAGGAGCAACAGCAGCAGGTAGAGCATAAGCCAGAGCAGCAAATGCCACCTATGGAGCATTACGAGGATCGCGGCGAGCCGCAGCCCGTAGAAAATAAACAGCCCGCCCAAAAGCAGCAATCAACGCTGGGCGGAATGTTCAAGGAATAGCGGCAAGGGAATAAGGCCGCTATATGGGCGGGGATTCCCCCGCACTCCCTTTCAACTGTGAGGGGCTGGGAAACTGGCCCCTCATTGTTTTTCTACTTATTGCAACTTTTCTATTGCGTGCGTTATCATTATGGGTATAAATACGGTATGAACAAAACCGCATTACTCGTTATCGCCATCCTCTCCGTGTTTACCATTCTTGGTATGAACGCCATGAAGCAAAAGGCGACTGAGGAGGAACGCGCGCACCGCTTGCAGAGCGGCCAGAGTGATGCGGCGAGTGATTGCGATATTTACCGGGATCAGAAGGTTGAATTTTTTGGGCGCTGCCTTGAAAAGAATACCCCGGAGGATTGCAAGAAGCTCTTTACAGAGGTGTTTTGCCAATGAGCTACGATAATGGGCTGGATCAGGAATTTGATGCGTGGTGGAAGCGGGAGAAAACGGTAGAAGCTATCACCGCCATACCCGATATATACCACGGCTTCGCAAAGAAGGTTGCCAAGGCGGCATACAGATCCGCAGCCCTGCGCGCCGCGAAGCATTGGCAGGATAACCATGATGATCAGGTGCGTAAAAAGCAGCATGTGAGCGGGTTATATGGTGAAGCGCTCAAGCGCATTGCCGCACTGGAAGCCGAATTAAAAGAAAAGGGGAACTGATGGGCTATATTTTTATCCGGGCGATGATCGCCATCTATACCGGCCTCGTTTTGTATTTCGTGATTGGCGGGGTTTCAAAGGCCGCCTTTATGGATGGCTCCCTGCCGGAGCGCCGCAAGAAACTGCTTGCATATCTGGCAATCTCACTCGTTTGGCCGCTGGCGCTGTTTTCGCCGGAGGGCAGGCGGGTATTATTCAATCAATTTGATAAACTTTAGGAGCTAATATGGAAGTAGGGGTTAGGTTTTTTCTCACGGTTATCGTGATCGTGGCAATGGGGATTGTGGGGCTGTTAGGCTCTGAAATCGTGGATACCGGGCATAGGGGTGTTGAAACGCGCTTTGGTGAAGTGCAGGGCGGATCACTGCCGGAGGGGCTGTATTTCTACAACCCGTTTACCTCAAACATCATTGAAATGGATGTGCGCACGCTGCGCTGGGATGGCAAGGAAGTTACCTATACCAAGGATGTGCAACAGGCCGCTATCACTTTCACGGTAAACTACAACCTCAAGAAAGAGGCGGTGCATACCGTGTATCAGGAGGTGGGCGTTGATTGGAGCGAGATATTGCTGCCGCAGATCGTGCGCGGCGTGACTAAATCAGTTATCGGCAAATGGAACGCCACGGATCTGATTGCCAACCGCGAAAAGGCCACGGCAGAGATTCAGGATTTAATCACCGCCGAGCTTGATAAGAAAAATGTTACCGTTACCAAGTTTGAGCTTACCGATGTTGCTTATAACGATGAGTTTGAGAACGCGGTAGAGGCGAAGGTAACGGCCATTGAACGCGCCAAGGAAGCGGAAAACCGCACGCGCCAGATTGAGGAGGAAGCCAAGCAGAAAGTGATTGCTGCGAAGGCGGAGGCCGAATCTATGCAGATCCGCACCGAGGCTCTGAGCCAGAGCAAGGGGCTGGTTGAGTACGAGGCTGTGCAAAAATGGAATGGAATTTTACCGCAATACATGCTTGGCGGCACCACGCCTTTCATCAATCTGAGCGGTAAATAAGGAATGGTGGCACGCGGCTGATTACCGCGTGCCGGGGGATAGCACTACTGGTTTAGTGCGCTGCGCGGGTAGCTCCCGCCTGCCGGATTCATCACCGGCAGATACGCAGAGATTGCGGGTTCAAATCCTGCCCCCCTTTCAGCCATGCTAACAATAACAGGGGAATTTTATGATTTTATATCGCTTCGCTGCCCGCCTCACGCCGGGAAACTACAAAAACGGCCCGTGGCGCAGATGGCGCAAAAACGCGGTGAAAGATGGAATTGCCGCCGCTGGCTATGCCGATGCCTCGCATATCGTTTGGTTTTGCGTAACACCGCTTGAGTGGCTGCGCGGCAGGCCGTCGCCCCCGCGTAATTAAAAAAAGTAGGCTGCAACGGGAGCCTGTGTGGCCCAAGTTGCAGCCTAGAGCTAGGGAATAAGCCCGGGCCACAGGGGAACGTGGCGGGGCTTGCATTGATAAAGGTAGGATATGACGCATAAAGAAACCATACTGAAAG
>Ga0172380_10006991_pt1 | contig 12882 bp, 10 predicted proteins | sample Leawe162metaG_FD_119747 | JGI IMG/M metagenome (GOLD analysis project Ga0172380, IMG submission 119747) | Leachate microbial communities from a municipal landfill in Southern Ontario, Canada - Leachate well 162 metaG | ecosystem: Engineered > Solid waste > Landfill > Unclassified | place...
AACCGACCGCCAGTTTCGCCGCCACTTTGGCAATCGGGAAACCGGTCGCTTTCGACGCCAACGCAGACGAACGCGATACGCGCGGATTCATCTCGATTACGATCAAGCGGCCGTCTTTCGGATTAATCGCGACCTGTACGTTGGAACCGCCGGTATCGACGCCAATCTCGCGCAATACCGCCAGGGAGACGTTACGCAGAATTTGGTATTCCTTATCGGTCAAGGTTTGTGCAGGAGCAACGGTGATCGAATCGCCGGTATGCACGCCCATCGCGTCCAGGTTCTCGATCGAGCAGACGATGATGCAGTTATCCTTGCGGTCGCGCACCACCTCCATCTCGAACTCTTTCCAGCCGAGCAGCGATTCCTCGATGAGCAATTCCCGGGTGGGCGAGGCTTCCAGGCCGCGCTTGCAGATTTCAGCAAATTCTTCCTGGTTGTAGGCAATGCCGCCGCCACTGCCGCCCATGGTGAAGGAAGGCCGGATGATGGCCGGGAAGCCCAGTGCCGCCTGCACCTGCTGCGCTTCCTCCATGCTGTGGGCAATCGCCGAGCGGGCCGAGCCGAGTCCGATGCGCGTCATCGCCTGCTTGAATTTTTCACGGTCCTCGGCCATGTCGATGGCATCGCGCGAGGCGCCGATCATCTCGACCCCGTATTTTTCCAGCACGCCGTGCTTGGCCAGGTCGAGCGCACAGTTGAGGGCCGTCTGCCCGCCCATGGTCGGCAACAGTGCGTCGGGACGCTCCTTGGCAATGATGTTTTCCAGCACCTGCCAGGTGATCGGTTCGATGTAGGTGACATCCGCCATGCCCGGGTCGGTCATGATGGTCGCCGGGTTGGAATTCACCAGGATGACCTTGTAGCCTTCGTCGCGCAGTGCCTTGCAGGCCTGGGCGCCGGAATAGTCGAATTCACAGGCCTGGCCGATGACGATCGGGCCGGCGCCGATGATGAGGATGCTGTGGATGTCGCTGCGCTTAGGCATTGCTGGCTTGCGTCCTGTCTTGCATCAGTTGGATGAAGCGGCCGAACAGATAGGCGACGTCGTGCGGCCCCGGACTGGCTTCGGGATGGCCCTGGAAGCAGAAAGCCGGCCGGTCGGTGCGCGCGAGTCCTTGCAGGCTGCCGTCGAACAGTGAAATGTGGGTAGGCCGCAGATTGTCCGGCAACGAGTCGGGATCAACGGCGAAACCATGATTCTGGCTGGTGATCAGCACCTGTCCGGTATCGAGATCCTTGACCGGATGGTTGGCGCCGTGATGGCCGAACTTCATTTTGATCGTTCTGGCGCCGGAAGCCAGCGCCAGCAACTGGTGGCCGAGGCAGATACCGAACGTGGGCAGGCCGCGCGCCAGGAATTCGCGGATTGCCGCGATGGCATAAGTGCAGGGTTCGGGATCGCCCGGACCATTGGACAGGAATATGCCATCCGGATTGAGTGCGATCACTTCGGACGCAGGGGTTTGCGCTGGCACTACGGTGATACGGCAGGCGCGACTGGCCAGCAAGCGCAGGATGTTGCGCTTGACGCCGAAGTCGTAGGCGACTACATGAAATTTTGCAGGCCTGGTCGCCGCATCGGGCGTGACGTAACCTTTGCCCAGTTGCCACTCGCCTTCGCTCCAGGCATAGGCTTGCGTGGTACTGACGACTTTCGCCAGGTCCATTCCGGCGAGGCCGGCAAATGCTTTGGCCTTGGCGATTGCGGCGGTTTCATCGACATCCGCACCGCTCATCAGGCAACCCGCCTGTGCACCGCGTTCGCGCAGGATGCGCGTCAGCTTGCGCGTGTCGATGCCGGCGATGGCGACGGTGTTCTCGTCCCGGAGATAGGCGTCCAGTGCTTGCTGGCTGCGAAAATTGGAGGCCAGCAGCGGCAGGTCGCGGATCACCAGACCAGCGGCATGGATTTTTTCTGCTTCGCAGTCTTCGCGATTGACGCCGGTATTGCCGATGTGCGGGTAGGTGAGCGTGACGATCTGGCGGCAGTAGGACGGATCAGTGAGGATCTCCTGATAGCCCGACATGGCGGTATTGAAGACGACTTCGCCGACGCTGGCGCCATTCGCGCCAATGCCCGAGCCGCGAAATACCGTGCCATCAGCGAGGGCAAGGATGGCGGGCGGAAACTGGCTCACGGTGAGGCTCCTGAATGGGTGCTGGAAGCGTTTCCAGACTAGATGTGCAAAGCGGGGTCGGCTTCAGCCAACCCCGCTTTGTCAATCAGACCGATTATAGCGCCGAAGCGCTCTTGCAGGCAAGTCAAGGCCGGCAAGAATCCAATGATCATCATGTCGTTCCGTCAGGTTCGCTGCGCAAATGATTCGAATTCGGCCAGGGGCAACGGGCGGCTGAACAGATAACCCTGATAAGCATGGCAGCCATGGTGTGCGAGAAAATTCCGCTGAGCTTCGATTTCCACGCCTTCGGCAATCACGGTCAGACCCATGCTCTCGGCCAGGGCGACGACCATTTTTGCAATGGCAGCGTCATTGGGATCGGTAAGGATGTTGCGCACGAAGCCCTGGTCAATTTTGAGTTGATCCAGGGGCAATCGCTTCAGATAAGAGAGCGAGGAATATCCCGTGCCGAAATCGTCCATCGAGAAACCCACGCCCCTGACCTTCAGCGCCGTCATCTTGCTGATGATGTCTTCCACGTCGTCCACCAGCAAGCCTTCGGTCAGCTCCAGCTTGAGCCGTTGAGGGTTGGCGCCATTGTGTTCAATGATGGCCAGCACCTCTTCCACAAAGTTCGACAGGCTGAACTGTCGCGCACTGACATTCACTGCGACAGTCAGATGCGCCATCTCAGGCTGGCGAGCCCAAATCGCCAATTGCTGGCAGGCGGTTTGCAGCACCCAGTGACCCAGCGGCAGAATTAATCCCGTTTCCTCAGCCAGGGGAATGAAGTCTGCAGGCGACACCATGCCGCGTTCCGGGTGCCGCCAGCGCAGCAAGGCTTCGGCGCCTGTCAGCACTCCCTCGCCAATCACCTGCGCCTGATAGTAAAGAAGGAACTGGTTTTTCCAAACCGCTTCATGCAAATCGGCTTCCAGTGCGGCACGTTTTGTGACTATGGATTGCATTTCCGGATCGAAAAATCGCAGAGTATTGCGGCCCGCGGCCTTGGCCTGGTACATGGCCATATCTGCCCGTTTCAGCAATTCGTCGATGTTGCCTTGATGACCGACGAACAGTGTGACGCCGATGCTGGGTGTGCTGCGGTGTTCGTAGCTCGCGAGCTGGTAGGCTTGATTGAGCCGGGCAAGAATTTTTTCTCCGACAGTTTCCGCCTGCGTGGCAGCATCCCTGGCACTTGCACTGAGGTCCTCAAGCATCACCACGAATTCGTCGCCACCCAGTCGGGATACGGTGTCGCCCTCGCGCACACAGCCCGTCAATCTCTGGGCGACTTGTTGCAGCAGCAGGTCGCCAATGTCGTGGCCGAGGGTATCGTTGAGGGTTTTGAAATTATCCAGATCGATAAACAGCAGAGCACCATAGCGTTCGCTGCGCGTGCTTGATGCCAGCGCCTGTTGCAGGCGATCAAGCAGGAGCCGACGATTGGGCAGATTGGTCAGCGGGTCGTAGAAGGCAAGCGTATTGATCTTTTCTTCTGCCGCCTTTCTGGCCGTGATGTCTTCCTTGACCGCAACATAGTGGGTGATGCTGCCATCCGCCTGGCGGATGGGTGTGATCACCGCCTGCTCGAAGTATTCGCTGCCATCCTTGCGCCGGTTGTGGAATTCGCCTTTCCATGGCTGGCCTTGGGTCATGGCTTCCCAGAGGCCGGCGAAAGTTTCAGGCGAGGTCTTGCCGGAGTGCAGGATGCGCGGGTTCTTGCCGATGACCTCGTCGCGGCTATAGCCTGTATTCCGGATGAAGGCTTCGTTGACGTATTCGATATCGGCTTTCAGATTGGTGATGACGATGCTCTCGGGGCTTTGTTCCACCGCCAGAGAAAGCTTGCGAAGCTGTTCCTCGGCGGTTCTGCGCTCGGTAATGTCAGAGGTGGACCCGGCAACCCGGATCGCTCGTCCTTGCGCATTCCAGATCGCCTGGCCGCGGTTGAGGAACCAGCGATACTCGCCGCCTTTGACCCGGATGCGATATTCGGAACTGTAAAGCGTTTTCAGCCTGAAATGCTGCCGCATCTGGTCCAGTGCGACATCGACATCGTCGGGATGAATCCATTCGACCCAGGTGTTCTCGCCGATCTTGACCTCGTCAGATCGATAGCCCAGCAGTTCGCACCAGCGCTCGGAAACATAAATTTCGCCGGTCAGGATATTCCAGTCCCAAATGCCGTCTGACGAGCCCCGCACTGCCAGGTCAAAGCGTTCGCGACTCTCGCGCAACGACTCCTCTCGGACGAGGTTGGCTGCCTGTTCCTGGGCGAGCGCCTGGGTGACACGCTGCAACTCTTTCACTGCACGCGATTGTAGAGCCAGCAGGGTGTAGTACATCGCAACGGAGAGCAGCAGCGATAGCAGGAATATTCCCAGGGTACCAGGCAACCCATCCTGGTACGAATGCGCAATGCCGACATAACCACTGATCAGAGTGAAGTAGCCGCCTGGCAATATGATCAGGATCGATAGACTGAAGAAGAGCGCCTGGCGCCTGGCCTGGGCGGCCATTGCATCCGTGTCAATGGTTCTGGCCATGGTGGAGGCGTTGTTCAGGCGGCTAGTAGCCAGCGGCTAGCCAGGACAACAGGGGTGAGTGACCGGGATGCAACCATGCTTCGCTCCATGCTCAAGTCGAGCGCACTACAGATGCAATGCACTCGATGATTCCATGGACGAGGCGGGTTTTGGGCCCCGGCCGCGGACTGACCGGGAAGGGTCAGCCCACTTGCAGCTTTTCGACGGATTTTACATGAGCACGCCGATTGCAGATACCAGCAGTGACCCTAGCGCAGTCCCAGCACATCCTGCATGTCGTAGAGACCGTGGGTCTTTCCCTGCATGTAGCGCGCAGCCCTCAGCGCGCCGAGGGCGTAGGGCATGCGGCTGGCGGCCTTGTGGGTGATTTCGATGCGCTCGCCGGTGCCGGCGAAGAGCACGGTGTGATCGCCGACGATATCGCCACCGCGCAGCGTGGCAAAGCCGATTTGCGGTACCGGTCTTTCGCCGGTGTGTCCTTCGCGCCCATACACGGCGCACTCGGCCAGGTTGCGGCCGAGCGCGGCGGCGACCACTTCACCCATGCGCAGGGCTGTGCCGGAGGGGGCGTCCACCTTGTGGCGATGGTGTGCCTCGATGATTTCAACGTCATAGCCATCGGCCAGCGCACGCGCCGCGACGTCGAGCAGGCGGAACACGAGATTCACGCCCACCGCCATATTGGGCGCAAAAACAATCGGGATGTCGCGTGATGCATCCTGAATCGCCAGTTTGCCTTCGGTATCGAATCCGGTCGTGCCGATGACCAGGGGGATGCTACGGCGGCGGCAGACTTCAAGGTGTTTCAAGGTCCCTGCGGGACGGGTGAAATCGATCAGGCAATCGGATCGCGCCAGTTCACCCTCTACATCGGCGCTGATGCGAACGCCGCTGGGCACACCGATCAATTCGCCGGCATCGCGGCCGAGGCAGGGGTTGCCGTCCTGTTCAAGCGCGACCGCCAGTCGGGCGTCCTGGCTTTTTGCCAATGCTTCAACCAGTGCCAGCCCCATCCGGCCCGAGGCGCCGGCAATGGCGATCCGCAACGGAGCGGAAGACATTATTTGCCCGCCGGGGCGGCCTTGTCCGCTTCCGGCTTGCCCTTGGCCGCGGGAGGCGAACTGATGTCGATGACCCGCGCATTGCCCTGCGTTCCTGCGGAGCCGGGAGTTGCAGAGGGATTGGCCGTCACGTCGCCATCGATGCGCGCCAGCTTGCCGTCGGTGAAATAGAGCGACATGCGTCTTTGCTGGATCTCACCATGACCGGGTTGGAAACGATAAACATAATCCCAGCGGTCGGCATGAAAGGCATCGGTCAGCAACGGTGTGCCGAGGATGAAGCGCACCTGATCTCGACTCTGTCCCAGTTTGAGTTGCGCCGCCATTTCCTGGGTGACGTAATTGCCCTGGCGGATATCGATCTTGTACGGCGTCAGCCAGGAAGTGACCTCGGGCAAATTGGAGCAGCCGCCAAGTGCGAGAAGGGAAAGCAATGCCAGAACAAATAAACGCTTCATGAGCGGCCCGAGTCGTCGAAAAGGGAAGGAAACCAGCCTGGAGGCTAAGCAATATCCAAGCGCAGGCGAAAACTATATCATAAGAGCCGCCTTCCCTATCAGAACAGAATAGGCTCTAACGCAGCATGAGCAATTCATACGACCTGAAAAACAGCGGCTTGAAAGTGACTGCGCCGCGCATGAAGATCCTCGATCTGTTCCTCAAGAACGAGGCGAACAAAGGACGCCACATGGCGGCCGAGGATGTCTATCGCCATCTTATCGCGGAGGACATCGACATCGGCCTGGCCACGGTGTACCGTGTGTTGACCCAATTCGAGCAGGCCGGACTGCTGCAGCGGCATTATTTCGATTCGGGCAAGGCGGTCTTCGAGCTTAACGAGGGCACCCACCATGATCACCTGGTCTGCCTGCAATGCGGCAAGGTCGAAGAGTTTTACGATGCAGAGATAGAACAGCGGCAGAACGCAATCGCCAGCGAGCGCGGCTTCGTGGTCAACGAGCACGCCCTCTATCTCTACGCGGACTGCGTCAAGTCCGACTGCCCCAACAAAAAATAATTTCATTTCCGAATCTCCATGACGCGAAGACAAGCCGAAGATGACCGCAGGAAATCCCCGCGGGACAGTGCTATTAGCACGGCAAGGCGAAGCGACGCCCGCAGAAAGTCCCCTTGGGGGGACAAAGTCAGGGATGATTTGAAGATGGAATTGAACTAGCCGCCGAGCATTTCGGCGGCATGCTTGCGCGTGGTCGGCGTGATGTTTACCCCACCCAGCATGCGGGCGATCTCGTCAACCCGGCTCTCGCGATCGAGCGGTGTGACCTGGGAGAAGGTGCTGCCGCCGCGCTCTTCCTTGGCTACCGACCATTGCCATTCGGCGCAGGCGGCCACCTGCGGCAGGTGGGTGACGCACAGCACCTGGCGGTATTCGCCGAGCTGATGCAGCAGTCGTCCGACGATTTCGGCAACACGGCCGCCGATGCCGGCATCAACTTCGTCAAAGATCAGCGTCGGCACCTGGGAGGAATGGCTGGCAATGACCTGGATCGCCAGGCCGATGCGCGACAGCTCACCGCCCGAGGCGACTTTTGCAAGCGGGCGCATGGGTTGGCCGGCATTCGCCGAGACCAGGAATTCGATATTTTCCATGCCGTGCGCGGCGCCATCTGCCAATGGTTCGAGGGCGACAGCAAAACTTCCGCCGGTCATCGCCAGCTGCTGCATCGCTTCGGTCACTGCTTTGGAGAGCGCCGCAGCGGTCGTGGCGCGGCCCTTGCTCAAGAGCTTGGCGGCCACTGCATAATCCTCATGCGCTCTGGTCTCGCGTTCGGCCAGGGCAGCAGCATCGGCGAACAGGCTCAATTCGTCGAGGCGAGTTTGCAACTGTGCCAGTTGCTGTGGCAGTTCTTCGGGTGCGACGCGGTGCTTGCGAGCCAGGGCAATCACCGATGCCAGGCGATTCTCCAGTTCGGCGAGCCGCTGCGGCTCCAGTTCGAGCTTGTCCCGGTAGTGACGCAAGGCATGTCCCGCCTCCTGCAACTGGATCTGCGCGTTGCAAAGCAGTTCGAGCGGTTCCCTGAGCGCTTCATCGTAATCTGCCAGACCACCCAGTCGCGCCGAGATTTGTTCCAGTTGCGGCGCCACGGCCGTATCGCCGTCGTCGAGCATCCCCAGCGCGGCCGCGGTGCCCTCGATCAGGTTTGCCGCATGGGCAAGGCGGCGCTGCTCCTGGTTGTCTTCCTGCCATTGCACGGGGTCGAAGGCCAGCGTGCGTAATTCCGCGACTTGCCATTCCAGCGTTTCGCGCTCGCGCGCCGTCGCCGCCGCATCGCGTGCGGCATGTGCGACGGCTTGAGCGAGTTTTTGCCAGGCGCGATATTTTTCGGCGACTTCACTTGATTGCGTGGTGAGGCCGGCCTGGGCATCGAGCAGGGCGCGTTGCGATTCCGTGCGCAGCAGCGAATGATGCGTGTGCTGGCCGTGGATGTCGGCCAGAAATTCAGCCGCCGCGCGCAACTGGCCAAGCGTTGCCGGCATGCCATTCAGATAGGCGCGGGAGCGGCCGGCGCTGTCGATGACACGTCGCAGCAGGCAAGTTTGCTCGGCTTCAAAATCGTTGTCATGCAGCCAGGTGGCCAGCGCGCCATCGGCGGGCAGATCGAATTCGGCGGACACTTCCGTCCGATCGCTGCCGGCGCGGATCATGGCGCCATCGGCACGGGCACCGAGCGCCAGGGACAAGGCATCGATGAGTATCGATTTGCCGGCGCCGGTCTCGCCGGTCAGCGCGCCAAAGCCGGCTTCAAATTCCAGCTCGAGCCTGTCGACAATGACGAAATCGCGGATGTAAAGACGACGCAACATGATTGGATCGGCTGGCGGTCAATGCCGCGGGCTGGCGCTCCAATGCAGCTTTTCGCGCAGCATGGCCAGGTAGCTGTAGCCCGGGGGATGGAGCAGCGTGATTGCACGCTGCGAGCGGGTGATGCAGATGCAGTCGCCGGCACGCGCATCGTAGTGCGCCTGGCCGTCGAAGTGGATGCGTGCGTCATGTTGCGGCATCAGCACGATCTCGATGCGGCTGCGGTCGCTCAGCGTGATCGGGCGGTTCGACAGCGCGTGCGGACACAAGGGAACCAGGGCGATGCCCGGTACCGCAGGATGCAGTATTGGGCCATTCGCCGACAAGGCGTAGGCGGTGGAACCGGTCGGCGTGGCGATGATCATGCCGTCGGCACGCAACACGTAAATGAACTCGCCGTCGACCTTGACTTCCATTTCGATCATGCGGCCGACCTCGCCCTTGTTCACCACCACGTCATTAAGCGCGAGCGTGCCATAGACCCTTTGCTTGTCGCGCAGTACCTCGGCATCGAGCAGGAAGCGCTGCTCCGTGGAGAATTTACCCTCCAGCAGGGCGGCGATGCTGGTGAGCATGCCATCGCTGGCAATATCCGTCATGAATCCCAGCCTGCCCCGGTTCACGCCGACCAGGGGAACGCCGTATTCGGCCAGTCTGCGTGCCGCATTCAGCATGGTGCCGTCGCCGCCGAGAACGATCGCCAGATCGGCCTCCATGCCAATGGCTTCGTAGTTCGCTATGCTGCAGCCGTAGTCGCCCACCGATTGTGCTGTGCCTTCCTCAACCAGCACCTGGCGTCCCTGCATCAGCAGAAAGTCGACCAGGCTCTTGAGTGCGCCAGCGACATCCGGGCTCTGGTATTTGCCGATCAGGGCGATGCGGCGGAATTCCTTTTCCATGATGGGTCAATTAAACCACAAGTGCCCGCAGTTGAGTTTGGGGTCCAAGTGCCCGTCGTTGAGTTTGGGGTACAAGTGCCTGCAGTTGGGTCTGGGGTGCAAGTGCCCGCAGTTGAGTCTGGGGTAATACAATAGATACCATGCTCGACAAGCGCGCCCAGACCCTGTTGAAAACCCTGATCGAACGCTATATTGCGGAAGGTCAGCCGGTAGGGTCGCGCACCTTGTCGCGACATTCCGGCCTGGAACTTTCTCCGGCAACGATTCGCAACGTCATGTCCGACCTCGAGGAACTGGGTTTCATCACCAGCCCGCATACTTCGGCCGGGCGCATTCCAACGCCGCGCGGCTATCGTCTTTTCGTCGATACATTGCTGACCATGCGACCGCTTGGACAGACCGAACTCAGCGAGATCCAGGGTGCGATCCAGCCCGACCAGCCACAACGCCTGATCAATCAGGCCTCGATGCTGCTCTCGCAACTGACCCATTTCGCCGGGGTCGTGGTGGCGCCGCATCGCCAGCAACCACGCATTCGCCAGATCGAATTCATCAACCTTTCTGAAAAACGCATTCTCCTGATCATCGTTACCGAGAATGGCGACGTGCAGAATCGCATCCTGTTTCCGCAGCGTGCCTACAGTCAAGGCGAACTGATCGAAGCTGCGAATTATCTCAATCAGAATTACTCCGGTTTCGATTTCCCCCAGGTGCGCAACCGGGTGCGCGACGAACTGCGCCAGTTGCGCACCGACATGACGGAATTGATGAATGCCGCTCTGGCGGCCGGCGACCAGGCCATCGCCGATACGTCTACCCAGTATGTGATCAGCGGCGAACGCAACCTGCTGGAAGTCGAAGACTTGTCCTCCAACATGAAGCGCTTGCGCGAACTGTTCGCCCTGTTCGAGCAGCGCACCAGCCTGGCGCAATTGCTCGACGTCAGCAACCGTGCTGAAGGCGTGCAGATTTTCATCGGTGGCGAATCGGGCATCGCCCAACTCGACGAGTGCAGCGTCATCGCTGCATCCTACGAGGTCGATGGACGCGTCGTCGGTTCTGTCGGCGTGATCGGCCCGACGCGCATGGCCTACGAACGGATGATCCCGATCGTCGATATCACCGCCAAACTTCTCTCCAGTGCCCTATCCAAAAACTGATGCCACGTTTCTCAGCAGAACCAACTTATGTCCATGGCAGCGCTGCCAAGACCGCCGTGCTGCTGGTCAATCTGGGGACCCCGGAAGCGCCCACTGCCGCCGCCTTGCGACCCTACCTCGGCGAATTCCTCTGGGATCGGCGCGTGGTCGAAATCCCGCGTCCGTTGTGGTGGCTGATTCTCAAGGGCATCATTCTGAATGTCCGGCCGAGGAAGTCGGCGGAGAAATATGCCGCGATCTGGACGCCCGAGGGTTCGCCGTTGAAGGTGCATACCGAGAGACAGGCCAAGCTGTTGCAGGGTGCGCTAGGAGCCGGCGGATATCCGGAGATCGTCGTACGCTGGGCGATGCGCTATGGGCAGCCCTCGGTGCATGCTGCGCTCGACCGGCTCAAGGCAGAAAACTGCGCCCGCATCCTGGTTGTGCCGCTCTATCCGCAGTATGCCGCCAGTACCACGGCCAGCGTGTATGACGCCGTAGCCACTTGGGTTCAGCGCTGCCGCAATGTTCCCGAACTGCGCCTGGTGCGTAATTATCATGACCGCCCCGATTACATCGCCGCGCTTGCGGCGAGTGTGCGCGAACACTGGGCGGCCGTGGGCAAGGCCGGGAAATTGATCATGAGCTTCCATGGCCTGCCGCGCTACACGCTGGACCGGGGCGATCCTTACCACTGCGAATGCCAAAAGACAGGACGGTTGCTGGCCGAGAGTCTGGGTCTCGCACCTGATCAATGGCAACTGACTTTTCAGTCGCGCTTTGGCCGAGCTGAATGGCTGCAGCCTTATACCCAGGCCACCCTGGAACAACTGGCACGCGCCGGAACACGCCAGGTCGATGTGATTTGTCCCGGCTTCGTCGGCGATTGCCTGGAGACCCTGGAGGAGATCGCCATCGAGTGCAGAGCGGCCTTTTTACAGGCGGGCGGGGAAGTGTTCCATTACATTCCCTGCCTGAACGAGCGCCCGGACTGGATCGCCACCCTGGCAGCCCTGGCGCACGAACATCTGGGGAATTGGCTGGACCTGTCAAGTCAACCCGATCCGGTCAGCGCCGCGCGTGCCAAGACACTGGGTGCTGCAGTTTGATGTGACGAGTGCCCGCGTGAGCCACTGCGGGCACTACCCCAGCTTCAACTGTTGACACTAGACCAGGCGTTGCAACTGCTCCAGCACGCGTTCTCGCCCGAGCGTTTCGAGCACTGCATCGATCGAAGGCGATTGCGCCTGGCCGAGCAGAATCACGCGCAGCGGAATTGCCAGTTGGGGCATTTTGAGCGAATGGCTGGTGAGCGTCTGCTTGACTGCTTGCGCGAGCTGGGTCGCCTGCCATTCGGTGACATCCGCGAGTTTGTCGCGCAGGCTGGCCAGGGCGTTGCGCGCAGCCGGCGTCAGGTGCTGCGCCAGCAGTTCGGCGGATGGTTCCACGGCAACGCAGAAGGGATGGACGGCGTCGGTCAGCTCGTTGAGCGTGCTGACCCGTTCCTGGTAGAGCGTAACGGCCTGCTCCAAAGCTTGCGCCGCATCAGCATCGACGCCTCGAGCAGCCAGCCGGCGCCTGACTTCTCCGGCCAGACGGGCGGGGCTGGCCGATTTGAGGTAATGGGCGTTCAGCCAGTTGAGCTTCTCGGTATTGAATTGCGCCGCGGAGGAAGTGACATGATCGAAATCGAACCAGGCGCAGAATTGTTCCAGCGTGAATATCTCCTCGTCGCCGTGCGACCAGCCCAGCCGTCCCAGGTAGTTGAGTACGGCTTCGGGCAGATAGCCGTCCGTGTCGTATTGCATCACGCTGACCGCGCCGTGGCGTTTGGAAAGTTTCTGGCCGTCGTCGCCGAGGATCATCGGCAGATGCCCGTAGTGCGGCACGGTTGCGCCCAGCGCCTGCAGCACATTGATCTGACGTGGCGTGTTGTTGACATGATCGTCGCCGCGGATGACGTGGCTGATGCGCATGTCCCAGTCGTCCACCACCACGCAGAAGTTGTAAGTGGGTGTGCCATCGGCGCGGGCGATGATGAAGTCGTCGAGTTCAGCGTTGGCGATTTCGATGCGGCCCTTGACCAGATCGTCCCATGCCACCACGCCAGCGACGGGGTTGCGGAAGCGCACCACCGGCAGGATGCCGGGCGGCGGCGCGGGCAAGGGCTGGTCGCCCGGACGCCAGCGCCCGTCGTAGCGGGGCTTCTGCTTGTTGGCCTCCTGTTCGGCACGCAAGGCATCGAGTTCCTCGCGTGAGGTGTAACAGTGGTAGGCGGTGCCGGCAG